>Ga0302285_10000753_pt1 | contig 17809 bp, 14 predicted proteins | sample III_Fen_E2_2_FD_200455 | JGI IMG/M metagenome (GOLD analysis project Ga0302285, IMG submission 200455) | Peat permafrost microbial communities from Stordalen Mire near Abisko, Sweden - III_Fen_E2_2 | ecosystem: Environmental > Terrestrial > Soil > Wetlands > Permafrost | place: Sweden: Abisko... | reverse complement strand
AGGACATTTGAGAAAATAGACAACAACATCCTTCAATTGTAAAGGAGATGTAGATGATCAACATTTCAAGTAAAAAAGCAATTAAAACAAATATAATTACAATCAGGAAAATAAGAATAATAAAGAACCTTCCTTGATTTCTTATTTTCACACCATTTTGACTGGATTTACCATCCTCTTTTCTCATGATCTTAGACCCTCAATCGATCGGTAGCGCAATCGATGAAATCACTGAATCTGAAAGTCTAAATGCGAATGACGCTGATAAACTCAGCACTTTAGAAAGATAATTCAAAGACAACAACGAATATGATATCCAAAACCTATCTCAGCGTGATGATCTCATGAAACCTTGGGAAACAAGTTATTTCAAGAGACTGCTATTCAATTACATCAAAACCAAATATGATAAAGAACTCAGCGCTATCCCGGATAGCTTCGCTGAGAAAGTCTACGTGAAGGCTTACAACGAGCACATAGCACCAGTTAGTAGTTCTAATCGGTTTTCACTTCCTATCAAGATCACATATCATCCCTATGTCACTAAAGATGACTATAAGTTTGTGAATGAGAATCTCCGAAGAGGACAAAGCTTTGAGTTGTATTCGTCATTAGGTGTTGTATCGCTTATTTCACTTGGGCTTTATGTGACACCCTTTGGAAGGAGAGTCAAAAATAATCCAAAGATGTTCGCAGTTGTTGTAGGCATGCCACCGATATTGACGCTGGTTCTGTCGAAGGTTTTTTTTGAGTACTACATTGACAGGAAACTTACAAGAATAGGAATGGGCAAGAAATATGGACTTGAAGGATGATTGAGAGCAATGTTGAATGTGTGCATGTGTGTGTGTTTGTGTTTTCCAAAAGGAGAAATAGTGTATTTTGTGTGAATTTGTTCCATTTTTGGGTAGGGTGGGGAGATGGAATGTTATTACTAATCTGGTAATAAGTTACCTAGGGTCAATCAAAAGCGAATAGATTTTTGAATCAAAAAAGATCTAAACCCTCTCTCTCTTTCTCTCACTAGCTTTCTCTAAACAATTTAATATAACCTTCTCCCTTTACGGTAATATTCCTTTCTTGTCTGAGGCGAAGAAACTCCCAAAAGAGAATTGCTATTCCAGCAACATTTTTCAAATGCAAGGGCTCTAAGGACAGATGAATAAGCTAAGTAACTTAGAATTGAGGCCTATTAAAATAGAGCTAGGTGGATTAGCGATGACTAATACATTCTCGAGGTTCAGTGGATTGCAGGAATACTCATAAGAGTTTGATGATGATAATGATGAACTTGATGTATCTGTCCAGCGAAATGAAGATTAACGGTTGAGAACAGACAATGAGAATAGATTTGAACCTGAACCAGAAGACGATAACTTCATGCCGACGAGGAGAAGTTCAAAGAGAACATCAGCGCTACCTGTTAAAAAGTAAGAAAAGTTTTGGAGTGAAAAAAAGAAAAAAAACCAGTAGTTAAAAGGAAAGAAAGAATGGGATTTGGAGGAAGGATTATGAAGTAAAATGAGTTGAGGAGATCAATGATTTTTAGCTGATGTTTCATGGGAAATATTTCTATTATTAAATGGCAAACACACAGCAATATTGTGACATTTTATCCACTTCCTTTTTCTCATTCTTCTTCTCTTCTTCTTTCCAAGGAGTATCTTCTCCGAAACTGATTCGGAGGACAGCGCGAACAATGCCAACGGTTAGGAATAACACATGCTAACATAAGTCATCGAAGATTCCAGAGTCACTCGATTTCTCTTCTAAAAAATACAACTTCTTGAGACGGCTTAGTTTATTTTCTCACTTATCACGATCATTCTCTCAATCATCTAAGTAACACACACCTTTATATCATCTCCTAATCCTCTCAATCATTCCTCTCTTTTCTCTTAACACTTCCACACAACAGTATGACATAAAGATGAAACACATCGATGTAGCTGATACACTCAATTATTTTCTCCTCATTACAATCTCCATCTGCACATTTGTTTTAAGTACAACAAACCTGCATATGATTTTCATTGTTTTATCTAAATTAAATTGAGAAATTTTAAATACCTAATAATTTTTTGTTCTCATCATCAATTTGCTGCTGTTTGCTAGTTGCAATCGTCGCTTACGAGTATGCTTTAGATCTGACTTTCAAGAAGGCATAGAAGATCTTAGGTAAATATGAAACGGTTTGGACTTCCGGCTCAGCATATCTGTTTCTTCTAGAATTCTTGGTTATCATCCCGCATCCCAATGTACTCATCATCGGTAATTGGAAAATATCATGAGAAATCAGAAATTATTTATTGTTTTCTAAAAACTAATTGTCAAATACCTCCCTTATAGACAAATAGATTTCCTACACTGAGACAGTCGAGGATATACTAGTACCCTAGGACATCAATGACTACTTCAGTATTTGGATCCTTGTTAGAACATATTTGATCTTCCGCTGTATCTTGAGTGCTACAATATATGGATCGACTAGAGCGATGCGTATCTGCAGGATGCTCGGCTGCGATTCAGGAACATTCTACTCGATAAAATGTATTTTTCAGGAAAAGCCTCTAATTGCAGTACCAACCATCTTTCTCGCTAGTGTTCTTCTATTCGGACATGCTCTCAGAATCGCAGAGATGTATACAAACTCTACCTGATATTTTTGCATTAATCCCTTTTGATTCACATTCATTCAGGCCTTTGTTTCCCTTGATATCTGGGAACACTTAGGATTTTGGGAATTATATCAACTGCTTCTGGTGCGTGATTATCACTATGGCAACAGTCGGCTATGGAGATTATTATCCAAAGTCGCTTCTTGGAAGAATTGTGATCGTACTGGCAGCAATCGTTGGAGTCGTTCTAGTTTCGATCTTAGTTGTTACCCTGAACGTCAATCTCAACAGTACATTAAGATAGAAAAATATTTCCTCCTTTATTCGTGAATGATTGTCTGTCGTTTATGGGATTATTTTGAAAAGTGTCAACTGCAGAGAAAAAGACAAATATTGTTATCAAGAGATTGAAAGCTAGGAAGAGTCTCAAAGAGAGTGCAGCTAATGTACTCACTAAAGCAGCCAAACTTAAGATCCTTGTTGAAAAAGGAGGGATAACCCCTGCGTAATAGAAGCAAAAACTCAATGCAGTCAGAAAAGATATCCAGTAGTTTAGATTCAAAAATAGGTAACAAATAACAACAAAAGGGAGATAAAAGTCCCAGGGATGGGGATATGCATAAATTCATTATCTTGAAGTCTATTTCTCAATTTTTGTGTTTGATTTGTTTTTCTTTGTTTGTTTGACAGAAAAATCAAGAATATGTACGACAACAGCAGTTAATCAGAGGAAATGTCACGGCAGTTTGATTTCCTGAAACGAGAACTCAAGGAGATCTACGAGAATCAAAATCAATTAAGGGACTATTTGCTGAAGATCAAGACGAACTTGAATTAGAATGACTTTGAAGAACCCAATTTAACTTCAATCTTTCCAGATATCGGGCAAGAGTGAAAAAGTATCCAAAAAAGGTTATTCTTAAATATTGCACTAGAATCGAAGGAGTTTAAACAGTTCTAATTGGATACAAGGAAAATAATAAAAATGCCCATATTTATTTGAAAGTGAGTGCGCCTGCATGTATGTGTGTATGCTTTGTGAGAGAGAGAAAGAGGAATAGTTACAAAAAAAAGGCAGTAAAACGATGGATTGATTTGTAAAAAATAACTCAAATACTATTATTTTTTATTCATTTCTGATCTTCAATCCAGACTGTTTTAATATTCGCGAACTCATGGCATCCCCATTATCCGCATTCTCTGCCGTATCCACTGTGCTTAACTCCACCAGAGCTGCATCTTGTATCGGACATTGAAATCTAATTCACAAATGCCATTCCACACTCTAATTCCCGAGCTAATTTCTCAGCTTAGACTGTGTCACTTGAGATTACCACTCCACCTAATCCGTATTGACTGTCATTAGCGATTTGAATAGCTTCCTAGGGAGATTCGATTTTATACAATACAAATAATGGTCCAAAGGTTTCTTCGTTCATCACGAGACTCGAGAGATTTTGAGTTTCGAGAACAGTGGGAAGGAAGAAATTGCCTTCTTATAACTCCTCCGATAATCCAAGTGGCTTGGAGTTTCCATATAAGAGCTGAGCTGTTTTATCATTGATAACTGTGTCGATTTATCGCTAGAGATTGAGGAGTAAGTCCTTACGTGCGATTGGGCCAAGTTAAGTTGATTCTTGAGAGGGATCACCTATGGTAGTTTAGCGTAATCGCTCGATGAGAAGGTCTCTAAATTTATCGAAGAGTTAAGCTGATATCAAGAAGCGCTTAGAGCTGTTACAGACTTATCCAGCGTTAGCTAAGCGACTTTTTAGAGCAATCTATTCAAAATAACACACATAAAGAGTTGTTAAAAAAAGAATTTTGTTTTTAGTCTGTTATTGGATGCTTACCTCGACTGCAAACTCAACTTTGGCATCATCTAGAACAATAAATGGATCACTTCCTCCAAGTTCCATGACGCATTTTTTAAGATGTTTCCCAGCTGTGCTTGCAATCACAGATCCAGCTACTGAACTCCCTGTGAAGGAGACTCCTCTGATCTTCGGATTCGAGAGGATAAAGTCCAAATCTTCTGCCTTACTGAAGGTTATCTGGAATTCGTTACCAAATCCTTTAAAAATGTTAGTAGATTTAAAACCAAACTATTCAAGGCAAAATTGCTGTTTTTTTAGTGATAATAATTACCTGCTTATGTCATGCATTCTTTCATGAGGAGAGTCGTCTAAGGCGTTGAATCAGATCCTCTGACTATGACTGCATTGCCAATCAGCATGTACGCTGCAGCTGCTTTGAATGCGAGCCAGAATGGAAAATTAAACGGAATAATTATGTAGACTACTCCAAGAGGTTCGAGCACTGTGTAGGATCTTTCTGCTTCAGTTTTGACGTGCTTTGGGAGGATGAACTCTTCAGCATGGGAAGCGTAGAATCGATAGTGGAAAGCTGTTCGCTTGACTTCACCTCGAGCTTGAATTATTGGCTTACCAATTTCCTTGGTTATGGTAGATCCTATCTTTTCAACTTAGCTCTCCAATACATCAGCGTATCGTAAATATCTAGTAACTCTTTCTTGAATAGAAGTTGACTTATATGTCTTGAAAGCCTCGAAGCCTTGCTGAATTTTCTGAGATAATAGCTCTCGTGAATCAAATTCAACTGGTTCTTTCAGGAGAGATTTATTAGTGGCAGGATTTATGCTCTAGAAAGATCTTGTTTGGGTAGTGCTCATGGGATTTGGATATTCTTATAATAATAGTTCGTTTATTCAATCAGTTGTTCTTTGTTTGTTTGTAATATTATTTATTGATTTGGTCGTTCTTTTTTCTCCCCTTTTATTTGTGTTTTCGAGAGTGTGAACTTTTTTAAAAAAAGTGGTGATGGCGATGGGAATCGAACCCACATGCTTGTTTTAGCAGAAAGCCCTTCGCTTACCCCTTTGACCACTCAGGCACGCCATCTGTACTTGATAAACTTCTTCTTAATCCCCACCCCACATTTATAGACGTTCTAAACTTCTTTAATTTTCTAATGATTTCGTCATAATTCAATTATTTACTTTATTTTTACTCTGCAATTCTCAATAGATCTTGACTTTTTCAACTTATCTACCCCCTCCCCTCTCAAATAAGGGTGTTTTTTTTTTTAGACTTAAATCGACGCACAAACAATCATTATGATCCCCCTTTTCTTTTCTTATTTTGCTGCAAATAATTGCGCATTTTTTTCTTTCATATTTTTTTCAATAAAATATTTCATCCCCTTTTTCAAATATGATTTTCTTTCCAGTGAAATCCTGTCATATCATTAAAAATTTTTTCATAATTATTTGAGCTATTTCTTGACTAATAAAGGCAACGATTCCTCTCCCTTTAATTAATTTTTCGAAAAATCAAATTAAAGAAAGCGACATCACCTAAACAGAGTGTTTAAACAAAATATTTCTCCTTTAGTAAGGGGTTAAACAGATCTATTTCCACAACGAATATTTATTATCAAACTATAAAAGATTTCATAAATATTTGCAATCTTTCCCCTTTCAAAAAAAATGCAAAGCTCTTCTTCACAAGACGAAGCTTAAAAAGTCTCTATAAATATCACAAATCAGCTGAGATGTCTTTGTATCTCTAAAAATATCATCTAAGAATACGAATCAAGCAGACAAAATAATCAGAAGAGATCAAATCAAACTAAACTATAATAATATTAAACCAACAGATGTATGTTTTTCGCCAGTGAGAACGAACGAAATAACTGCTCTCAAGAGGGTAAAGAGATAAATAGTAGCACCAATGAAGGTAATCTTCATGCTGCTACAGATAATCTCATAAAACGAAGCATTTCAATGAAAACTACATATGATAATTCTAGTTAACAGCATCATCTCAAAAAGAGTTAAAAGCAACTAGATAAATCGAAAGATCATTTGGAAATACATAATGATGGGAGTATGCCGCTGCAAGATAATGCTTTGACTTACAAGAAACCAAGCGAACATATGTGGTAATCATATTTCTTCTCTGATTCAGTCAATCCAAATGAAAATCAACTGAAAAATCAACGATCTTCCTAGGATAATCTACCTAAACGTAGGAGTTCTATGCTTAAGAATCTAGCCCACAATGGAAGTAGTATCCACAGCGTAACATGCAGTCCAAGTCTAAGCCCATCAAAAGGGATTCAGAATCTCAAATCAAAGAGGTTTGGTTAATCTCAGGTGCTTGTGAAGAGCGCATATCTAAGTAAAAATAACCGAAGCCAATCGACAAAAGGAAACAAGAATTTCTCAAAAGAAAAAAGGAACACTGCTCATAGCTGTTTAGATTTCCTAAAGGAATTAAACGAACTTAAAGTTATCCCAGTCAAACAGAATCATATTGTCTAAATTAATCAGTAAGATTTGAGATAATTAACGAGTTAACAGAAGCAACAATAGCAATAAGAAAGCGAGAAAATGAAAGTAAAAGAAACTAATTTAAGAATTGGGGTTCCAAGACTAGTAGTCAACGAAACCAACAAGAGTAAGTCAAGCTGCAGTAAATTAAGAACGTAAAAGGAATGGAGAACACTCATTAGTGAGATGGCGAAGAAGTAGAAGCCATCATTGCCTAGAGAAAACCCAGAAAATAACAGTATTTTCATGAAAGATTTACTAAAAACTTAAAAAACATCAATGAAAAATATCCCATAAGAGAAGAATCTCAGATTAACTCCAAAAAAGAATATTCTTTTCTCCAAATACTTGGAATCTACTAGCCTGCACATTCAAGAAACAAGAGATATATCTGAATCAGGATCATAGCATTCTATTACTCCTAGTCAACAGAATCAAGGAAGTGAATCAGGATCGTCAACTCAGCGAAACTACAATACTACCGTTCTGAACATATCTAAACTAAGTGATATGATAGTGTAGCAAAAACAAATGGAGTAGTTACTAACTCCAAGAGGAAAGCAGCAGACAGAATCTGAGAAAAAAAGAAATTGTCAAAGTGCACAATCAAAAAATGAAGTTAGAGCGAACAGCGAAGAAAAGGTGCTCGAAGATAAATCAAGTAGATGTTCTAGAAGAAAAGGAGAAGAAGAATAAGTATTAGAAGGATGTATGCCGAAATATTTTAATTCTAAGAGTTAAGAGTAGTAGCCTTTTCCCCCAGCGAAAGAAATCAAAGAAACGCTAGAAGAAAACAAAATTAAAAGAAGGTTTTTTATTTCTACACCGATTGGTCAGAAATCAGAGGGCAGAATAGGTTAGAAAGGAAAATCAATCTTCACTGAAAATAACGAATAAGATAAATAACTTAGAAGTTAAAAAGGAGATTATTATTATAGCTAGCACCTTCATAGCCGAAATCCTCCTGAGAGAGCTCGCCTTACGCTGTTCTCGAATTGGTTTGCGGAGAGAGATAAAACTACAAAGAGTTGTCATAACAACACAACTTCAGATAATGATTAGGGATAACTGAATAATTGTGAGTTTTTTCCTGAGAATGACGGATCGGAAACAAGCAATAATAACAACTTGAGTAATGCGAAGATATCGTCGATGACGAGTGAAGAAAGTGCTTGCTGTAGGGCAACATTAACCAGCACAGCGGATTTATCTTGTCTTGAGAGGGTACATACAGAGCCAACAAAGAAGGATAAGAAGAAAGTTGTTGTAGTTGTTAATTCATCTGTTATGTAGCAAGTTAGCACTCCAAGGATAACTGATGTTGGTAGGAATTAGGATAAGAAAAATACTAATAATAAAAATAATTCTGTACATTCTGAGAGAGTTTCATTTAATCTTAACGTAAAATCTTCCCCATAAATATTACTCAATTAATCACATACGGCAAGACACTTCGAATCTCATGGTTCAGTTTACTCATAGCACAGTAGCAATAGCAAGAATGTTGAAAACAATCTAAATCAAAGTAATTCTGATTTTTCTGATGGGCTTTAAACATGGGGTCTTTGCTAGGACTATTGGGTGATGGATAAAAAAGAATTCAAAAGTAATGCATCAGTAGGATATGCGAATGCAAGATAGGAATTGCTGCTTGTGAAGAAATCAGATTGGAGTCTTTGGGAAGCGATCGAAAAACCAAGAAGATAAAAGGTTTAAAAAATCAAAAATATTCAGTAAAAAGATACCAAAAGTTAAAGTCTCATGGAAACAGGAAGGGAACTAGAACATTAGTGTATTATTGAAGATAATTTAATAGGGTTAACAACCATGGAAATCAATTCTTTCGAAGCATTTTAAGCTGAAATCCGTGTATCTCAGGTGAATAATAAATGCAAGAAAGTACTTGCTGGGCAGCTTTATTAGAACTCCAAAACTGTAGGAGTTGTTAGAGAATGGGGATGCTATGGGAATCTCAGTGAAATGCTCAGTGTATCAGGGTTGCTGAATGAAAAAATCATATCTGTTATTTTCAAGAATTTCTTGTAGATTTTGATAGAAACCATTCGAGAAACTGGATGGATGGTTAGGTTAGATCATTGCTCAATACACTTCGATGCAAATTGCTAAGTAATTCTTGGGTTGAATATAGGAACTGCTATGAATGTGGATCTCTCGTTTTTATAATATATTTCGAATATCCACTAATCTTAGTCTTGTTTTGAAATTGAATCCTTGCAACATCTTGAGTAGAAAAGTCAGATGGTTTCAGAGGAACAGGAGGTGATTTCTCCAGTGGGTTCGGAAGATTAATAAATTCCAAATAGAGATTCTTCTGCTCCTTCTCATTAGTCATCTGAGATTTCTTTGAAAAAAACATCAAATGAACATTCTTAAATGCAAGGTTCATCATAAGAATCGATGAGAAATTTCATGGCAAATTGTAGAAAATATAACACCAAAAGTGATGAAAACATCTCAGCTACTGAACGAGGTTTCTCAGTCAGCAAAGCGTGTCACCTTGGTGAGGAGGATCTTGTTTTCGAATTAGGGTTCATAATACTCAAGAGTCTCATAGGCTAGGAGTATGTGCTTTTCAATAGAAATTACTTCTTTGCGAATACTCTAGGTCCAGCGTTTTCAAAGAATCTCAAGGAGAATCTACTGAAGAAATCATCAAATTGCTGTTTTTTTCATGATCTTAAAAAAACAGTCCAAAGTTCAGATGTCAATGCGTTCATCGATCTCAAACGAGCAAAGGAATTATGTGGTTTTTTAGAGAAAAACTGCTAAGAAAGTCTTCTGAAAATTCTCTGTGGATCTATGAAATACAAGAAAACTGAGAGGATTACACTTGAAAGAATGAAGGAGATGCTAGATGATGGATCTGAAACGATTTCTCAGCAGAAATAGACAATTCTTTTGAGACATCTTTTTGAGTAATTGAGAATCAAACAAAGTCTTTCCCAGAGAAACTCCGAGAATCATCTGAAACACGAGAAGACGCTTATGAGAATAGCTAAGACTTTATAAAAATCAGGAGGTGAAAAAGCTGATTTAGCTGGAAAAATTGCAAGATAAATTGCAATTAAGTTTTATATGCACACCAATGAAGTTCTTCAAGTACTTTCTGAAAAATCTTGATTCGGCAATAGTTTTCAGATCACTTAAATACTAATAAATTATTTCTTATTTTCGCTTTCGTTTTCTTGTTGACTCTCAATAGTGTAAATCTTTAAATTTAGGAACAAAATCTATATTCCCTCAGAATTAACTGCATTTCAAAAAATTATTGGAATAGTTTAAAAGATAAAAAAATAATTTGGATAAAATGATTAATTAATAATTAAATGGCAATATTGCACACATGCAAAGAAGAAGTACTTTACAGGATATAATAAATAAGATGAGGATTTATTGATTTGAGAAGAAGAGAAAGAAAGAGAGATATAGGGACTAAGAAAGCAAAAAAGAGATACTTTACTACTGGAGAGATCAAAAGAAGATTTTTTCAAAATTGAAAACAGTGAAAGTATTTGTTATTAATCTTTTTTCAACAAAAGGAAGTATTGTTATTATCCTCCTCTTCAATTCCCTCTTCTGTTCCAATGCTATTCTTATTCAATTCTTCTAAATAGCAGAGGGAACTGGATGCTTTTCTTTTCAAAGTTTGATTACTGCAGAATTTGTTTACTTAGATATCCCTTTTATTTCCGATTTCATGTTGATTTGAAAAGCAAGTTATACTTGGTTTGGAATTCATATATTTTATTGGTTTTCTTTCACTTAAGACCTTTTCTATCGTGTATCTAATATACAAAGAATCATTCTTAGTATCAAAAATTGATTCCACTGATGCTTCGATTTCACGAATCTTAGAGGATTAAAAAATAAAAATTATTAACAAAACTGAAATGAAAATCATTAAGTACATTTTAATCTTTCATTTTAAGTTCTGCTGAGAAACCAATGTTGGATGCAGATTCTGACAGTGCAGACGAAATGGAATTGAAGGTTTTTGTGAGGATCTGAGAGTAGTTCTTAGATGTGAACATTCTGTGGAACAAGAATAAATAAGTTAGCAAAAAAGAATACTTTTGAAGTGATACAAAGATGTTTAAAATGTATTATCTTGTTCTTTAGCTCTTTGCTACAGTAAATAAATTGACTATTTAAATTGCTTACTCTTCAATTCCATTGTTGAGGACTGTCATCATGTATGTTTCCAAATCCCATTTTGTATAGATCAAAAACTTCTCATTCAAGAGCATTTCTTTTAGTTCAAATTCGCCTTCACTATTTCTCGAATAAGCATGTACAAAGCAGGGTTTCTACAATTAGGTCACATTTTAAACAGCACTTAGTTTAAATTGCCTACTTGAGAATGACTTTGTTTATTTAGGAAGATTATTTAGCATCGAATTCAGCAAAAAAACTGACTAAGAAAGTTCTGTATTGCTCTCAATAATATCGAACCTTTTGATGAAATGATAATAAGCTTCAAAAAAATAGATTTCAAAGGACAAAAGTATAAATCAAAATCAATCCTTTTAATAAAGCATAATCCTTAGAGTAAAAGAGTGTTGAATTATGAACTGTCCTGGCTGGAACAAATCAGTGGAAGAAATCAATAAAAAAGAGGAATTTAATTTTCCTGATTGAAATAAATAACAGGTTTAAAAAGACAGGAATAATGGGGGTTTTTGTTCAAATTTTGGAATAAATTATTGGTTACTTATTCATGAATAAGAGAAAAAAAGGGAAGAAGTTTATGGAAATATTGGGGGGAATTCTTAAAGTGGATGTTAAAATAGAGCTATTATTTTCAAGAAATTTTTTGCTTACGGATTAGATGGAGAAGGTGAAGGTGAAGATGGTAGGAAAGATTAGGAATCAATGAGGTGAAGAAGCAAACAATTCTGTTTGCGGTGGTGTTCGAGATACTCTACACGTTTTAGCTCTCTGATTGTTGAAAGAATGCTGAAATCAGAATCATTCTGAACTTATTGTTGCAAGGTCTTTTCGTTTTTTAGAGACTGCTGAGCGAGGAGGGTTTCGTTGCAAATCCATATTTACTAAATAAAAAAATGAAAAAATGTTTAAGAATTTTTCAGTTTTAGCAAAAAAACAATTGAATATGAAGAGAGAAAAAATGAGGTAAAAATGGCATTTGTTTTAATGAAAAATGAGGTAAAAATGGTATCTGTTTTAGTGAAATTAAGAGCGTCGGCCTTGGCATAGATCAGGTTGATTGTGAAGCGAAGGCTTTTGGGATTGTGGAGTCAAATCAACTGACCTAAATTAAGGATAAATCCAAAAACTGAGGGATATATTATGATTACCCCCGATTCTATCATACAGAAATGTTTCCTTTTAGTGGATTTCTAGTCAGAGGTTTCCCTGCTTAACATGACTTAACATTACGATTGGTATTATTCCTTTATTAAACCTTAAATATTTTGGTTTTTCTTGGGGAGGAGTGCACTTGAAAATCATAATAAACATGATCTTACTCCCTCTAGAAACCAGTCACTTATTTTTAATAATCTCAAAATTGAGAAAGCAATAATAGTGATAGTTAAGTGATCTGCGTAGGTCACTTAGCTATCACTTAATTTTGTGTGTGTCTGGTTTTAAAAAGAGATTACTTCTCTTGAGTAATAAATTTATCCACTTATATTGGGTTTTTTTGTTGCTTTTCTTGTAATAGTTAGCTGAATATTGCTTAAAAAGTAGGAAAACGTAATCTTATCGCTTAAAAAAGTTTGCTTACATGTTTTGAAAATGGGGAGAAAGGCTTGCATCTAGGCTGCGAAATCAATGTTGTTGTTGATAAAAGTGAAGGAGAAACCGAGAAATCTGGAACTGTAGTTGAAGGCATCGTCATATTGCCCATTGAAGTTGAGAGAGAATTAGACTAAAACTGACGAATACCATCAGAAACTCTAGGGCCTCTAGTATTTTAGGAGTATTCTTCATCTTTAAGTTCAGTTTACAATACGAGATTGTGTTCCTTTTTAACTTTCTTTTAAAGCAATGGTTATCTGACTTGAGTTACTTCAGGGATAAAGATCTATTAATAATGTTCCTGAGCTTTCCTGGTATTAACAGGAATAGTTGAACATGATCTATATGATACAACACAATCAGACAAGGTGTCTTATGATTTAGAAGAACATTAAGACTTATGTGATTTTAGAGATTTTTGATGTTAAAAAGTGTTTGAAGAAATTGTTTCTTAGATAATTATGGAGAAATGTTAAGGATGGATCATTATTTGGGAGCTCTATTTGGTAGTCATTAGATTTGAGCTTGCCTTATGGAATACTTTGTTGAAAGAACCTAGAAAGAACGACTGTCAGAAAGGTCAGAAACAGCTATGAATAAATTATGTTTTTTTAGTAAATTTAGATTTGTTTTTATCAAATTAAAGTAATAGAATACATCGATCACACTTAATTCATCACAAACCTTGGATAATAGTATTCCAAAATTGAAGAGTCAATTTACAAAGTGTCCAGCCTTCTTAATATTTTTTCCCTCCACACGAATAAATCGCATTCTCAATTCAAGAAATAAGCAAGTAACAATTTATTCTTTGAGTTTTCGATCCCCCTCTCAATCCTCTCAGTAAACCAAGATATTATCCTTATATGCTATTAACTCTATTGGAAATGCAGTTTTATGAGCTTCTTTTATCGAATTATCAAATAGGTTAATCAGTATCCCAAGGAAAATTTCTTCAGAAATTTCTATTCCAAAAACACAAAAATTAATCCCATCAAATGTCAAAGTTCTCCCTCTTAAAAAAGCTGTTCTTTTTTCATCTAAGAAGCAGATTACTGCTTTTCAAAGACTTTTTTTGTCTTGCATCAGGATTTGATTACTTTCAAGCCACCCTGTAATTAGATAATTATCTTAATTTAAAATCAGTGTAAATTTATTTCTGGAATCTCAACCAGCCAACTATGCTTCATAATGTCTATTTCGTTCAAAACATCAATTCATTTTCTTCACGTATGTCTAATGATTCTTAAGGTAGCTGCAGATAGATCATGTTCTTTTTTACCGTTTATTCTGAAAAAATCCTATTTTTCTCTAAGTTTACTGTTTATCCTAGTTTATCACTCAAAAATGAAAAAATAATGTTTTAAATCAAAAATAAAATCTGAAAAAAATACCAAAATGAAGAGGCTTCCAATAATAACTTTCAGTACTTTTCTTTTTCCCTTTTACCCTCACTAGACCATTTTTTCCTTATTTGAAAGGACAAAACTAAATATTGCTTTTCTTAATTTTTGCACTGGCTTTGGTTAACCTAAACAATTCTACATCGAAATGTGCACTGGCTTTCCATCCAATAATTTTGAATTTTTAATCAAATTTCCTATCTACTCCCATAAAGCCAGTGCGCGGCCAGCTCTTTCTCTGGCTGATATAATTATCTGAGTGGTCGAAAAAGAGGATGATTTGTGCTTGAACGGGAAAAGCATAATAATCATGAAAGCTAGCTGCACAGACAGATCAGACAAAAAACACAAATGTTGTTTGTTTAATACATCATTTTGCTTATTGTTTGGGGAATCTGATCCGTCTCTGATTTAAGGTTATAAAAAAGCAAATAAATAATTTATACAAAGGAGCACTTACAACAAGAGCTATTTCTGGGAAATACATACCCACAGGAATCGAATAATGTTGTTTTAGATTACAAACAAACAAAAAAAGAAGTTAATTTATTGTAAGATGAACTTTTCAGGTAAATATTATTATTTTTACCAATTAATTTGACGTTCAATCTAAGAAATTGATGAATAAGCAATTAGAATCATTGAAAATAAGATAGATAATCAATCCATCCAGCTCCCCAATTATCCGTCTATCTCCTTTAATCTCTCCAAAAATCAGTAAATATTTATTAAATACCCCGCTGGGTTAGATTTCCAAATAAAGTTAATAAAAGATTCGATTTCTATTTTCTTTTAGCTATGCTACTATTTATAAGTAGTGTCTTGATTGAGTTAATTCATTGGAATTATGCCATATTTGAAAATATTCTACTATTAAATATATTTCCAATTGTTTTTCTTCTCAATTCAGAAAGTTACAGCCCTATTCATTTAGAATTAACTTTTACTATTTAAATTTCTTTTTATCTACTAAATATCTGATACTCAAGGATTTGAAAAAATCTAAAAATTTTTTGAAAAAAAAGGGTTAATATCATGATATTACTATTTTTTCTTTGTGTTAATACTTTGAGATAGGCTTTTGACTGCGCATGTCTCCTTCCTTTGGCTTCTAACATCACGATTCATCTTAATAATATAATCGTTGTAGTAGTTTTGGATATTCATTGCAATATTTTAAAATATTTCGCTCTCCAGATTTCAAGGGATCATACAAATAATTCTAAACATTCTAAACCCAAATGAATTTCTTTGCATTTTCGTTTAAGGAACTATTAGTGATTCTGCAACTTCAGTATTCTTATGGCTTACTTCTGCATAAAAAATAACAAAAGTTTAGAAATATTTAGCAACTTTCATTTTGCAAAATAAATCAATTTTGTTGATTTTAAAAACTCACTTTTAATGAAGTACTCATAAAAAAAAAATTAGAAGGTTATTCGGTATCTCTACCTTCTACTCCTACAGTCAGTTGTCATAATGTTGTTTAGCACATTTCACACACAGGCAGAAAATATAATAATTGCAATGTCAAGTGTATTTTAATTCATTAGTTTTGCATTGTCCAAAATAGAAATGACGATATCATTGATCTATCTTGGTGATTTGCTATTTGAACTTCTTACTCGTTTCTCTGCTTTAGATGTTGGGCTTGCATTATGGATTTTATTAAGAAAATAAGTGAAACACCACATTAATAGAATTCTAGAGGTTTTCCAAGAAATTCTCAAAAAAATTCTTGTTTTGAAGTTTCTCTTCAATATTGTCCTTTGTGTATTCGAAGAGCTTTATGTTCGCTTGTGAAGGATTCTCTTTGTTAAAGGAAACAAATTAATCATACTGTTTTCTAAGATTTATTTCTAACTCATTTCTTTTTTTTTAAGAAACTTTGATACTTCGATTTCTAGGATAATTAGTGTTCTGTATCAAAGAATTACTAAAAGTTATTCGTTGTGCTATTATTCGTGATCAACTGATTTTAGAGTGTTTTTATTATTCCAGCTTCAAATTGTTGTTTTCTGAATGATCTGAGAGATTCTATCAAAAGAATCATTATCTACATCCTTCATGGATATGAACTCTTGAATCTGAAAGTTGATATCCTCTTTCTCGCAGGGTGATCAGTTTAAGATAAATTTATTTTGATCAGGTAAAGCAAGTTTACTGCCTATTAAGATGATTCTTTCTTTCTTCATGGTGATGCACCTGCTGCAAATCGTACTGTAATCAACATTCTAAATGTCTGCGGAGAAGTAATCTGCAGAGAGAGAAAAGAGCTCTTAGAGCATTTTAATTTGACTTTGAATCAATCAGTTTCGTTAGTTCATTTTTTTAGTTATTTGTTCTTCTTCTTTTTTTATTGGCTAGTCGAAAAGATACTTTATGAATAGAAAAAATAGCACTTGATAGAGTTTGTGATTTACTTTGGTGAGTAGATAGATTAATGTAGGCATGATGGGTTAAAGTACATTTAAAAAGAATAAGGGATATTTGATATTAATAAGTTGATTATTCGCTTTTTTAAATAGCTCTTTGAAATTGGATTATTTTAGTAACAAAAAGAAAGCACGAAAGAAATGAAAATTTAATTAAATTGACTGATCGGATTTATATGTATTTTTTTAGCAGAATAGGAAAATTTTAGAGGAAAAGGCTATGCTCTGAATTCTGAATTGAATCTACTTTTTTCTTTATCATAAATATTTTTGTTTTTTTAATAAAAGCTAAATGAATTCATCAACTTTCAATGAAAACAAGCAATCAATACACCCAGAATCTCTTAACTTAGACTATTTATCTTCTCTCTCTCTCTCTGTACCTTCTAATCCTGCAAATTCAGTTAAGACCAATTTTTTTAGTACATTTCACGCACAGGTCGAAATTGCAGGAAGGACAATGCCAAGTGTATTTTACTCCCTGCGTTTTGCATTGATCACATTATGAAATGCCTAATATAGATAATAATCTAAGGTTAGGAGTTGTGAAGACAAGCTTGTGTTCATGGTATGGAACTTATTTGACCGATTTCACAAACGTACACAGCACATCGTCGAATAATGGATAATCGTTTTCGATTTATTACCTACCTTACTGCTTTTGCTATCTGGCGTAACTTTTCTATGCACAAGAGAAGCACAAATCAAAATCACAGTCCTTGCAGCGCCAAGAATAGCTTAGACATTCCTTACAAACATTACAGCAAAAGGCATTTCCAAATTCCCTCATGTCTGAGAAAACTAATCTATGCTCATGGTCTGAGAATTTGCTTATTGACTAGACAAAAACATCTTTGATTGAAGTGCTATCCTTAAGTTCATCTTTCAAGCTATCGATTACTCCATTATCGGTTTGCGATCTTGACTACAATTGAACGATTTACCCTTGCAATGATTTGATTTTCTCCTCTCTATTTTTGACTTATTCAGTTTTTTAGTTCACAGTGGATTGAAGAGAATTGTTCTCCTGCATAAGCTACTTAGATTCTTGTTCTACCTAGGAGATTTTTTGCTAGAGCTTCTCGTTGGTTTCTGAGTTTTAGCTGCTTAGCTGAGATTATTGCTAACATTAGCTAAGGTTCGAAGAAAATACCTAACTAATTGAATTCTCTAGGTTTTTCAAAATCATTTCATACGATGTGTTATTTTGAAGCT
>Ga0302285_10000752_pt1 | contig 17810 bp, 14 predicted proteins | sample III_Fen_E2_2_FD_200455 | JGI IMG/M metagenome (GOLD analysis project Ga0302285, IMG submission 200455) | Peat permafrost microbial communities from Stordalen Mire near Abisko, Sweden - III_Fen_E2_2 | ecosystem: Environmental > Terrestrial > Soil > Wetlands > Permafrost | place: Sweden: Abisko... | reverse complement strand
GCTTTTTGATTGTTTTAAAGCCAGTTTTCCTTAAAGTTCTAGTCATTTCTTTTTTTAATTTTGCATCCAAATAATCCTTTTTTGGGTAAAAATTCATAAATTTGATGGACGTGCAAACAATTATCTTAATTAAAAAATCCTTCTAGAACTTTTTTCCACATCATTAGATCTATCTTCAAAAAAACAAATCTTTTATTGTTTTCTGGAACTAATTATGTAAACAAAGAAAAACTAAACATTCAACAATACCAAAGAATCAGTAGAGATCTATAATAATCTATGTCATATCTTATCACTTAATAATCATAGAGAGATAATTATCTCAAAAAAGACTCTCCACAATTAAAGAATTTTGATATTCTTAAATAAATCAATAAGAATAAAATTAGTACTACACAATTGCTAAAGTTTGAATTAATTCGCATTAAGACCAAATAAAATGATCTTCACTCTGAGAATCAAATAAACAAATAATTAATAGGTAATAAGAATTACATAGCTAGTTCCAAAGACGTATTCCAAATTCGTAATAGCTTTGATTAAATATGCACAAGTAGTAAAATGCAAAATAATTAAAACCCTATCATGTATGTTATCTTAAGAGCAGTTCATCTCCAACTCTTTAAAGAAAGTCTCAAATAAATTTAAACTGTAGGCCAGTCTTGTGAACGCATTCTCAAATCATCATATTATTTGGATTAGATTAGATTTATTTAAAAATGTATCACAATAATGAAAAACAGCCAAACAAATAAGAAAACAGAAGAACAATCAACCATCTTGACCAAATTCTGTAGTAAACTCAATTTATCTTTGAATATCCTTTTCGTTAACAGAAGGCTTGCATTTAACCAACGCAGTTTCAAAATCGATGATTTCTACCTCTCTCAGTTTAAGCTAATCGCCCTTGAAATCCATCAAAGAATTCTCTTTTCCTTCTGGATCGCTTGGTGCGCATGCCATAAAAACAGTCTTTCCATCTTTGTCTTGTGTTTTCTTAAAATGAGTAGCTCTCTAAGCAATTCTTAGTGGTTCATAAGACGCATCTCTAATAAGCACAGAGATATCTGACCCAGAAAAGCTAGCAAATTAAGAATAGTATTAGTTAGTGCTTAATGAAATAGTTTTGATACCCTTGAGTGTTTTGAGCAATGAATCTCCTTTCTTCTGCTGAAATTCTGTTAGGTGTCTTATCAAGCAGATTATTGATCAAACTAAGTCTTGCTTCCATTTCTGGGAGAGGAATCATGATTCTCTTCTCGAATCTATTTCATAAAATTCAATTAAAAAGTTGTTTGCCTGCATTCATTTACCTTCTTCTAATTGCTGGATCTAGTCCCCAAGGAACATTGGTTGCTCCAAGAACTAGCACACCTGTATCGTCATTGCCGACTCCTTGCATTTAGACTAAAAACTCAGTTTTAACTCTTCTTGTAGCATCATTTTCTCCATCGGATCTAAGCAAAAGAAAATTATTTAAATTATGTATTATTAGAGAAATGGGCAATTTGAAGGGATGAAGTATGCATTACCTATTGCCAGCCATTGAATCTATTTCATCGATAAAGATAATAGAGGGTTTCTTCTCTCTGGCCATTTTGAATAGCGTTTTAATCAACTTCTCTGACTCACCAACCCACTTCGAGATCAAATCGGAGGAGGATATGGAGAAAAATGTTGCATCGCATTCTGTTGCACATGCTTTAGCTAAGAATGTCTTTCCCGTTCCTGGAGGGCCATACAAGAGAATACCCTTCCAAGGCTTGATCATTCCTTAGAATATCTCTGGAAATCTAACTGGCAGAATGACTGCTTCGTGAAGAGCCTTTTTAGCATTTTCAAGACCTGCTACATCAGACCATTTAACATTTGGCTTTTCAGTGACAATCGCTTCACTGAGGGCATTCTCAAACTTCTAGCCTTCTTTATCCTGTTCTCTGATTAAATAGATAATTATTTTTATGAAATTTATAATATTAATAATTATTATTATTGATACTTTATCTTGCTTTGATTGGAACCATTCGCCTCTTGAGGCTTGTTATTATCTCCATTTGGCCTATCGTTTGCAATTTAAGGCTTTCTCGATTGTTCTTAAGTTTTCATTTGCTCCATCTTTTGCTTCATTAAGGAAGCAGATTTCAAGCATTCATCTATTTTAGCTTTTAGGATACGCACTATTTCCTGATTGGTTTCCTGTTTTTTGTATTGATTCAGCTCTTCGATCCCTGAAAGCATCAACCTATATCCTTGATCGAGTTATATGAGACTAGAGTTTTCTGCATTGAAAAGATTGATGCCTTAAGTTATTTTGTTAAGGGCGATATCCCTAAATTGAAGCATTGGATTGCTCATTTTACTTTATTTTTTGTGTTGTTATTGTATTTATTTTCTCCTTATTATTGTTTCTGTGTATTATCTTTCCCTTCCTTTCCTTCATAAAACTATTACTCCTTTTTCCTGACCCGAACCAATCAAAATAATTCAAGATATAATTCGTAATTCATTGCTTAACAGAATAGAGGAATCCACAATGGAGACTTAATCGATAACTACAAAAAGAATTCAATTAGTTTTAAGATTGTTGATAAATATATATATTATTTGAATGAAATAGTTCAATTTAATCTTCGTCGGGCTCAAATAAATCAGAACTCTGTAAAGATAAGAAGGGCTTAGTCTAGTTCAATAATAGCCATTTCCAGATTCATAATTGTCTTGATTATCTGCTACCATTGCTTCTTGATATTTGGATCATCAGCCTTAATCTTCTTTTCTTCTTCTAATTCCCTTTCTCTCTTATACGAATACTACAACCGTGTTTTCAGATTCAGTAAGGCCTTTCAAAATATGTAAAATAGCATAAGCTTACAAATCGAACAAACTCTATTTGTACTTGATAATATTATCCGATTGTCTTGGCCATGACTTCTCTCTCGTCGTACTTATACAAGCTCAGTATGTTTACTATCTTGTCTTTCTCTTTGATTTCCTTAATAACGTAAATGTTAGCATAGTTAAACTCTTTCAGTTGCATCTTTTGTTGGGAGTTTATATTCTCTAAACAATAAAAAGTATGTTTACCATATACTGAATGTATCCATCAACTGAAAGCAGATTTAAGTATCTTTGCGTGTCTTTCAAGCTTTAGAGTGAAATATCGCTGATCTAATAAACAAATTTCAGTTATTCAATGTATGAATTGTTAACCTTACAGCTTTTTCATTCAAGTGCTTGTGTTTTTTAAGGATGCGGAATATTCTGCCAGCTATGAGATCATACTTCCTCTCAATAATCTTCGCTGTGTGTCTAATCTTCATTTTACTCACTATTTTCTCAACATTCACAGAATATACTTCCTTTCCATTTATGAAATCAATCTCTATGAATTTTCCTCCATCCCTCTTCATCACTCTTAAAATCTTCTGTAAATCTTCATCCTTCATTGAAAGTCCTTCCTTCCCTCCTGACTTAACGAGCTTAGCCTTGACTTCTTCGAGAGAAAGGAATTCAGAAGTTTTAATTTCAGTTGATTTCCCAATCTTTTGGCTCGATTCAAGCATTGCTTTGACAATATTCCTTGCTTAAACATTTAGCTTTCCTTCAGCTAGTTTTCCGATCTCATCACTTCTAAAATCATGGATAAACTGCCTTACATTGAGCTTGTAAACTAACCCTTCTTTGGTTATCGGATTGCTGATTAAATACTAGTCACCATATGATTCCTTGGCTTCCTTTTTCCCCTCTTTTGGTTTAACTATTTCTGCACATCAAATTTCTTCTTATGAAATGAAAATGGCTTGAAGAATATTACCAATTGGATCGTTGAAAAGAGCATCGTCATCTTCAATTATGTTTTTCTTTTGCACTTTTCGCTTTGGTGCTTCTAAAGGATCTTTTTCTTTTTTTGCAAAGCACCATCATTATTACTTCATTTTGATTTAATTCACTAATTCATACCTTCTTTTTTCCTTTTAACATTCAGTTTGGCTTAAGCTGGAGGCTCTTCAAGCTCTTTCAATTGTGTGTCATTATTTTGAGCTGAGGAGCATGGTTCAAACTTTTGTAAGTAGTTTCCTTTGATTAGAACCACAAAAGACTCTTTTAGCTGTTCTTTGAGCTGTCTCTCCTTTTCTATTCCAAAATTAACTTATTACTTTCAAATAAATCCTTATTACTTTCGCCTTGAGATGCCTTTTGACGATCCATTTAAACGGATTGAAAACAATCTTCGAATGATCCTTGAGAGTTGTTTAAGAAAAACTCAACTATCAATTCTGCATCGGTTCCAAAGAGCTACTTGACATGGAGAAGATAAGAAGGTCCTCTCATGAAGCTCAACAGGCTTTATGAGTTAACAAAATAATAATTTCCTTGGTTGCTGCTCTCGTATTGAACTATTCCATTTTTAATAAGCACAATCAGAAGGTATTTGATGGATTTCTCATTCAATTAAGGCTTAAGTGTTTCGCAGATTTAGCTAAGTGGCATCCTGTCTCTCTTTGTAATGGCTTCACATATGATTGCACATTCTTCGCCTAACTCTTCTTTTGTGATTTATGAGATAAGCTTTGCTTTAAGCAAAAGGAGATTGTTATTATCCTATTCCATTCTTGATTGCTAAGAGTGTCTAATAGCTTATGAAAATCTGTTATTTTTAAATCGAATTAATTAAAAAATGAATCTTGATTAGATCACTCAATCAGCAAATAAAAAAAGAAGCTGCTTATATAAAGATATGACAACTGCATTCAGCTAATTCATCCTCTTTATTTTAATTCAATCATTTGAAATTTCCTGTTAAAGCCTAAATGGTCAATAATTATTTTATTACTTAATTTCAAGATAATTAGGATTTTAGATTAATTAATTTTTTTTACCTAATTGCGAGATAACTCCAAACATAAGGAAACACAAAAAAACAATGAACAGCACTTGTTCTTAGCAATTTGATAAGACACAAATAGACTGTGGATGCTTAGGCTGCCTTACACTTATTGTAGGCTTTATAAACTATGCTGAATCTAAGTGTGTAAGGCCTGAAAAAAGCCTGAATTGCTCTTCTGACAAAATATAGATTCTCAAATAGGCTCTCCTTAAAGCTAATTTCAATAATCACAAATTCGTTCCTTACACTGGATACAAGATCTACAACATTGTTGTTGATTCAGATTCTTCTAACTCTGAACTATCTGATCAGCTAAAAGAAGACACAGACACAGAAGAAGAGGAGTCAATAGAAGACTCAAATTCTAATTCTTCTGACCTTTCAGACGATTCATTAGTAATTCCTTCAAGTCCGAACTAGAAATTAATGTAAGATACGTCAGTAGAAGAAGTATCAAATGAAGAATTAAAATAACTAATAAATACTTCAAATAACTAAGAAACAATTGAAACAACAATTGAGAGCAGCAAAGACAATTAAATAGAGTCAATGTAAAAATAGGAAGAAACTAATAAAGTTCTAGGTGACAGTTAACCCTATTTAGAGGCCAATTAATAAAGCAGAGAAAGCGAGAGAATGAGATAATAAAGAAACTAAGAATACTGTAAAGAAGAGGAATTATAAAAAGAAGGCAGTAGTTATCAGATCTTTCAGAAAGTGATGGATCTACAAGACTTGCTCTAAGACCTTTTGGATAAATTTATTAGCCAAAAAAGAATAAAAAAATAAGATTTTTGGAATGATTTCGAACAGTATTTAAAATACGACAATTTGAATTATCTCAAAATCCTTGATCCATCTCATAAGTAAGTGTCTATGGAGCTAATGACTTTAATGATAGAAGACTTTTATCAAGCTTTTATTAGAAAAGAAAAGAATGGTGACTCCCAAGAAATCGATTATTAGCTCAGAAGACTAGATTAGCTTGGCGCTTATTTTATTAGTTAAAATGCTATCTTACAAAACGAAGCAGAGGCACAAGATTTCAATTCAGATGAATTCTAGGAGATTTTAAATCAGTTTTATTAAGGAATTCAGCTAGAGATGAGTTCATATTAAAATGGATTACCCATATATTTAGTGAAGCAAGTACTAAAAGACACTTCCTTATCAAACAAAGTAACTCTTTTAGTTGGAGAACCAGGAAGTGGAAAAACAACTTAAGTACCTCAAATCTTGTATTAACTCAATAACTTTGATCTTTCCACTCCTAAAAATCATTAGAAGAAGAAGATCATTTGCGTTTAGCCTAGAAAAATTACATGCGCTTCTCTTTGCTAAAGAGTAAATTAAGAATTAAATGAGACAAGATTAGTTTGCTGCCACTACAAGGATTTAAGCAGTTTTTAATACGGATCAAACATAGTTTTCATGGAAGAATCAAGTTTTGTTGAATTATTCTTAGCTTTTCTTCAAGGAATAATAGGCCAACACGGATCCTAAAGTAATCAACATAATATGCTCTATTAAGTCTCTCATGTTCTCATTGATGAAGTTGATGAGCGAAATTAATAGACAGACCTTATTATTGGGTTAATCTATTAATACATTACAGTTGTTAAAGACCTTGGATCCACTAAGAAAGATACTGAGATTCCTTTAAAGTTTATCGTGGCATCCTCTCCTTGTTATTAAGATATGATTTAATAATATTTTGCCAGCGTAGAAGAAGTACCAACAATCAAAATAGAAGAAAGGAAATATCCTGTAAATGTGAAGTATCAAGAGAGTGACTAATAGGATGATATTAAATCTAAAGTAGTTTGCTTGCTTTAAAGAATCCTATCTGAAACAAACTCCTTTAAAAAGCAGCGAAACTAATTCGATGGAAATATCCTTGTTTTTCTCTAAGATTTGGCTAATATTTAAGAAACAATCAACTTCGCATCGCTGAAACTGAATTTACGTCCATTCGACGTGCTCTATCTTCACCAAAAGCAAGAGTAATATCACCAAGTATATTAACAATCAGGCAATAAGAAAAAGATCATCTTCGCAACAAATATTGCAGAAACCTCAGTCACGATTGAAGGGGTAAGTTTTGTAATTGATTGTGGAGTAGAAAAAGTAATGATATTTGATCACAATAAACAATCTACTGCTCTCGTGGCCTAATAAATATCCAAAGCTCAAGCAGAGTAAAGGAAAGAATGTGCTGGAAGAACAAATCCGGGAGTTTGTTTCAGGTTATATACAGAGGAGGAATTTAATTGTTTTCCCGATTAAAAGTAACCAGAAATACAAAGAAGCAATTTAAACTTAATGGTACTTTAAATGATTCATGCTGGTATTTCAAAACCTGATAATTTTAGATTCCTTGAGAAACTCGGAAAAGAAATAATAAAAGATAGTCTGGAGCAGTTGGAATAGATTAATGCTGTTAAACAGAAATTAGAAGTCTATTGTTTAACTCAAATCGGTGAATTTATTGTCAAGACACAATTTCAGTTTCCTTTGGCTGCTATTCTACTAAAAGCTCATTCCTTGAATGTTCTAGACCAAACGATTTAAGCTCAAGCGATTTTTTAAGAGTATAATTCAATATTCCTCAAACTAAAGCACAGTATGATAAGGAAGGAGTTCCTAGATTAACTGAACGAAGCAAAGGATAAAGGGGAATTAGAAAGTGATTTTGTTTTTTTCTGGAAAACATTTTAGCTTTTAGAAAAATATGAGAAAGAAAGGCGATTTGGTAATTAAAATCAAGAAGACACTCTTGGCATTATGAAAGCTTTCAGCAAGGCAAAATAGGCTTATAATGAGATGAAAAAGAGATTTAAGAAACACATTTAAGAACTAAATCTTGATGATGAATGTACACAAAGAAATAGAGAAAATACAAAGAACTACAGCGAAAAGGAAACATAAGACAATATTATCAGAGCTTACTTGGCTGGATACGAAAGACAAATTGCTGTCTTTACAGGAATAAATAAGCTTGGGTATTACAACAAAACCTCTAATTCAATGTTTGATATTCACCCAACTTCTTAGTTATGCTGTTAATAAGAAACAAAAAATAGCAAATTCGATAAGGGAGATTTCTTGTTTTATGCCTATCTTGAAGAGCAAGAGATTAACAGCTATGCTAAAGGAGTATCGCAGTTCAGAAAAGAATGGCTGACCAATAGTATCATCATAGAAGAGCTGGAAGAAAACATTAACTTCCAGCCATTTTTTTATTTTGAAGGGGAGAAAGGTTTTTTGGAGTATTTTTTTGAAAGAGAAAAAGCTAAATTGGAGGCTAAATTCGAGGCCATGCAAAAAGAGTAGGGAAAACTTAGTAAAAAAGGAAAATATTACATTATTTATGAAAAGAAGTATGGCCGTATTTCATTCTACTGTAACCAATACTTTGTACCAATATTCGAGCAAATGAACTTGAGTCAGCTAATTGAAGAGATCAAGCTGAAGTATGTATCATAAATGAATAAAAAATACTAAGTAGTTCGATTTAAGGATACCCTTAACTTTGCAGTGGTCGGAAACGGATTGAAAATAAGGGAAATACTTCTCCCAAATTAATACTTGAAAGTGAGAGCTTCTAACTTGCCCACATCCTGCACTGAGAAGCAGCTTAGTAAAATAGTAGAAATGGTGGAGTCTCAAGGTTAGGGTGCATCAAAACACAACAATAAATCAATGCCAGCTGACATAAAGGTAAAGTGTGATTATGAAAATATGACAGCAGTTGGTGAATTTAGATTTCGCAAGACAAGACATGCTAAACTGTTTTATTAAACTGTAAGTGAACTGCCTCAAAAGCAAGTCAATTCACTTCTTTAGATTAAATATCAGCCAACTGATAGTCCAAATCAAAAGAACTCGTTTTCACAAGAAAAGGAAAACAACAATAAAATTATCTTTTCATCAGTGCCTGAATGCGAATTTCTTATGGAATACTCTAGAGATCTCTCAAAAAGTGCAGTAAAAGCATAATGGAGTATTTCTCCTTCTCTTGGAATGGGTTAACTCATATTTACCAATGAACTAGATGCCTTCGCTACTCTCGATTAACTCAAAAAAAAATTCAAGTCGAGCCTTTAAGAGAGAATCGATCCTTCATCTGGAAATCCTCTTTTTCATGTACTTGTCGAAAGGTTAGGACCAAAATTCGATGAAATAGACTTAGAGGCATACGCCATTAATCATCACAATAGTCTTGTATCGGTTGAGATCAGGAGAGAGAAGCTGAATTTATCATATTCAAAAAATAGCTATTATCTGGAAAAGGAAGAAAGACAAAAGTTTACAGAGTTAGTCCTCTAAATACTTCCGAACATTTCATTGAGCCAAAGTTACAATTCAAAGCAAACAGTTAATAATAAAGATAGAATCACTATTAAAATCAGCTAAGGTGTCTGCACTGCATTAATGGAGCTAGACTCTTTGAGTGAGGTATAGCAACTCGTCGATAAACTAGATGGTAAAGATTTTGGAAAGCAAAAGCTTCGATTGCAAATTCAGAATCGTCTTAATGTCCCTGTTTTAGGCTATGTTTATTTGCTAAGTTACAATGCAATTTAGAAATGTATTAATTCTGCTGCTCCTCTTGTCAAAGTTAAAGCTCCTTAAAAAGAAGATGTATTCTATCCTTCTCGTATGGTCTTCATTAAGCTGTAGCAAGACACATCTGGGTCTTCTCAAGCACTAAACTAAATAATGATTTCACTGCATAATATTCTAAAATTTCATAGTCTATTCCTAGAGTTTGATCCCTACGAGCTTGAGAGGATAATGGAGAAACAGACAGAAGAAATCAATTATATTGAAAGATAATTCGCTTGTGTGATTCGATAGGCTTGCAGAGGCAGAGCTGAAATCAAAATTTGGTTTGGGTCAACACACTCTTAAGAGTTTGTAGAGGATTGCAAATAAACCATCATTGACTTTCTGTCTTAGTATGTATCCTCAAACTGCAAGCTAAACAAAGAAGCTTACGATCTAAAGAAGTTGGAAGTGTTTCTGATTTAAGCTAAGAAGAACAACAGTATTATCAGCTATGATTTCAGTGATTAGAATATTCTTATCACTGGCTACAAATAGAAACTGCAAGATATAGCTATCCACATAGGATCTTCCAAACAATTTGAATCCAGCTAGAGATAGGCACAAGATGTATGTCTTATTTGCTACTAAGCTAAGCAACTTGAACGCCTTTCTTGCTCTTGTCTTTTTTGCAAAGATTGCCTTTTCTCGTATGTAAAAACGGATACTATTACTTTCTAAACAAAATCTGTTTTTAAGCCTGTAACATGTCCTAACCATCCCTAAGAGGCAATTAGCCTTAAATCTTTATCTTCTGCCTTCAATCAGTCTTAATCCCAGCTCTAAGACCTTATTTAATTGAGAATAGACAGAGCAGTTGATGATACGCTTGATCTTCAATCTCAATTGCCTTAGTACATTCGGTGTCCTTCTGTTAACTGCAACGAATTCTTCCCTCGTTATTATCCTACTGAAGCGAAAGAAGGGAATATGATTTCTGAAAACAATTAAAAGTCTTTCCCTTTTTTTGTCAAATGCAAAAGCTGCTATCAAGAGTATTGCTTGGCAAACTCGAGTAAAAAACTTGAAACAGATCTTCCTATTCATCCAACCCATCCAGGATTATCTTGCATTTAATACATTAAGCAAAGAGACATTGAATAACAAAATATGAAGGGAATTGTGCTTCTCGCGTGTCCGAAGTGTGCATTTAAAGCAACTAAAGGAGATGGCTGCAATCATATTTCCTGTAAATGTGGTGCACACTATTGCGCCACCTGCTTGGCTGTGTTTTCAACTCCAAAATAAGTCTATGATCACCTTCATCAAGAACATCAAGGCATATATTGATCATTGCAAATTGTATGTCTATGTCTATGACTTATTGACCATTGTTGTGTTGTCTTGTTGTTTTTTTAAGATATTTCTGATTATTATCACTAAGGAACACATAAGTCCTCCTACTAAAAAACAATATTTGGATACAGTTTAATACTAATTTGCTGTTATCTCATAAGGCTGATAGGATTAGGATATTTAGAGCCCATAGACTAAAGGGTTTCTTTCATCAATAATATCAATTTCTACAGGGAAACTTTGCAAGCTTAGATGTTAATTACTCACTTATTTATGAGAAATCAAAGAAGGAAAGGAGTATTTCTCCACGTTTCCATTCTTGTAGCATCCTCTCAACTCAGTTACCTATTATTATGCCACAAAGCAAAGTCCAGAAACTTTATATTTGCCTTAGCAAGAGAAAGAGCTATTACTAGGGCTCCAAATAAAATGATGTCCAACACATTCATCGTTGCATGCTTATTAATTTTCACACATTTGCAGAGAAATCATATCATTAACACTCAAAGATACAGTCTACTCCATCATAATAGAAAAGGAAGAGCTTTTCTCTTTCTTGATTTTATTAGTGATCTATTCTTGAATGAATGGATTCACTTCTATCTGAGTAGCTGGAAGAAAACTAACGGCACTGAATGTTCCTTTTTCTTTTATCCAATCAAAAGAAATGTAATTATCTTTAAAACTCTAAGCCTCATTTTAGGCGTTTTCAGTAAGAAAAACTGAAGTTTTAGGGTTAGAAGGAGTTTGTATGTGCAGAAATACCTAAGGGATAATACTTTTCATTTCACTTTGAACTTTGTTCCATTTTCTAGATGCTATTATTAGTTAATTGTTATTCATAATGTCTGGATCATTGATAGGAACTATTAACAGAATTAGGGCAAAAAGTAGATTAAACGCTCCGAATATCAGACTCGAATAAAGCAGAAATCCTTTATTTTTTCCAAAAGATTACCCGAATTTCAAATAGTCCACTAGTTAAAAAGTATCCATTACTTCAGCAAAGGCAACCAATTTCTTTTCTATCTAAAATCTTTAAAATTAATTGTTTCTTCCTATGTTTAATCAGCAGAACTAGTGCAGATGCGGAAATTGCAAAAATTTAAAAAGCTTCAATTTATTCTGCAAAAATTATTAATATTAATCCAAATTTAATCTGCTTGTCAAAAGCATAACGGTAAATATGGAAGTGCGACAATCCAAGATAAAATGAGGATAATTTCATTATTTATATTTAGTTAGATTCTCTAAAGAATATTTATTTACAGAAGTAAATTTGCCATTTTTTAATAATTGGACAGCAAATAAAAACATTTTTTGATATTATCCGCATGTGGTGATTTCGTGTTAAGGGAAATGATATTTGATTGAAATAAGAATTATGAGTTTCCTTTCTTCAAGCAGAAACTACGCAAACCAGTAAAATGACCCAAATTTATAATAATATTAAAGCTTCATCATGAGTGAAATCTAGTAGTAAAACAAATTTGAGTAGCAATACTCTGGAGACATGGATGTTCTCAACAGAGCTATGAATGACCTCAGCAATCGTCTAGCAAGCAACCAAATTAACTTATATACTTTTGAACAAGCAAAGCAGCTAATCTAAGAAAGAGCAATGCTTTATGATAGATCTCGCTAATACATAAAGAATGTAGAATGCTTTTATTTAACTTTTGTATCTTATTGATTTTTAAAAGCTAACAGATTTCATGAGCTAACTACAAGAAAGAAGTGCTGTTCCAAAAGTAGTTGAAAATAATAATGCAATGTAAAGCATCAAAATGGCGAAGGACAAATTAGAAAACGATAGAGCTGTAATAATGGCAAAGTTATTTCAGTATACTTCACCATCTAACCCTTCAAATCAAAGAATGGCTAGCAGAAATACTAGCATGGCAAACATAGGAAAAAGTATGCTTAATTCATCGATACTTTCAAATAATGACAGCAGAGCCTACGAGAATTACTAACAAAAGCAAACTCTGGCTTTATAAGGTACATTTCTAATTGTCTGACCAAGTTAATTTCTTTAAATATTTTCTAAAGGAAGCCAAGACAGAAGTGGCATCTACTCTTCTTTAGGATCTACTCGAATAGATCCCAATTAATCTTCAATGATTACGGGGAATTAAGATAAATCATATGCAAGTTATCTCAATAATACAGTTGCAGATTAGAGCGTCTTGTAGAATAGCTAAAGCAAAATACTACCACCGCAAGAGACTTCAAACTTAAATCTAAGTCGAATTCAACCCTAGGATTCTTTTCAGACATAACAGCTCTCCTTATAGATTCAAAAAAACTTTTAACAAGGGTCTGACATTGCTGATGAGATCAAAATGGAATTTGCAGGACTTGATCCAGCTCTTATGAATGTAAAAACATGATAAAAGTGAGAAATTAACTTATTTTTAATAGGGAAAAGCCTCTTAAATGACCAAAGTATTTAGGACAATTCTACCAGAAGGTGAAAGAGAAGTGGAAAGGATGACAGACGAAGAAAAGAAATTTATTAACTTAATCACAAAAGTTGGTGATGCTAATAGAATGCTACAAAAAATGCCCATGAATTCTCCTTTATATCCTGCAAAGCTTTAAGAAATTACTCGGTTAAATGCCCTGAAAGATGATGTTGAAAAAATAGTCCAAGAACAGAAATATTAAAGGTAAAAATATAATAGTTTTCAGTTGACTAACCAAGTTTATTTAATTTAGAGTCCGATAAGATTATGAGAAAAGTGGCAAACCTGATTTGGAGAAGGAACGGCAAATAAAAGTCAGAGGGAATTTGATTTAAAGCATGAACAATTTGCATGGATCAAGAAAATATCATGCTTTTGAAGGTTTTACTGTTTTTTGGGATTGGGTTGTGAATCTCCCTAAAAAATATGACAGTTGTAAAATTCAATGGGGCCTCTTCAAAAAGAGTGAGGTAATTGTGGCTCCTAAATTCACAGAAGAGCGCTCTGCAAAAGTTCAAAATTTTAATTGCAAAACAGTCATTTGGGGAGATAGGGATCATGTCTATGACATAAAAGCTCATAAAGATACTTTGCTTGTCATAGAGCTGTAATGCTATTTCACTGATCTCAGTGGAAAACCTTGTATGGATGTATTTGGATGGTCTATTCTAGAGTTATTCGACATGAATCTTGATCTCATGAGAGGGAAATGGAAAATTCCTTTCTATTCTACTAAAATTAATCCTAATGTTCTTGTAAGCTAAGTAAAACGTCTCCAAAGTTAAAGCAATACAATGTTGCACCTTCGAATATGCTTTCCTTAAGATCTTGAATTCGGGGATGAATATCCTCTACATCCATTCTCATAAGGGGTAACGGTTTCAAACAAATATTTGTTCTTATTTTTTTAATATTTAACAGAATGAGTTCTTCATTCCAGTCATCCATAAGAAAACATTAATACAAGCCTCCATTGAATGGGATCTAACAAAATCGCTGCAAAATTCGGAAATGTTCAATAGAGATGATGAAGACTCAGAAGAAAGTGAAGATATTTCTGTAGATGAAGAACCAGAGTTCGCTCTTCCTGAAACTCCAGTACCTGAAGAAATCGTGGACGAGTGGAAACCCCGTCCATACCCTGAAAATCGCAGAGGTCTTTTCGTAAGTTAATATATAAGTGTAAATTTACAATAATGCCTTTTGTAATCGATCAGGTTACTGTTCATAATTTGTTGAGTTACTTTAAAGACAGAAGGTCAAAAGTTAGATGCTTTTTAATAGACACCAAAAGAGGAACTATAAAGGATGACATGGGAAATGATTGTACTTTTGAGACTGATGTTTATACTCCTCCTTAAAAGAAAAAACAAAAAGGACAAAAATTTGATGAACTGGAGTAGAGTATTTTAGTCTAAGATGGCATCACGATAATAGAAGAAGGCTATCCCTTTTTTGTTGATGTTGAAACGTATGCTTACAACAACAAAGCATATTAAGACATGTATCTTCTATTCTAAGTCTTCACTGATAAATATCCGTTGGAGGAAAGTGATTCAGAAAATGAAGAAGAATAGGAAGATCTCAACACAAAATTTATAGTTAATGAATAAGGAGAAACAGTCAGGGTTAGAACTGATGGCACTGAAATTCAATTGACAAAGAAAACTAAAAAAAAGAAAGGAGTGCTTGCTGGAAAAACATGGTATGCCTTTCCTCTCTTTGAAGGAGAAAGATGCAATGTAGGTCACTACTATCGGTAGTTATACGACTTGCCTATTTAAAAGCCACCTTTTGATGAGGATAATATCAACCTTTTTGAAACTGCTGAGATTGATTTCTCCATTAACTTTTTAGAATACAACAAAGATAATATGCGTCAGATGAAAGATAAATTTGATGAACTCAGAGAACTTAAAAAGTAACTTAGAAAGAAACCAAAAGTAGTTAAACCCAAGCCGATTGTTGTGAAAAAAGAAGAGCTTGATGACCTCTCAAAAGCTTTCCTTGAGAATCTTGAGAGATAATACCATGACCGTCCATTTGAAAAGGGCTATGGAATAGATTTTTATGTAGATGGAGCTCGTTTCCTGCCAGATAATGTTACCATATGCAAAGTAAAATATCAATTAATTATGAAATTTTGGTTAAAATATTGTTATTTTTTAGGTTTCTATTTCAATCATAAATCATAACTTTGAGAAAGTGTTTGAATCTGACTCTGCTCTTCCAGACTTGTAAAGTGATTCATTCTCTCCTAAATTTAATTTTAGGAAAGAACTGCGTGCCACTCATTTCGATCCTACACTCTAAGCCTTCATGACAATCGAAACAGTTGATAACATGAATAAAGAAATTAGAATTGTTGGATATTGCATTATAAATTTCTTCCTTAATAGGCGCATTAAGAGCCAGCCCACCAATTAACTTGACACTGATATCATTTTGATGGACGGAAATTATTAGATTCCTATTTTCTGTCAGCATCCACCAAAAATGAAGCCTTTTAATGTTGAAAGGCTGTAATTTAGTTTAACCTTTTAAATAATTTATTATTTTATTTGTTTCCCTAACAATTTTTTTATTTTTTAGAGCTCAGCTTGATAAACTACCTTGCGCATCTTTGTTGGTAAGAATAAGATAAGCCCCAATGAGTGAAGATGGTTTGAGAGCAATTACCCTTGATGATGTTTAAAAAACCGATTGGGAGAAGATTGGACTTTGGGTTCCACCTCCACCTTACAGCATAGGGAAACAGCCATTTTATAATACTTAATACTACAATCTTAGAGATAGTGAGAAGGAGTTATTCATAATTCGACTGGCAAGAAAGAGTCCTCCTTAGGTTGAACTGCTAAATATTATTGTTAATGCTGTGGCTTAGAAAAAAAAGTAAGATAGACTTGCGGCATAACAAAAAACAAAATCAAAGGCAATCTTAGAAGACACTACAGAAATCGTAACGAAAATAGACAATGTTGGTGAAGCTAAGTAATGGATTGACAAAAACATTATGAGAGATCCTTACACAGATATTATTGAACTCCAATATTTCGCTAAATACAAACCTCCTGCTGGATTCAAATTCAGTCTTGATGGGTTCCATAATAATCCTCATTCAGATTATCCTGTGATTGGTAATGTTTGCTAATAATTTAGACTTCATTCTAACTTGAGATATTTATTTCGATAGGATTATTTTGTCTTAATCCTCCTGGAGATCTCTACAAAAACTTGGGAGCAAAAACAGATACAGTTATGCTAGATTCTGCATTCAACTGGGATTCGCCAATATCCTCACCTCAATTCAATGAAGGATACTTCACATTTCATGAAATCGAATACTCCAAGGCAATTTTAATTACTTATTAATTTTAATGATAACGATCAACCAACATCTAAACTTAATTAATAATAAATTTGTTTAGAATCTATCTATTATCATAGACTGCAGAAAAGTTAAATTTAGTGAAAGAGGAGACAAAGTAATAATAGAAAATGTGGCATGGACAATATGCCCAGTTTTTACTCCTAATGGGTATGTAAAGAGTGGTATTTATCAGATTCCGATGTTCAAAGGAGCAATTCCACTTCATGTTATCGATAGTATTGCAAAATAAGACCCTTGGGAATACATTGAAGAATCTCTGAAGAGTAATAAGAGCGGAGTTGCTTTTTATGAGAATATGAGCTGCATTGTTAGACTGCTTGACTCTCAAAGAGATGTAATTATTTAATGGTTACTGTGTTTTCTAATATTATTTTGCAAATTAGGGTCATTATCAACTTCCTTTCGATCATACGCGTATAAATTATAAATACATTCCTAAAAACAAAATTGGTAGTTATGCCTACAATGCAGCTGTAGAAGTTAAGTTACAAAAGGCGAAAAAAATGATCAATCTTGTTCCAAACAAAGCAAAGGTGAACGAATACTAGGAGAGGCTTACTAATTTGGTCTTGAGTGTAAGCCTTAATTTATTATCAAAAAATAAGTTATTTATTTACACTTTTTTAGAATTTGGGAATGAATCTTTGATGAGAAGATAGCAATAACCTTAAAAGTTATTAATTCATTCTAAATAAGAATAAAGCAGGATAAGATAACTGAAAGTTTAGAAATTAAGTGCATATTCATTGGTGAAGTTAAATCTTTAGTGTTTAGTTAATTTTTGTTTACTAATAGCCACTCACTCAATTTTACAAGAAATTACTTAAACTAACTATCTCTTCAATTATTTTGGAGTTGGATTGCTTTGATCTCTCAAAGAAATACTAAGGCAAATCTGAGAAAAAAGTAATCTGGGATAGATCAATTCTAACTTTTTTAAGTATGTCTTGAGAAAGAGAATTGTTTATTATTTTCAATTAGTTGCCAATAGAAGAAAATAAGTAAACAATATCAATAAAGCATTTTAAAAGATCCCATGGGTAATTGATATCAACTGTTCAAGTTCAAACAATCTTCTGTATTAATTTAAAGAATTTTTCCTTTTGAAAGTAAAGTAAAAAAAGGGGGTTGGGGTTGGGGTTGGGGTTGGGGTTGGGGT
>Ga0302285_10000750_pt1 | contig 17844 bp, 16 predicted proteins | sample III_Fen_E2_2_FD_200455 | JGI IMG/M metagenome (GOLD analysis project Ga0302285, IMG submission 200455) | Peat permafrost microbial communities from Stordalen Mire near Abisko, Sweden - III_Fen_E2_2 | ecosystem: Environmental > Terrestrial > Soil > Wetlands > Permafrost | place: Sweden: Abisko... | reverse complement strand
AAAAGAGTGTGAAATTACAGTCCTAGCCATATGCACAATCAGAACAGCAAGCAGTGTATTACTAATACAGCAGTAACAACAGCGGCAAGGATACAAACACTGATGAATCAACTAGATATCCACATACTACAATGACTCATTAGTATCCTAGACAAAACAATACTTCTTCAGCCCTCATACCCTCTACTTCACCCTTTTAGATTTAACCAAGTGATGTGAATGTCAGTGAATTTCCTCTAGGATAAAAAGCTAAAGATCTTCTTCTGGGCATTTAATTAAAAAACTGCTATCCTAATCAAACTTAATTTCAAAGTGAAGGCTTCAATGACAGTGAGGAGATATCTGAGTGACTATTTGAAAGAATATTAATTGATAATAGAGTGAAGAGACTGTGAATAGGAGTCGATTAAATATAATTTATACAAAAATATTAAAAATAATCACGAAATTTAATGGATACAAGCTCTTAATTGGCAATAAATTTCAAATTATTATTGAAGGATTAGTGACTTGTTGGGGGAGGGATGATGAAAAAAAGAGAGGGAGAGTTTAGAGCTGATGCAAAATTGTTATAAATGTACCAAGGGTGGGGAGAGTCCAAGGATGAAGAATATGATTCTATGAATTTTAGAATGGGCCAGCAGGGGTAGGGAGTATCAAAGAAAATCAGAAAGGGAACTAAGGGGAAGAGTATATGGAAAGGGGGGGAAGAGAGTGAATGGCGTGGGAGGGTTGGGAGAAGAAAAGAGAGATAATAAAGATTGTTTTATTCAGAATCTTGGAAGGAAAGATTGGCAAGAGAGATGCTTAGCGCTTCGAGTGAAATTTCGAAAAAACTCGAGGTAGAGAGGAACCCAAACTAATAAGGGAAGACACTAGGGCGACAGGGAGAACCAGAGAGTGAAATAACTGAAGGTAATCATAAAGCAATAAGTTTATCATGAGAATATGGGCATAACATTGTATGTTTGCCTTGAAAATAGGTTGCTAATCGAGTTTTGAAAATGGTGAAGATGAAGCTCATGGGGAGGAGAGAATTGAGGGAAAGCTATGTGAAAAAAAGGTGAAAAGTAGATTCGACATGGAAAGTGATAGATTAAGTAAAAGAGGAGAGAAAGAATGTGACAGAATTAAGGTGAGTTTGGAGAGGAAAGGAAGCGAAGATTTGAAAATGAACTTAAAAGATTGTGAAGAAAGTTAAATAGGTCAGCATATTTCAGATAGAAATGACAACAATGAGATTATTGAAGAACACAATAGACGTTTAGGTGTTGAAATGGATAAGGAAGAGGAAGAGGTTGCTGACGAAAATGAAGAAAGAGAGATGGAAGATGAAAATGAGGATAAAGATCTTGTTGAAGAAGAAGTCAATGAAGAGGAAGAAAATGAGTTTGATGAAGAGGAGGAGGAAGATGAAAACGAAGAGGAAGACGAAGATGATGACGATGAAAATGAAACCCAGCCTAAACACAACCATGCTCAATCCAGCAAAAAGAATGTAAATAAACTTTTAGAACTTGGCAGGCAAAAATGAATTTCTAATTTTCATAGATTTTTACAGCATTTTCATTCTTTTCCATGGATATTTCTTCTCTCAGTTTTTCAAATATGATATTTGATTGTTCAACAGATGAACTCTAGGAAATCTCCTGTTTTGAAGCCTTCTTCCAAGACCAACCCAAGACTACTCAAATAAGCAGGTAGTTAATGTTTTCAAAGAAAAAAAGCGATAGGTTGCCATGTTTCATTTATGTGTTTCCCCATCCCTCCCTTTCATTTTTTCCTTAAAAGCTCTAACTTTTTGACTAAATTTTCAACATTTTTTATCAGGAAAAAAGGCTCTTTCTTTGAAACTAAAACAGCCAACACCTCCTGACCCAAAATCCAATCTCGTACCCAAACGATGTCATAACTAATTCTGTAAATTCCCCTTCAAGGGCGAGCTAAAACGTTTCAAGATCAAGTTCACAAACGAATATATCCACTTATGCCAGAAGTGTACCGAGCGATTCAAGCAAAAGAACTACTGTCTCTACTGCGGCTAGGTATACTTTGATTCCAACGAAGTCGATGGCAATCTCTGGATTGGCTGCGAGGAATGCAATCTTTGGGTAAGAATAATCCCCTGAAATTTTTTTGATTCTTCTTTCTCTTTTTTCTCTCTCTCTCTTTCCCTTTTTTTAAACTCCCTCAGAAATTCAAATGCACTGTGTATTAATTGATTAAGAGATGTCATTTGAATAAAAAAACAAAAAAAGAAACTAATTATGAATTCATTATTAATTTCTTTTAAATTTATGATTTTCTCCCCCATAATTTATTTTTCAATTCTTGATTTATTTATTTATTTTTTTTCCCTCCTGCAGCTTCACTAGGAATGCGAGAAAAAGAATGGAATCAAAGATATTGACACCTTAGTCGAAGATGATACATATAAATTTTATTGTCTTCGCTGTCGAGAAAGGGGTAATTCATAATTATCAGCTGCAATGAACTCTACAACATCCTGTAATGATAAGCTATCTATGAATATAATAAAAACCTAATAGTAAATCGCTAATTGCTTGAATAGCAGTGATTTTCAAAGTACTGCATTAGCTAATAGTGCAGCTACAACTGTGAAATAGCAAAAGAAGAATAAAGACAAGAGTAATTAATAAAAAACGAAAGGAAAAGCACTTATTGCTTCTATTAAGTAATTGAGACGATAGATTTTTGCTCCTAAACCTGGAAGCTAACCAGATGAAGGATCTAATCATAGTGTTGTTCCAATCGTGGCAGCTGAGAATAGCAATATAAATAACAACAATAGTAGTATATTTCCAGAACATAAAAAATCCAAAAAAATTTGTACAGAAACACTCAAGGTGCCTCATCTAACACATTCAGCTTGGAGCAAGCAATCCCCTCATGAATCAAGAGATCGAGTATAGCACAGTGAGGTGTACAGTTTGAATCTCTTTTTAAAAGCTAAACGTTAACTCAAAGAGATTTAGAAATAGCAGTAGTAATTATCTCATGGCACAGATGAAGAAATATTACTGCTGATGATGGCTAATCCCAATGATGGTGATGCTAGCAATAACAATGGTATTTCGAATCAAGGCATGTCTAATTATAATCATTTTCATCATCATCAGCGAGGCCGTAAAGATGATCCTACAAATTTTATTGAATTACCGTATAAAAAACAAACTGTCAAAGAAGTCGCTTCCAAGAAAGTTTCATATCATTATTCGATTCTTTAGGAGCTCCTGCATCCATTAAGTAAGATATTCAAAGAGTTAAAGGGAGAAAATTTTAAAATATACTTAATTTTTTTTGTTAGGTTTATCGTTATGTCTGGGATAAGAAGATATTAATGTTGATTTATAAATGTATCGCAGTCTTGCGTTGGAAAGCAGAAGAATTTAACGAGAAGACGATTTACATTCTTCGTAAATGCATTCTTAGCAAGCTGAAGATTCGTTTCCTGCTTAAGGTCAGCTATCCTCAAGTTCGTAGCCTTCTGAAAGCAGCAGGGCAGATTCCTCCCCGAATTTCAGCAAGGTTAGTAATTTACTTGATCATACTAGGTTAAAACGAAAATCAAATGATGAAGATTATCCGAAATAGCAGATCAATTAGATTAGTCCAATCATATCGTAGTACTGAGAGAATATTAAATTGAAGCTATCAAAAAGATAAAGCAATAAAAAAATGCAATTAAAAAAGTTTAATACACGCTTTTTTCTGAAATGATATGGATTTCAAGAAATCAAAACAGAACAAAGGCACTGATTAAGTCATTCAAAAGAAAGAAAGTTTATTCTAACAGTTAAACAAAATAATATTATTACAGATCATCTTCATTTGTCTGATTTATGTACAGGGAAAGTTGATGAGTGCGAAATCTCATGCCTTTTCCCCTCAGATATCGAGTTCGTGGAAGGAAGTCATTATCTGTGCTTCCATAATTTATTTTTGAAGTACTTGGAAAAAAAACTAAGATTATTTTTGATTTTTTTATCTTTTGGGAGAAGTTAATCAAACAGTTGGGAGGAATTAGGCTCATATTGTAATTCAGAATTAACGAATTTCATTGATATTTGAAGTTCTGAGAAAAGAGAAAGTTTAAGATTGAATTTGTAGTTTCAAGTTGAAAGATCAAATCAAAAAATACAGCAAACTGTGGCAAAAAACAAAAATAGATACATTCTAGGTCACTTTCTTACTCCTTTTTTAGCCATGAAGCAGGAATACATCTACGAGTATTTGATACCAAATACCATGCTGGAGCGAAAGAAGTACTAAAGTATTTTATTATGACCTAAAGCATCTAACATTTACATTTGAAATCCCAGGGACTACAGCATACATCAGAAGAAGTTAGATGAAATTAAATATGGAAAATCTCGAAGGAGGATCAGTTTCTTTACTTAGGAAGATGTCAAAGCTAATCTGAAAATACAAAAAAGTGGTTTCTAGCATAGATAATTCGAGCAATAACAAGATTTGACGAGGTAAAACACAAAGATGTTCTTTAAACTTCTGAATATCAGTGTGAATAGCAATTATTCAACTATTCCGAGCCATCCCTAACATTCCTAGCAAATTTACCAGAATCAATCATAGAGTTTTCATCAGAACCAGTAATAGTAGTAACGACTTGTCTTGAATGCTGGAGAAGAAAAGAAGAATGATATTTCGACCAGTTATCGAGAAAATAATAAGAAAGTTGCTGATTGTTAGCAAGATAAATTGTACTCCCCTTGTGAAGGTGCATCTCCTATCTAGAGTAACTTCTCTCCTACTAAGCATACAACTCACCAAAGACATGGTAGCTACTTGGAAAAAGTCAAAAAAGAAAACTTAGTTTTGCATGAGAGACTCAGGGAAATGTAAGCTTGGATTATTTCCATGATTTGTTTGTTATTTTCATGTTGCTTTTTTTTCTTCAGTAATTCGGTTTTGGAGAAGCGATCGTTTGATGATTTCCATTCCAAGCAGCTGGCCATCAAGAACAGGCTTTAAAAATTTCATGTCGATTCTTCATCCAATCAAGTCAAAGTCAAGTAATTACACATATCATCACACACAAAGCACATTCGCAACAATATTTTACTTTAAAACCCATCTAAAACTTACATTCCTTTTTTTCTCCTAAAAATAGATGCAGTAATTACATTGAGAAGTTTGGATCTTCGTTGGGAAATAAAAAGCCTAGCAAATCTGCAGAGCCACGAGAAAGAGTTAGAAAGATGTACGAGTTCAAACAAAAAGAGCTCCCACGCTCATTCTATACTGAGATTATTGTAAGGTAGTCTTCCAAGATTTTTAAAACTTATAAATTATGTAAAATTAGGATGAAGAAGAGTAGTCAATAGGGTATTAATAGCAACAACAACAAGCATAGTAATCCTAAGAAAAGAATGAATTATTTGTAGGCTAGGAAGCACACTAAAAGTACTTAACCTACAAATGGGAGTAAGCAACAAACAAGTCAAAAGCTACTCAACAATAACTTGATAACAATCATAATACCAGTGATACCAATAAAATCTTCTCTTTTAATAACTTTCAGCGAAAGTAAAAGACCCCCGTTAGTTCAACTCGCACTCCCTCTACAATCCCGTCAACAAGGACAACCACTGCTACCGAACACTTCCAAAAAATATCTCTGGAACCTCCCAGAAAAAGAATAATCTCAATGGATAAATAATCTGATTAAATCAAATAAGATCCAAGGAGCCTTTCAGCTGGCAGATAGTAGCGTTTTGAGAAATACAACTAAGCTAATTTGTTTTCTCTTACATCTCATGTGCCTGCAGGATCCACTCATCAGAGCACAACTTCGAGTTCAAATAGAAGCAAAATGAATCTACCTCTCAACTATGCTAATGTTTCACATAAAAGCAACAACATCGATGGGACTAGCTTATAATAGAACAATTTCTTTAGTCTCTACAAGGCTAACTTCGATAAAACATCTCCATATTCAGTGCGTAAATGGAGAAAGTTATAGATTGTGTTAAAAAATTTTGAATAAAATATTTTTTTTTCCTCATTAGAAAACACACACTCCAGAAGGAAAACTGACTCGACTCTTCCTGATTTATTGCTAGCGGATCTAAGCAAAGAACTAATTAGATAGAAAGATTAGGTTGATCCAATAGAAAGAGATAGTAATACTTTTAGTAAAAAATAGCCGAAACAGTAGAATCATAATGATAATGGTAGCAATCGAAATGGGAGAAACTCTGATCTTATTCTCAAAGTGAAAGAAAATGAACCAAAATTGTTAGATAGTAAATAGAAAGGTAATGATTCAAAGAATTACAATAAACATAATTCAATAAGATCTAATGAATCTGGTGTGAAATAAAGTGGAGTTCTCACTGGAAAGGGCAATAAAATTACAATTAAGGATTTGAAGATCAACAAAACGAGTTTACATGTAAAAACTGGAATAACTTAGGAAAAACAAAGCAATAATAATTAGAATTACTTGAATAAGAATATCAAGGAAGAAATAAGAACTAAATCGGCTTTGGAAAGAAACGAAGAAACAACTGAAGTCGTGAAAGAAGAGATAGAAGAAGATGAAACTAAAGAACCTAGGGAATCTCATAGACATCATGATGCAGAAGTACTTTCAGTATTACAGCAAAGCTTCTGAGGTTTTATGTTCCTTGAAGGCAATTCGATGGGGGAATTTTAATTTAGAAATCTACAAGGGCTTTTTTTTAAGTTAAAGAAAGATAAGTAATTCATCATGATTTCGATACTTTTTTTTTAATTCTTCTGGAAACTCTAATGCCCCAGCACAAAAAAATGTATTATTTTTCGGGATTCTTTAATCCAAATAAATTACATCTAACCTCCTTCACATGCCTCTACCATAACGACCTCCCCTCCCCCGAATGATCTTCTCAAACTTAGACCTAAATAACTCATCTTTTCTCTATAATTGTACATATTCTCAACTATTATTGCTTGATACATCTCCATTAACATTATCTAATTTTTTTGTTCGTTGTATGTTGATTTATTTCTGTGAAAATACTTCCCCCCCCGATATGCTTGACGGTTTGATGAATTGATTAATTTAACTTGTCTTGCGCTGATAACACTGCCATTCGAAAATTCAAAAAGATAACTAAAATTCAGATATCAAAAAAGTCTATTATTTGTTTATCTAATCTTCTTTGACCATCTCTTCCTCCTGCTTCAATGGACTCCATCTGTATTTTCAAATTCCTTTTCAATTTACCTATCTTCGTTCGTCCAGAATGTTTAATGTATCTGTGTTTCTATTTTTTTTTTTCAGATGAAGAGGTGATCAGAGAGGCCATCCATGCAGCTGAAAATAAAGCGAAAAAGAGCGTTTCCGAAAAAGTTTATTACACTTAAAAGCAATAACATTATGATTTCTAATAGCATTCTAATCCTCCAATAAGCCTTGCACATATTCAACTGGAATGCTCGTTCATTCTAAGCCAGAAAGGTAAACAATCAAGACTAAAAGCCCAATTTTGAAGCAAAAAAATAATATATTTTTTGTTTTGAAAATGTTTGATTATTTTTAGGTGTAAATCATCAAATTCAATTGGCACACGAAGAATTCTTAGAATACATGAGTGGATTGTTGAAAGGTTCTTCAGCGACTAGTATTGAATGGCTAGCTGCAGCAAGGAAAGCAATCAAAAGGATCAAATAAATCCATGAAGAAAATGCAAAATTTCAACATAACAGTTCTTATCCTGCAGTGGAGACACTAAATAACACAAGAAATACTAATTATAATAGCTCCATTAGAGATCCTAAGCAGACGTTTGTTGATACTAAAGTTTCATTTGGAGATACGCATATGTCACCATTGCATACTGATTACTCGAACAGATCGTAACAGTTTAATACTCGAGGGAAATAGTTAATAACTAACATGCATGAAAACTTGAATCTCATTGAGGAAAATGTTGATAAACTTGGGATAACTCATGATAACAGCAGGATCTTACAAACAGAGCCAATTTATAATGAAAATAGAAGAAAAGTAGATAAAGCAGAGTATTTGAATCGCGACTAGAACGACTTGAATACCACTAGCAACTCTACCATCATGGAGAAAAGCTAGCATTATTTGAATAATTCTTACAGCAACAAGACTCTTCCGAATTATTCTTCGAACCCCCATCTTAATCATACTCACAATATAACAAAATTCAACAATTCTTCATCATCATTTGTCGATTTGAGAACAACAGCGAACAAGTTTGGAGGGGAACTTGACACATTGACTAAAACTTAACCTGTGCAAGATATTGATGATATTTCAAGGATATCATACTTCTACAGAACGAATAACAACAATACTTAGAATCATCATAATCACACATAACCATTTGAAGAATCTTTTAATGACAGATATTCTCCAACAGATGTTGTTCTGCGACCTTAGAATCATACTACGACGGAATTTAACCATAATTAAACAAAAAGTATGAAGGAAGAAATGATAAATAATCTAGATTTCGAGTAAGTTGAATAGAATATTATGAAACTTAACAGCTGCTTCATGAGATGGGTTGCTTTTACGAGAAAATCACAATTAAAACGAACGTAGAGATAACGAATCAGAGCTATTGAACTCTAAGCAACAAAATTGAGGAACCATGGTATAATGGAAAAGGCATTCTGTTTGCTAAGAGGATTTGCTCTTGTTTCAGCGCATAAACAAAGAAACTACAATTCTATTCGCAGTCGCTATGAGCTAAAACTGTAAAGAAATTGCTTAGGATTGTTGAGGTAAGTTGTTCATGAAAGTAGAACGAATAGAAAGAAAATAGTATGGATGCTGCAACGTCGAGAGTAGATTCATAAATAATCTGTGTTTAGTTTCTGGAAATATCGAGGGAAGACATTGAAATAACGTAGAATTGTGGCTTCTTAATCGCTTTACCCTTCAATAATCGCAATGCAATTCCTTATTTCGCTTGCATTTTACAAATATGATAGTTCTCCATCGATTTTAGATGAAAATCTTGTAAGCAAATGCTACTAAGCAGATATGGTGAATTGGATAAATGTACCTCTTCTAGCAAAATAGCAGCAAGCAGCATTGAATTCGTTGACCTAAAAGGCCTTTTCTGTGCTTAAAGCACTTTTACTGAAGAATAGATCAGCGGGATAGTTAAGATAATATAAATTACTAGCTATTTCCTTTGATGCTCTTCGTCTCCAAGCACAAATTAGATAAAATCTCAAACAAAAATTAGAGTTGTTTGTCGCTAAGAAACTGTAACAACAATCACTTTGAAACAAAATTAATTTAAAATGAAAAAAACTAAAAATGATTTTGCAGCTATTTTGATCCCTTGTTTTGTGTTTTATTTGTCTTTACTCATAGGTACACTTAGCTATCAGGTATCTTAAATGAGTGGAAGACAGTGAGCTCAAATAATCTAGCAGTCAGACTCAAAGGATAACGAATATTCTCCAATTATCGGAACAGAGTTTTAGGCGAAAAAATAGCATAATGGATACAGCTGTTCAATTCTTGTCAAGATTCAAAAGAACAAGAAACCAAAGCTAGAATGCATTTCTTCAAAGTCGCTTGTAGTCGAGCGATATTAGCTCTCCGCAAGAACAGACTCGAATGCAAGCGTGATTCTATTCAACTTGCAATGTCCAAATCGCACTAGCAAAAACATATGCTAAGTTCAGTGATAAATTCTTGGAAAATCTTAAGCATCGACAGATCAATTTAAAGAAGAAAAGCGAAGACTGTGCAGTCATTAGTTGGGATGAATCGAAAGTTGAATTCGTTACGAATTTGGAGGTTGTAGTTATCATATCACAGCTTAGTCAAACATCATCGTACAGCAAGAGCTTTCTAGTAATTTAAGAGAGCGTTTTTTATAGAACAAGATGATAGTGTCAGATAAAATAGATTAGCTCTTGAGTTTTAAGAAAAATGCACTTCTAGACGAGCAATAAGTGCATTTCATTTGTTAGCCGCACATACTTAGCGGACAGCAGAAAGCATCAGAACTGCGTTTATGTTTCAATACAATACTCTGCTAAGAAAGGGTTTTTTTGGTTTTCAATAGTAAATTCATCAGAATCGTGTCAAGGAAATGCTAGCCATCTAGCATCTAAGTAATAAACCAACTTTTTACAATTGGTTTTGAGTGTTTTTCCTTTGATAAATACCTCTCAACTTCATACAATTATTTGTATTTTTTTCTAGGACAAACTCATTCTCAAGTTTTACAGAAAATCCTCTGGGGATGGCATTAAAGAGCTGAAATAAACTCGCCAATGCGTAAAAAGAGTAAACTTGCTGTGAATTTCTACATCAAACGACTATTCTAATAGTTTACAAAGATCCTGTCTTAGCATGCTATTACTTCAAAGACAACCAGACAAAACAAAGATTTATCGAAGTTATTCTTCAAGAATTCGATTTGGAGAAAATGGAGATAACAATTTGTGCTTAGACTAGTCGATAAACATAACTCAAAACGATTATTAACATTAGGATTCAAAGCACTTTCAATATATTTAGCGCATAAGAGAAATATCCATGAGAAGGAGCAAAGAGCTGATAATTTCTACGGAGTTAGAATCTACAAAACATTGCAATAATCGATGGAAGCATTCAAAGCGAATAGAGAAAAAGCTTATCTTGTGAAATATCTTCTGAATTAAGTTTCAACGATTCTGTTTAGGAAAAAGAAGCAACGAATATTCAAGGCAATGGCTGTAATTACGAAATAGTCTAAGAAAACAAACTACAAAATCAATAAATTCAAATAGAAAATATAAAAGAGATTATTTGAAGCTGTGTTAGAAGGATGGCGCATCATAGTGCAGAAAAATAAACTTGCTGCACTCAAGATGGGCAATATTCTGAGGTACAATTGATATTTAAGGGATCTAAAAATGAATCAGGATTGAAAAAAACACAATAAACATATTTATTTTTAATTTTTATGATTGTTTTTATGGTTTATTTTAAAATATCTTTTTTAACAGATAACAAGTAAGAACTGAATTGAAAGAAGCATTAGACGTTTGGAAGAACGTTGTTGATGGTATCGCGACTGAAAAGGAATTGCAGAATAAGGGAATGTTCTTGAGAGATGCATTACTGAAGAGAAGATTGTTTGCAAGTCTAAGGAGAAATAATTTTAATGTAAAAGAAGAAAGAGGTAAATTTTAAGCTGCAATTGCTTTTAGACGATCACATCTCTTCCATCTTTTCATGGGCGTGTTCTATGAAGCGATTGCATAGAAAAAACTTAAAATGATTGCTGCCAGACACTTTGCTACTAGCGTATGGAAAAATAAATAATAAAATCATGAAATATGCTTTTAATTTTTTTTTGTTGAAATTTGACGTTCAAATAAACAGTTACAGAAAAAGACAATCAAATCATGGATTTTCTTCTCAAACTCTTTACTTGAGGAAAGGTATCATAAGATTGATTTACCAAGATTTGAGACTACTGCATCGACAGGTAAAATGCTTAGTGATGCGGTTGGAAAAGAGAATCAAGAATTTCGACCTTTAATAGATTACAAAAGAAAATAATAAGAATAATAATACTCGGGGATGAAACAGACAAGCAATGCTGAGAATAATGTTAAAAATTCATTGGTAATGAATCGTTCATCTTTCTTTGGTTCATAACTATTGAATTGAAACTAATTAACGCACATGTAGCAACATTTTTTTTTTGTTTGTAAATATTTTCTCGAATTTCTTGTAAAAAAAATGACAATATTTCATTCGTTCGTAAAGTGAGTCTGCTTACTCATCAGTAGAAATAGATCCAAATCGTTATTTTTATTTTCACTTTTTTCAAATGATTACTTTTTACTTACAATTCGAGTTAGAACGGAATTGCTATTTCTTTCTTTCTTCAAAAAATAATGGATTCCCCTCCCCTTATTGAAACAGAAACTAGCAAGCTATTTAAATTCTTGGTAATATCCTTTTTTTTAAATCAAGCTGAAGAACAAAAACGAAAGATCTTCCTTTTTTTAATTACGTTACTTTCGACAATAAACATTTTAGATTTCTAACTTAACATATACTGTATATAAAACGTGTAGATCTGCTCTAAAACTAAAGCTCAATGGAGGTGTTAAGTTGAGTTGAGTTAAATTGAAAGTTTTCATTTGGCATGAGCTCTTAGTTGGTCAGGGAGAGTAAGGAATTGTAAGGAGCATATTTAAAAATATTAATTAATATGTTTGATTGAAACTAGAGTATGTGTGTGTTTTGTTTAATGTGATGCTAAATCAGTACTATCTCTTAGGGTAATTGTTACTCACTGCTCTTCTTGCTTGATTACGCTGATTTATCCATTCTAAAACGACACCACTGTCGCATTATCTTAATCTCTAAATGTTTAATTTCCTTTATCTCCTTCCTCACCAAAGAATCCATCCTTACTCCTCATCCCATTACTATTATTGCTTCCACCAAAGAAATGCCCTGGATTATTATGCGATGAGACATAATTATTGTTAATACTACTGTTGTTATGGTTATTCTCTTCATCTTATGAAAATGCAAAGCTAGAAAGCCCTAGGAACTTATTTTTCTAATATCCTTACTACGAATCCCCTGGGGTTAATTACCTTGGAATATCCGCATTGTACTCGCCCATGTTGAATTTCTTCGAGGATTGTCTAAACGTAGCTAGGGAATCTTCTGGTGATGATGAACTGCCATTGTTGCGTTAATTATTCAGAGATTGATTGAGATGGTGGTGATTACTGCCAAGAGCTAAGCTACTTTGGAACATATACTCGTAGTCATGCTCGTTATTGTTATTGTTATTGACATTTATGTTAGTACTTTTGACTTAATTATTCCATAAAAATGGATTGTTGCTGGAGGATATACTGCCTCCTGGATTATTCACACCAGAATTATTGTTGCTGTTGTTTTTGATCAAATGCGATGGATCTCGATTTCTGCAGCCATCACATTTGCATTGATCGCTGCATTTCACACCTGTGTTGTAGCACTCGCAATATTTCTTTTCGCAGCCTGATTTTTTGCAATTGCAGCCCTTGTTGTGCACCAAGACTTCTTCGTCATCCTAGAAAATGAGAAACAAAAAAAATTACTTAAATCTCAAAAAAGAAGAGTTTTATTGGTAAATATTTATGTTTTTCTCTCTGGATTCTTGAATTTACCTCTTTCGTTTGAATTTTAGGTTTGAATGCATCTGGATTGCGTCCTTTCAGCAGTGCAATTGCATTTTCTCTTTCATCTTTCCTATCAGCTGTGTTGTAGCATTCTGAACAATTGCAGTCAGGAGAGCAAAGAACTCCTTAGTTAAAGCAATCGCAGTATAATTTTAAACATTTTGTCTTTTTGCAGTTGCACTTGACTTTCTATTTCGTCACAGGCTACGGTCTCAAACTCTACTCATACTCGACAATTCCATTTAGCACTTGGATACTTCCTTAACTTTGCTCTTTGATGACTCTTTCATCGAGTAAATTGTAAAGTCTATTATCTTTGTCGATCGAGATACTGTTGATAGAATCTAGCTGGAGCATTCTCCTCTTTTGTCTCATGTGACATTGTCTCTTTTGTATCAGAGAAATATTATCCTCGAGATATTTTTAGTTGAAAAGTGGTGGATAATGCTCATCTGTGTTGCAGATCGAAATGAATAAATTCCCTGCTTGAATGCTCTGCTGCTAGCCTTCAATTTCTTCACGTAGACTCATAGAATGGTTAGCTGAATGGGGCATATTATTACTGCTACTATTCTAAAGGGGGTTATTATTGTTGTTTTAGCCAGGCTTTCTTGAGAATATTAACGTCACTGATTTTCCTACTGCCTTCTTTGAACTTGCTTTAAAGTTTCCATTATTGTTCTAGCTGTTGGAGTCTGGTCCTGTCAGATCATCGGAATCTGAAAACCCTCCAAAGTTGATTTTCTAAATTCTTATTCTAGACTGGCGAGGCTCAGTGTCTTGCTCAGGTAATCCAGTACCTTAATTAGGTCCTTCACCGTGAGTCTAATTATGCTATTCTTGGAGTTATTCTGAAGGTAAAGATTAGCGATCTTCTTAAGGATCTTCGTGAGCGTCGATTTCTTCATGGTGAGAATCTGCAAGATCATGCATATCAACTTGGTTTTTCTTTTTGGATGACGAATCTCTCTACTTTGGTTGACGATAATTAAATGTTCCTTTAGATTTCATAACTTATTATTGCTGCAATTAAGGTTGATGAGTATGCTCATATTCTCCAAACTATTCTTCCATGTGCATTTCTTAATCACATTTGTCTTCGTTTTTGATAAGTTCATTGTCTAATTCCTCAATTTTTTAGCTATTCGCCATGAAACTTTACTGGATTTTCTTTTTCAGGCAAGGCTCTTCCATCTCTTCTTCACTATGCTGAATGTGGCTCGAATGATGCGGGTGAATTCTCTTACTGCTTGCAAAAAGAGTGACATAAAATGAACACCTGTCCATAAATAATAAACCAATTTTTTTTAAAATATTGGTTACTTGTTTGGACCGATTTTAGATGGAGAGACAATCAATGGGGTAGTCTTGGTTGAGGACAAACTCTTCGAGTCAGTGGTGTTCCTTAATTCCCTTCTCATCTTTGTAGAAGTCGAGTAGCATTCACCAGCACTTTCTTTGTTTTCATCAGCTAGTAGCTATGGCGATTGGAAAGAATTGTGAGACGATTTGTTGAGGTGCTGCTGTGAGGTTGATGAGTTTTTACTGGTTGTTAAATTTGATCTTTCTTATTCTTTGCTCGAGCCATGAGCGATTTCAATTGTCTCTTCAATATGTTCATACTCTTTGAGAGCTCTTTTGGAGCTGATTTTTGAAGATTACTATGGAGGACTAGCTGGAGCTCCTCTAGTAGATCTCGTTGTAACTTTCGGTTTGGCAGATTATTTAGTCATTTCCGGCTAAGGAATGGATTAAAGAGTTTATTTATTCTTCATAGTTTTTCCTGAAGTTTGCGTCTGTGGAGCTTTAGAAGTATCCAAAAAGAAAGTAAGTACAAAAAAGTAATAGAAATAAACATGTTTTTTAAGATGGTAATTTTGGTTTATTTTTAAATGAAGCCTCCTTTAAAAGTTTTGGGATGTTTATTCTTTTTTGATGATGAAATAGTTGGTAGATTTCATGTATCTCCTCCCCCTCCTTTTCCCTTGTGGATTACTTCTTAGTTAGTTCTCTAAAATTAAAAATACTGAATTTCTTTGGGTGAAGTAATCCTTAAGGCCCCCTTTTAGTGTTCCAAAAATCACTATTCTCCCAAAAAGATACCGTAAAGATACAATCACCTTTTCTACTTTTTCCCCTTTCTTAACACTGTTTTTAAGATTCTGACATTTCTTAGTCTGCACTGTGGGAATCAGCAGCTTACTCGAGGGGGCTTGTCCAAGGAGATATCAAAAACTGTTTTCTGCCTTGCTAAATCAGAAAATCCTTTAGAATGCCCCAGTTAAAATATATAAATCTAAAATATATCATAATTTTTTCCCTTGTTAATTAGCAAGGAAACCCAAAAATCGCCCTTATTTTCTTCATCAAAAAATAAATAGAAAAATTGCGCGAGGCCTAAAATACCCTTTCCCAGCCCTCCTTGCATTCCTGCAGTCACACCTTCTGGAGAGTCTTCTATGTGATGATGCGAAGATGTGATAGACCGGACTGTTCTTCGATTGATTGAACTTCTCTTCGAGTTTTAAGCTTGCATAAAGAGTTTTCGGCTTAACGACTAGTAGCCCCTTCAAATTTTCTTTACTTTTTTTGCTGTGTTTTTAGTCGTATTTTGTATTTTGTTTGCATTCAAATTTTTATGCTTTCCTTCCCCTGAGCTGCAGCTCTTTCAGATTATTTAAAAAACTTCCCCCAATATCTTAATGTATCTTTTCCCTAACAATTAGTAATGAAGAATCATATTTTCCTAGGGTATTTTTTTTTTACACTCCTTTCTCTAGCCTATTCTCCTTTCCACGCAAATCAGTATTCATTTTTTCTTTATTTTTTCCCGCGCATTACTGTGTTCATAGCAAGCTTTAAATGCCATTTCACTTAATTACTCTGACTTTTTTTCTTCATTTTTCCTCCCTTTTAATTAAAATGGACAAAGGTGGGAGGGGGAACATCCATCTTTGCGCGAAATTTATTTTTTGAGACTAAATAGAAAGAGATGAAGAGGAAGAGATTAATATAATGATGTTTAGATGGACTTCCTCCATTTTTATTTTTACAATTTTACAATTTTTTAAGTAATATTTTCCCACCTTTTTTCCCTCCCTTTTTCCCATTCAAAATTAATTACCTCTATTCCCCTTGTTTAAATAAAATTGTATCCTAATTCACTCTTACCTTTCATGCTTTTACTCTTTTCTATCCCCTTACCTTGGAGAAATCTCTCATTTTTCTTCCATTTCTTTTAAATTGCCTCTAATTTTTTACCTTTATTTCAAGTTTTCATTTTTACCTTTAAATATTTTTTTTCTTCTCATTTTTCAAACTAAAATTAACTTTTTTAATGAAATTCACCTCCATTTTTTGACCCTATCAAGTTGAACTTGCTAAAAGGGTTAAAAAAACACATGGAAAATCTCATTCTTTCTTTCTGGGTGTCAGCTATTTCTATTGCCTGCCACCCAGTAATTCCTATCCAGATGTAGGGCTTGTGAAACCGTATCCATTAAACACATTTCCAATATCTAATATTTATTATGATTGTAATTATTCAGATTCTTTAGGATATTGAATTAGATCCGAAAACCCGGAATTAGTACGATATCTTTAAATGGTCTAATTGAGATGTTGAAGCTGATCTCGAGCTGAAATTAAACTGTCTGGTCGCTCTAAATGATTATTTTCTTCCAAGATTTTCTTCGAAATAGGAAATACAATTTATAATTATTCTTCTTCTTATTATTTAGATATTGATGGGTTTTCATCAAGAATCCTTTCAATATGATTTTGATTATATCCTTTCGTTTAAAAAGAACGATTTTAGAAGCTCTTAATAGGAAACTAATCATTTTTATTGATTTTCAACGATGCAGGCAGGCCATGAGTAATCTCTCCATATTGTACTTCTTCAGATATAGCTGGTAAAATCTCAGTTTAACTCTCCTCATTTGAGGATATTTCTTCCTTTTTTTCTAAAATACCTTGCTTATCTTAGCTATTTACACTCATTTAATTCATATTTCCATGAAAGATGATATTACTGTTATTATTTTATATGTGGTTGTCTACAAAATGTGAAGGAATCAAAGAAGAGCCCGTTTTTAATCTTAAAATGAGATCATCTGATTTCAGTCTTGTAATAGGGAAGAGAGTCTTGAGACTTGCTTGTGATTGTCTAGGCTTCGAGAGCGACAAAACAGGCTAAGTAGTTTATAAAATATCTTTATAAGCGATCATCTCAAAATCTGATGAAACTAATTCCTCTTCTTTCTTCTACATAGTTGCTCTTTTTTCTTCTTATTAAAAATGTCCTTCCTTTTTCATCCAGTAGTATTTCTGAAAATGCTCCATGTAAGCGTCGTAAGTTAATTTAAAAGTTCGCTTAAGTAGATCCTCCCTTTCTTCAGAGGTCTCTTTTAGAGAAATAGCAGACTTTACAAGTAAACTATTCTGAGGCCCGATGGTTTTAATAAATCTGGAGATAATCTTTTACTCAATCTTGAGGGATTCTGTGTCCTCTTCACAATTATCATATTTCAACCAACGAATCAATGGTGTTGTATTGCATCATTTTATTGTAAATTATCAATTACACTACTGTGTTTTGTTGGAGCATTTCACATTGTCTATTTTTCAAAAGAA
>Ga0302285_10000746_pt1 | contig 17876 bp, 12 predicted proteins | sample III_Fen_E2_2_FD_200455 | JGI IMG/M metagenome (GOLD analysis project Ga0302285, IMG submission 200455) | Peat permafrost microbial communities from Stordalen Mire near Abisko, Sweden - III_Fen_E2_2 | ecosystem: Environmental > Terrestrial > Soil > Wetlands > Permafrost | place: Sweden: Abisko... | reverse complement strand
CCGTGATGGTAATTGTCTGCGATGCATTCTGCGCCATTGCAACAGAACAACAAATCATTGATATCACGATGAACATTGCTTTTACTCCATAACTTCTTAATTTAGTTACTAAAGACTCGATAATCCTTTTCTCTACTGTTTTCATGATCAATGACTTTTATTTTATTTAATAAAATAGTATTTACAATTGACTTATTGCATACTGCCAATTAAATTGCTGTTGTTTTATGATTCAGTAAGTAGTTAGAATTACTTTACAAAGATGGATGCCTTGAAGAATATTAAAAATAACCGACATGTGGTATTTTATATGCCTCGAATGTGGTATTTCAGACAACTTTATCTTTTATACCTTAGTCAGTCTTTTATCCGTTTTTTCAAGTGTAGGGTTGTCTTTGACAAAGCAGATGAATATCAATACCAAACAGTTGACATTTTATCCAACTTATCCCAATAACCGGTAAATACACAGCAAAATGAGCAAGGATAAAAGTTGGCAATTTTATATTAAAAATTCCTGAACAATCCTCGGTTTTCTCAATTTACATAAATTGTAAGTGACTTCTTCCCCTTTTCAAAAAAATACAAAATCAAACCAATTACAATTATAGATAACCCAATTAAACTTTCAATAGGACTTTGTAATAGAGTAAAAACGCAGATATATACACCAAAAACAATATACACAATAGGAAAAATATAGAAATAGTTTCCCTTAAAAATCAACCTCTCTTTAGCCGGAATTTGAAAAACGGTAGCAATAGCAATAGCAATAACACTAATAAATTGCAAAACGAAAGATGCATACACAAATATTTCGGCAAAACCCCCCGATGCAATTATTACAATAGCAATGAGAGCTTGAATCCAAATAGCAACATAAGGTGTTTCGTTTCTCGATTTGTCCATAAAACTCCACAAACTATGCTCTTTGGCTGTTGCATAACAAACTCTTGAACCTATCCACAAATAACCGCTTATGGTAGCTAATAGCTGAGCCGAAATAAAGAAGCAAACCCATTTTGCACCAGTAGTTCCTAGAAAATTTTGGGCAGCTATTGATGCCACATTTTCCTGACCAACCAAACTTGTTATTGATGCATGTTTAAGAAAAACAAAATTGAGAAGAATATATACAACCGATACAAAAATCGTCCCTAGGACAAGTGCTTTTGCCAGATTCTTTATAGGATTATCGATCTCCGAAACTATATACGATGCAGCATTCCATCCTGTATAAGCAAACGAAACAAAGATTAATGAAAAGGCAAAAGCGGATGTTTTAATTTCGGGAATCCAGGATGAATCCCAACGCAAAGAATTTTTGGTTTGCGTTGCAATAAAAAGCCCAAATCCAATTAACACAATCACAAAAAGTACCTTTACTATCGTAAAAATATTTTGAAAACGACTACTCGATTTTAAACTTATTGACTGTGTTAAGTAATAGGAACAATATATTGTCGTATTAAATATTACTCACCCCCTGCCTCGTCCGTCAGGCGGGGAAGACCGATTTATCGGTCTTTGAGGCTGTCTTAAAAGTCAAGAAACTTGATAAACCAGTCACCCCGTCCCGGTGAATACCGGGATCGGGGTCTGACGATTAATGCGTTGGGATACTGAAACAATCCTGAATCGAGTTCAGGATGACACCGGATGACGTGATCAATAACTTTTGAGATAAACTCCAGAACACCGAAGGTGTGATGGGAGTGAGTCAGGATTAAAAACCAAATTATACGACATTTAATCATTCTCATTACTTAATGCAATTAATACAATTATTCCAATTGCAAATCCTTTTCCCAAATCCCAGCCAAAAATTTGGAGATATTTGCTCATAGCTAAAGCAGCAAGCGATACGGGAGCCGAAAAACCCACAATCAACGAAACCCAACTACTGAGATAACCCAATATGGGATGAAATGCCTTTGAAAGAAAGATATAATCGCCACCAGATTTTTTATAATGATTACCCAATTCGGCATAACAGAATGTTCCAATTAGTGCCAATAATCCTCCTACCGTCCAAAGTAAAAGTATCGATATTGTGTTATGTAACGATACAACTTGATAGCCTAAAGACGTAAACACTCCCGTACCAATCATATTTGAAACGACAAGTGCTGCTGCTGTTAACCATGAGATCTTTTTCAATGTATTGTAAAAGCTTGTTGTAAATCAGCTATCAAATCATTTACATCTTCAAGTCCAATTGATAGCCGAATGGTGGTTGGTTTAATTCCGGCTATAGTTTGCTCGTCGGGTGTAAGTTCATGATGCGTTATTCGAGCCGAATTAATAACCAACGATCGTGCATCACCAATATTTGTATGATATGAGAAAAGTTTTAGACTCTCAATGAATTTATTCGATTCTTCTTCAGTCCCATTATATTCGAATGAAAAAATTCCACCAGCACCTTTTGGAAAATATTTTTTTGCTAGCTTGTTATATTTACTCCCTGGCAACGAAGGTAAACTTACATACGAAACTTTGGGATGTGAAATCAAAAAATCGGCAATCTTTTGAGCCGATTTGGTTTGTTTTTTCACTCGTTCGCTCAATGTTTCTACTCCCTGCAAAATTAAAAAAGCATCGAATGGAGCGAGAGAAGCACCCAACAGAGAAAGATAGTGCGTACGAATTCGTCCACTAAAAGGAAAATCGGGTAAAACTTCAATTATGTTTCGATCGCCATAAGTATAATCCGTTTCGGTAAAATGCGGATGACGACCAGCCGACCAATCGAACGTTCCAGCCTCTAAAATTAACCCTCCAAGTACAGAGCCATGACCGCTTAATGCTTTTGTAGCCGAATAAACAACAATATCGGCTCCGTATTTTATTGGGTTTAATAAATATGGCGTTGCAAATGTATTATCAACAATTAAAGGAATACCATATTCGTGAGCTAATGTTGCTATTGCTTCAATATCAGCAACCACATTAATGGGATTGCTGATAGATTCTATGAGAATAGCCTGTGTATCATCTTTTATTGCTGCCCTTATTTTTTCAAGATCATTCACATCATCAATCAAGTCGATATGGACGCCCAAACGAGGATAGAGCTTTTTATAGGCATCAAATGTTCCACCATAAATATGAATCGGTGCAATAACCCGTCCGCCCTCACAAGCATTGAGCAAAGCATAGGAAACAGCAGCCATTCCCGATGCAACTGAAACAGCAGCAACAGCACCATCTAATGCGGCAACACGTGCTTCCAAAGCTGTTAACGTGGGATTAGCAAATCGGGAATAAATATAGCCAAACTCTTCAAAGGCTAATATCCTTCGAGATCGATCGGTTGAAAGCAAATCGAAAGCTGCCGTTTGATAAATTGGTACTTGTACCGAATTGTTGTGATCGGCAGAATTATATCCTGCCCGTATTTTTAATGTGTCAAAATTATATTTGTCAGAACCCATAATCATTAAATTTTAGGGCAAAGATTGAAGCACTGAAGAGTTATTGAAATTACTTTGATGTGGTATTTTAGATATTGTTATCTTCTAATTGACTTACCTGATTTTCAACTGCTTTTCAAGGGTTTCATCACAGAATACCAGAACGAAAAGATAGTTTACCGGGTTTTTCTCATAAAAAAATACTTCTTTTTTTGAATCAATAAAAGTTGTCCTTAAATATTCAATTGGTTGAATCCACTCCGAACAGTTTTTTTTGCCACAAAGACACGAAGACTCTAAGTTTCACAAATGTTAATATGCAGAATTACTGCACTTTGAGATTATTAATATCTTGGTGACTTGTGGCATTTTACTCTTATTAGGGTTGTCGGAGTGGACTCTTGGTTTGTATTTTTCCCGTTGATGTGACCATGTTATTAATTCACCTTTGGTCTTTCGCTCTCTCTTTTTATTAATTCGGCTACGGTAATATTATACCGCTTTGCTTTATCTTTATAATATTCATCAACAAAGCGCGAATCGTAGAATTTTTCTGTAGAATCGGCAAGTGTACCTTTTTGTTTAACTGCTTTCAAATCCTTCATAAAATCTACTATCTGTTTATAATTCACTTTTGCTGAATCTGTGAATCCAATATATTTAACTTTCCCTAAATTGGTGCTATATTGTCTTTTTATGGCGCTTTTGGGGAGTGATTTATATGTAATCATCTTCGAAACTACATTTACAACACTATCAGGATTGTCTATAATCCATGTAGTCGCATCGTGGAAAACACCTATTATTGGTTTAATAATCTCAGGATGATTCCTATAAACATCCCCTGACACGAGCAATATTCCACAGTTTGTTCTTCCGTGATGAGAACCTCTTAACTTAAAAGCTACTTTCTTTTCTTCTAATACTGAAATGGTTGGCTCACTTAGTACAACGGCATCAATTTCATTTTGCATTAAAGCTATTTCAGCACTACTTCCAGGAATATTCAACATCTTAACATCCGTTGGTTTCATTCCTGCCGCATCAAGGGCTAATAAAAGCCAATGCTGACTGGTTGATCCAATTGACACTGCAATCTTTTTGTCTTTCAAATCATACATTGTTTTTATTTTATTTGTATCAACAACCATTATCCAAGTATCGGTAGCTTTCCTTGGAAAGTTTGCTACAGCTTTTACATCAACACCTCTCAACCAACCCATTACAGCAGGTTGATCTCCAAAAGTTGCCACATCAACTTTACCGGCTAAAAACATTTCGATTAATTGCTGCCCTCCGCCCGAACTAATGATATTTTCTATTTTAATATTTATACCATTTTTCTTAAATAAATCAGCTTGCTCAGCATAAACAATAATGGGATTTGTAACTGGGAAATAACCAACCCTCAAAACTTTTAAGGGTTCTGTTTTTTTTTCTTTATTTGTACATGCACCAGTAGTAAATACAAGTGCTAGTACAAATATTATTTTAGCTGTAATTTTCATCTGTCTATAATTTGTTTTTCAATTGCCAGATAGCCTGTCCCGATTTATCGGGAGAACTCACCATTAAAGTCATTCTACTGTGTGTGGTTATCTCTCTTGGCTCATTTCATATATCGTTATTATTCCGGTATTTTCAAAGCCGGATATTTCCAGGTAGTAAGTCTGTCGCCTTCATAATCTCCCGTTTTGATTCTGAAAAGATCTTGTGTTAGAAACTGCCCATGCTTACCGGTGAGTTCTTTCATGGTGAATCCATAGCGGATATAAATATCTGTAACTTTATCAGCTATATCCCAATGAAAATCGGCTGTTGGTGAACGATAGCCTTCAAACGGAGTATCTTTTTCGGGACGTAAACGATTTTGTTGTCCAATAACACCTTTTGAAGCTAGAAACTCTATACCTTCCAATATTGAAGCTTTTGGTTCCATGCCACCAATTATACTCGAATGAGCGTGCCCCTTACCAAATACCTCTGCTGCTCTCACAAGGGCATTAATCCAGTTTTGCTGACCTCCGTTGCGTTTGTCTTTACCGGGGCAGATGTGGGCAAACAAATTCTTATCCCATACTTCAACATTAATTGAAAGAAACGAGTAACCGGCTTCTTTATATTTCTCGATAACAGAAAAATCAGCCGGAGCGCCAATAACGGCTGATCCATAAAAATCGGGATAGGTCTTTCTTATCTCTTCAATAACATCAAGATAGTATTCAACCTCGCGTCGTTCGGGAACAAATCCACCACTGATATTCATGTGGTTACCAACACCTGCTCTACGGGCTACATCATAAGCTTCTGCTATTAGTCTTGGATTCTTTAAGAAAATTGTTCTTTCTCCTTTTTCATCTTTACGATGATTGATGGTACAGAACAAACAATCTTCACCCAGATCTTTCAATGAGCACTCATTACTATACCCCACACTTACATCACCGCTTTGTTCGTTCACTCCCATTATGTTACGAAATTTTTGGCCATCGCTCAATATGGTATCAAGCAGGGGGTTTGGAGCTTTATCGGGAAAAGTGATTTCACCAACAGGATTTTTTTGATCATACAAAATGGGGTTACCATCTTCAATTACAATTGAATAGGGTGTCCATGGTGTAAAATTTCCATCAGCTGTTACTCCATGAGGTAACTTAAAGGATAAATTATCACCGCCTCTTCTTGATCTCAATGAAATGGCTCCCGATTTAGATATTCGATACCTGGTGATTTCTTCTCTATCGAAATTTATTCCTTTTTCAGATAAGTCGAAGCTCAACCTCGCTTCTTTTAAAAGGAGCTCTTTTACAGCTTCTTTTTTATTATTTTCAATTCCTATTACTTCAGACATGACATAGTTTTTTATTATTGTTATTTAGATTTAGATAGCACTGGGTATTTCCATGGAGTTAATCTATCACCCTCAAAATCGCCCGTTTTAATTCTGAAAAGATCTTGTGTTAAAGTGTGAGGATGCTTGCCGGTTAATTCTTTCAGCGTAAAACCATATTTTATATAAATATCTGTAGTTTTATCCGCAAGTTCCCAGTGAAAATCAGCAGTTGGAGAACGGTAGCCTTCCAGTGGTGTCTCCGGAATTGGACGAAAACGGTTAAGTTGAGCAATTGCCCCTTTCGAGGCGAGATACTCAATTCCTTCCAAGGTATATGCTTTAGGCTCTAACCCTCCAATAATACTTGAATGAGCATGCCCTTTACCAAAAATTTCGGCAACAGCAATAAGCGTATTTATCCAGTTTTGACGGCCTCCTCTGTTTCTTTCCTTGCCTGGAACGATTAGGCGGAATGCATCGGGATGCCAAACTTCGAGATTTGTCGAGATGAATGAATAACCAGCTTCTTTGTATTTCTCCAAAACCGTCAAATCAGTAGGTGCACCTATCACTGCACACCCATAAAAATCGGGATATGTTTTTCTTATTTCTTCAACAACATCAATATACTGATCAACTTCTCTTTGTTCAGGAATAAATCCGCCACTAATTTTAAAGTGATTGCCTACACCATGTTTTCTGGCTAAATCATACGCTTCGGCAACAATCTTGGGTGTTAAAAGAGAACCATCTCTATCGGTATATTTTCCTTCACCTACATTAATTGTACAAAATAAACAATCTTCTCCGGTTTCCTTTAATGAACATTCTTTACTATAACCCACACTAACACTGCCGGCAACTTCATTATAAGACATTACATTGCTAAATTTTTGTCCGTCACTTAATATTGCTTCCGTTAAAGAAGGGTTAGGTTTTTTATCAGGGATGGTAATTTCACCTATGGGTGTTTTTTCTTCATATAAAACAGGCGTACCATTTTCAATTACAATAGAATAAGGAGTCCAAGGAGTAAAGTGCCCACCTGCAGAAACTCCATGTGGTAACTTAAATGACAAATTTTCCGCGTTTCGCTTGGCAATAACTCCTGATTTTGCTATCCGATACTTTGCAATTTCATTCTTGTTAAAGGATATTCCCTTTTCGGCAAGGTCAAAACTCAACCTTGCTTCTTTCAAAAGAAGCTCTTTAATAGTTTCTTTCTCTTTTTTTACAATTTCTTTTACTTCTGACATTTTGTTTAGTATTTAGTAGTTTTTATTCGGGTATTTTTAATGCTGGGTATTTCCAGGTGGTAAGTTTATCTCCTTCAAAATCGCCGGTTTTAATTCTGAAAAGTTCCAGTGGAAGAGAATTTGCAGCCGCCTTTCCTGTTAACTGATTCAAGGTAAATCCATAACGGATATATATATCTGACAATTTATCAACGATTTCCCAATGGAAGTCGGCAGTTGGACTTCTATAACCTTCGAGTGGCGTACCAGGAATTGGACGAAAACGACTGCTCCTTGCTACAATTCCTTTTGATGCAAGATATTCAAGACCTTCTAAAAGAGATGATTTAGGTTCTAAACCTGCAATTATATTTGAATCAACATGACCTTTTCCGAATATATCAACCGCTGCCTCCAACGATTTAATCCAATGTTGCTGACCTCCATTTCGCTTGTCCTTGCCTGGACAGATGGCTGCGAAAATATTTTTATCCCAGATCTCAAGATTATGTGAAAGGTTTTGATAACCAGCATCTTTGTATTTTTTAAGGATAGTTAAATCTGCCGGCGCGCCAATTACTGCTGCTCCATAGAAATCAGGATATTTTTTAACTATTTCTTCAGCTACATCAAGATAATATTCAAGCTCTCTTCGTTCAGGTACAAATCCGCCACTAATTTTAAAATGATTTGCCAAACCTGCTTTTCTTGCTAACCCATAAGCTTCGGCTACAATTTTAGGGGTTAAAATGGGGTGCAACCTTTCTGTATATTTGCCATCACCCACATTAATTATACAAAATAAACAATCTTCTCCCGTCTCCTTAAGTGCACATTCTTTGCTATAACCCACACTAACACTACCAGCTTCTTCCGATAATGATAATATATTACGAAATCGCTGGCCATCACTTAATTCAGCGTCGAGTAGAGGGTTTGGAGCTCTGTCAGTAAAAGTTATTTCACCGATGGGTGTTTTATCATCATATAAAACGAATTCGCCATCCTCCACTACAACAGAATAAGGGGTCCATCGCGTAAAATGACCACTTGCACCAATACCGTGAGGCAATTTAAATGATAAATTATCTCCTCCTTTTACTGCACTAAGTCCTGATTTAGCTAACCTAAGGTTAGTGATTTCTTCTTTATTGAAAGATATTCCTTTTTCAACTATGTAAGTACTTAACCTTGCTTCTGTTAAAAGAAGCTCTTTTACAGCTTCTTTTTTTTTCAATTCTATTACTTCAGCCATTTTCCTTAATTTCAAATTGTGATTATTTTATTTTCAATGCCGGATATTTCCAAGTGGCAAGCTTACCCCCTTCAAAATCACCGGTTTTAATCCTGAAAAGATCAGATGTTAGTACATGTGGATGTTTGGCTGTAAGTTCTTTCATGGTGAAACCACTACGAATGTATATGTCAGTAACTTTATCAGCAATTTCCCAATGGTAATCTGCAGTTGCAGCACGAAGACCTTCAAGCGGAGTATCTTTTTCGGGACGCAAACGATTGTGTTGACCGACAGCTCCCCTTGAACAGAAGAACTCAATACCTTCTAAAAAAGAAGCCTTGGGTTCAAAACCGGCAATTATACTTGTGTGAGAATGACCTTTACCAAATACTTCTACAGCATGCAAAATAGAATCGATCCAATGTTGTTGTCCACCATTGCGTTTATCTTTTCCCGGACAAACATGTGCAAAAAGATTTTTATCCCATACTTCAAGATTTGTTGACAGGAATGAGTAACCAGCATCTTTATATTTTTGAATTACAGATAAGTCACCCGGAGCGCCGATTACAGCTGAACCATAAAAATCTGGATATTTTTTTCTTATTTCTTCAATAACATCAAGATAGTATTCAACTTCTCTTCGCTCGGGAACGAATCCTCCACTAATTTTAAAATGATTTGCTAAACCTTCTTGTCGGGCTAAATCATAAGCCTCGGCAATTAATTTAGGGGTTTTCAAAATAATCTTTCTGTTTCCATTTTCATCTTTACGATGATTAATCGTACAGAACAAACAATCTTCACCTAAATCTTTTAAAGAGCATTCGTTACTATATCCAACACTTACACTACCAGATTCCTCATTTAATCCCAAAATATTTTTAAATGGTTGTCCATCACTTAATTTTACCTCGCGTAAAGGGTGTGGTTTTCTGTCTGAAAATGAGATTTCACCGACAGGCGTTCTCTCATCATACAAAACGGGTCTTCTATTTTCAATAACGAGTGAATACGGAGTCCAGGGAGTAAAGTGTCCTCCGGCTACAACTCCATGTGGTAACTTAAAAGACAAATTATCTCCGCCTCTTAATGAAGGAGTAATACCTCCGGCGATTTCAATCCGAAGCTTTTTAATTTCATCTTTATTAAAATTTATCCCTCTTTCAGATAAATCAAAGCTTAATCTGGCTTCTTTTAAAAGCAGCTCTTTAATAGCTGCTTTTTCTTTTGTTTTAACTTCTAATACTTCAGTTAGTTCTGACATTTTGTTTTCGATTTAAATTATTATTCAGGTATTTTCAAAACCGGTTATTTCCATGTGGTAAGTTTATCACCTTCGTAATCTCCCGTTTCCAATTCTTAATAGATCTTGTGTTAGAAAATTTCCATGATTACCAATTAGTTCTTTCAGAGTAATCCCTTAGCGGATAAAAATATAGGTAACTTTATCAGCTATAATGGTAGTTTATTGATTTATTACCAACCATAATTCTGTGTTAAATTAGGATTGGCCAAGAGTTCAGTATAAGGAATTGGTAACAGCAAATATTTAGTTGGATTAGCAGCATAATTAGCATTTTTAGAAACAGAAGTATCATATGACAAACCGGCATCACCATCTTTATCAATACCATTTACAACCCCTTTCAAACCAGACTGTAAAAGTGCTGGTATAGCTTTTTCCAATAAATAATGCCCAGAACCATTTAGTCGGACTAAATCAAAATATCTATTAAAAACCTCTCCTACAAACTCTAATCTCCTCTCATGAAATATTGAGTCTCTCAGTAAATCTTTATCGGCCAAAGTGGTATTTTCATATACCCCAGCTCTATGTCTAACCAAATTCAAATATACTCTAGCCTGAGCAAAATTTCCAAGCTCATTTTGAGCTTCTGCATAGTTTAAATAGACACCTGCTAATCTAATTATAGGATAATTTACTCCAGAGTTTGAAGGTATAGAGTTAGTATAATCTCTAAACTTAATTAAATGAGGATAGTATTTTTTCTTTGTTCTTGTAGAGTTAGAATATACTGTGTCAGCAAAAGATGCATAAATTCTTTTATCTCCTTTTTTAAATTGATTTCTTGCAGCCAAATTAAGTCCATCAGAAGCACTACCATTTGCTTCCAAAGCAGGAGTAACGATTACTCCTTTTACCTTTCTAGCTGGATATCCATATATCGGAAAATCAGCACCTGCCCTACGATTTGTATTTCCCGAACCACCTGAAGTCCCATCTGCATAATAGTATGCATCAAAAATATGTTCTTGAGTATTCTTTTTTGTGGTACTAAAAACATCTGCAAAATTATCAAAAAGAGAATATTGGGAATTCTGTAAAATAGTATCACCTTGAAGGACAGCCTCCTGCCAATTATGCTCATATAACGCAACATCAATTAACAAAGCTCTTGCTACTACATTATTTGCTCTAAAACCATCAGCGTTAGCATACCTTGAAGAAGGTAATTTAAGCGCATCATGTAAATCACTTTTAATCTGTACAAGAACCTCAGCTTTAGGTGTTCTAGAAACTTGTAAATTACTCAATGAAGTTGTTTCATGAATAAGTAAAGGGACATCCCCATAAAATCTAATACTATTAAAGTATATTAGTGCTCTAATAAATTTAGCTTCTCTTACAATTCTGTCCAATTTATCTATTTCAGTTTGGTTAGTTCCTTGTATTTTAGGCACACGATCAATTATACTATTTGCATTATTTATAATTTCCCATGCTAGACGATAAAATTGTTGGAATTTAGAGCCTACAGTTGTATGATTGAAATAACAAGTTGCACGATATTCAGCATCATTACCTTTCTGACCTGGTGTATCATTATCAGTTAATGTTCCAAATGAAATGAAGGACATTCTGTTAAAATAACCAACCCCTTGTGATGTTTGAGCTAAACCTAATTCTTGCCCTGAATAATTATGAGTTAGATTGCTATACAAACCTATACTTGCATTTTCGGCATCTTTTACTGTATTATAATAATTAGTTGTAGCTACATTCGAACGAACATCTTCATCAAGATTTACGCATGAATTTAAAAGTGTTGATAATATCAGTACACTTAACAAATAAATAATTTTTTTCATATTTAACAGTTTTAAAAAGTTACATTTATACCGCCTAAAAATGTTTTCGAACTAGGATAAGCACCTAAATCTACACCTTGTCGACTTGCATTTTCGCTATATGAATTTATGTCTGGGTCATATCCCGGATAGTCGGTAAATGTGAATAAATTGGTTACAGAAGCATATAGCCTTACATTCGTAAGTTTAGCTTTTTTTAAAAGTCTTTTAGGTATAGCATAGCCTAGTGTAACGCTTTTTATTTTTAAATATGAGCCATCAAAAACATACAAATCGCTATTCGAAATTGACTGAATTTTTGTATTAGGCCTTGAATACTTAGCTGTTGTGTTTGTACTTGTATAGTGATCAGAATAAGCTGCAATTGAATTTGAATAACCATTTACATTCATCAAACTTTGTATTAACTGACTGTAAATTTGATTACCATAAGAACCTTGCAGAAAAATTGAAAGATCAAAGTTCTTATATTTAAAATTATTGGTAAAGCCATAAATAAACTTAGGTTGAGCATGACCAATCACTGTTTGGTCATCAGATGTGATTTTCCCATCACCACTTAAATCTTTATATTTCACATCACCGACAGCCGTACTAACTCCATATAATGTAGTACTTAAGTCACTTGGTAAGTTTGTTGTAGTATATAAACCATCTGATTTATATCCATAAAAAGTACCTAAAGCATAACCAACTTTTATAAGACTTCCAACATCACTACCACCACCAACTAATATTTGGTCTTGCCCACCTAAAGAAAGAATTTTATTTCTATTTACTGAAAATGTAACATTTGAAGTCCAGTTAAAACTTTTAGTATTAATATTTTCGGTTGATAAACCCAAATCATATCCTTTATTCTCTACTTCGCCGATATTTTCAAGAGCAGTAGCATACCCAGATGTATATGGGACAGCGACATTTAACAACAAATCAGATGTTCTTTTATAATAAAAGTCTGCTGTAAGTTTAAATTTACCTTTGAAAAAACCAATATCAACCCCTCCATCAACCTGATTTGTAGTTTCCCACTTAAGATCTGGATTTGCTATATTTGCTATTGAATAACCAGTTATAAGAGAAGTTCCATCACCATTTGTGTAAGAAACATTTCTTAATAAAGATAGAGATTGATATGGGGTAATCTCTTGATTACCTGTTCTACCATAACTTACTCTAATTTTCAACTCACTCAATTTAATTGGGTTACTAATAGGTAATAAAAAGTTTTCTTTGTCGACTTGCCATGCAACAGAGCCAGAAGGGAAATAGCCCCATTTATTATTTTCTCCTAAACGAGAAGACCCATCGGCACGAAAACTTGCAGTTAGAAAATATTTATGATTATAATTATAATTTACTCTGGCAAGAAAAGATTCTAAATTCCATTTAGAATAACTTGAAGTTATTGATTTTGATGTTGCTGCTGAAACCGCATTATATGTTGTTACGTCATTGGTAAATCCAGTAGCAGTAATTAAGCTACCTTGAGTTACCGATTCTTGTTGTGTGTAACCTGTTATAAAATCTATATTATGTTTTTCTTTTAAAGACTTAGTATAAGTAAGAGTGTTTTCATTCAGCCAGTTTGTCGTATATTTAGAACCAATCGCAGCACTACCACTGACAGATTGACCAGCATATATACTTGATGGAATATAACTATATTGCCTATTAGTTAACAAATCAACTCCAACTAATACTTTTGCCTTTAGACCTTTAAGAAGTTCGTATTCTCCAAAACCAGTTGATAATGTTCTTTGAACTATAGTTTGGTTTGTTGAATTTTTCACAGTAGAAACAGGATTACCTGTTGCATCTTCATAAGGACTAACATAAACATCTGAAGATTGATCTGGAGGCATAGATAAAATACTTGATGTATTTTTCCCAACATTAGCCGATGAATAACTCTGGTTAAAATTAAAGCCTACATTCGCTTTATCACTAATTTTGCTGTCAATAGATAATCTACCAGTATAACGTTTGTAATCGGTATTAACAAGGATACCATCCTGATCTAAATAACTTACAGAAGATGAAAATTTTGTTTTTTCATTTCCTCCAGAAACATTTATATCATGCTTTTGAGTTGGAGCTGTTCTATAAGCTTCATTTTGCCAATCGGTGCTACCTGTAGCTACATTTGTCAATCCAGCATCTGTTCTGTATCTATCATATTCTGCTGCATTTAATACATCAATTTTTTTTGATAATGTTTGAAAGCCATAAGATCCATCATAAGTTACAGCTATTTTTCCTACTTTCCCCTTTTTTGTAGTGACTATAATTACTCCATTTGCTCCACGAGAACCGTATATTGCAGTGGCTGATGCATCTTTCAGAATGTCAATTGACTCTATATCATCAGGATTTAAACTCGCAAGAGGGTTTAGTCCATTTGTAGTTCCAACAGTAACTGAAGCTCCCCCATACAATGCCCCTGCATCAGTAGAGGCATTATTATTATAAATAGGGAATCCATCAATCACATAAAGAGGATCATTTCCACCTGTAATTGAATTTCCACCACGAATACGAACAACAGATGCAGCTCCAGGTGCACCAGACGCAGTAGTAACCTGAATGCCTGAAGCTAAACCTTGTAATCCATCAACAAAAGATATTGGAGTAGCTTCTTTTAATTGAGATACTTTTACTGATGCAATTGACCCGGTAAGCTCTTCTCGTTTCGTAGTTCCATAACCTACAACAACTACAGCACTAAGCCTGTTAACATCTTCTGCCAGGCTAATTTTTAAAAGTTCATTTTCATAAACATCAATCTCCTGTGTTCGGTAACCTATACTGCTTACTATAAGCGTAACAGGTAGTTTTTTATCGATTGTCAACTGAAATGCCCCGGTACCGTCAGTTACAGTTCCTTTCGAAGTTCGTTTAAGTTGAATACTTGAACCAATCAATGGTTCCTGTGATTTTTCATCTACAATAATTCCTTTGAGGATGGTTTGGTTTTGAGAAAAGGAATTAAAGGATGAACTAAGAAAAATGATAAAAAACGTAGCCAGCAATAAAATTCGATATGAGATATCCGATCGCCGATTAAAAAAATTGCGTAACTTTGCCATAAATAATTTTTTATTTGCAAGTACCCCCAGACACCATTTGGACACGGAAGAAGGGGTACTTGTTTTGTTTGTATATAATTTAGTAACTATTTTAAGGATCTAAATCATCTTGTATAGGCATTTTTTCACATTTACAACTGATTGATAATGTATTGATAAATAATCTACTAATGTCAAAAAACAAGAATATGGTTTTTTCAGGATTAAGATATCTTTTAAACAATTTTATATTTTAAGTCTTATTTTGCTGTCAGCAGTTTTCCCGATAATTTTTCACCCTGATCTGCCTGAAGCTTCTTGTCGAGGTTAAGAAAACCATATTCATGATTGAATTTTTGCCCCTCGTTGACTACCCATTTTACAAAAGCAACAATTTCTTTATTCCCCGGATTGTTGTCAAAAACAAATCCTACTTTTTCTACCGGAATGGTTTCGAATGTTGCACTCTCAAAGGTTTTTAGAGCTTCATCAACATTTGAGTTTATCGAAATAGATGCTTTTTCATCAATATCCAAAGGAAGTAGCACGATGCCATCTTTAATTTTCCGTGTTTGTAAATCATAGATATACCCTAGGTTATTGAAAGTAATTCCTGTTGGATCATTCTTGATTGAAGATAATAAGTAAATATCATCACCTGAAATCTTCTTCCCCCGAAGTTCGGAAGATTGATACCCAAAGTAATTTGCGAACGCAATGGACGAACAGGCCCGGCTCTCGCGTGAATAGATATTTACCGGGTTGGATGCTTTCTTCTCACTACTCTCTTCCAATATATTTTCTTCAAAGAACAGTTTTTCAAGTTCTTTCTTATTTAATCCCCTTTTCCTGATATCATTCAGATATTTATTCGAACTCCCGGTAACAGGTAACAATGCATATTTATTTACAAAAACGATCTGTTGGGCATCACTTATTTCTGTCTTTTGCAGTTGATGGGCAACAACAGAGATGTCGCTTTGATTCGAATCACTTTTCCTTCCAATTAATTTGAATTGCGCTTCCGGATTTACCTTTTTATACTCCGATATCCATTTTTCGATGACTGGATAAGTGAATTTTGTTCCCGTGATGGTAATTGTCTGCGATGCATTCTGCGCCATTGCAACAGAACAACAAATCATTGATATCACGATGAACATTGCTTTTACTCCGTAACTTCTTAATTTAGTTACTAAAGACTCGATAATCCTTTTCTCTGTTGTTTTCATGATATTTATATTTTTACAATAAGACAATATTTTCAATAGACTTAATGTATATTGAAAATTAGATTTGCTGTAATTTTATGTTTCAGGAGGTTGTTAGTGTTACGATACAAAGATGGATGCCTTGAAGAATATTAAAAATAACTTTGATATGGTATTTTACATGCCTTGAATGTGGTATTTCAGATGACTTTGTCTTCTATAACTTTGACAGCTTTTCACCAGCTTTTTCAAGGGTTTCGTCGTCTTTGGCAAAACAGAAACGCAAGGTTTTGTAATCATTTTTCCGATTGTAAAATACCGAAACCGGAATTGAAGCAACACCAATTTCTTTGGTCAGTCGGATGGCAAGGTCACAATCGTTTTCTTCCGAAATCGCTGAATAACAAAGGTTCTGGAAATAACTGCCCATTGACGGAACAAATGTAAATCTCGAATTTTTAACCGATTCCAGAAATTTGTTGCGTTTGGCTTCATAGAATGCCGGAACTGAAAGATAGTTGTCCTTGTTTTTCAGAAAATCGGCCAAGGCAAACTGAACTGGGGTGTTGGTGCAAAAAGTAAGGTACTGATGGATTTTGCGAAATTCGGCAGATAGTTCGGTTGGAGCAAGGCAATAACCAACTTTCCAGCCGGTAACATGAAAGGTTTTGCCAAACGATCCGCACACGAAGCTCCTTTCTTTCAGCACCGGATGAGTACATAATGATTGATGCTTCAATCCGTCGAAAAGAATGTGCTCGTAAACTTCGTCGCCTAAAAGCAGAATGTTGGAGTTCTTTACAATACCGGCCAATTCCTGAAGGTCAGTTTGGCTGAGTACTGTGGTTGCCGGATTGTGTGGCGTATTGATAATTATTAGCCTGGTTTTGTCAGTAATGTTGGCTTTAACTTTCGGCCAATTTATGGAATAGGTTGGAGCTTCAAGAGTGATGTAAACCGGAATGCCACCATTTAACTCAATTGCAGGCACATAGCTATCGTAGGCAGGTTCAAAAATAATTACCTCATCGCCACGCCGGACCACCGCTGTAATTACAGCATACAATGCTTCTGTTGCTCCTGAGGTGATTGTAACTTCCGTTTCGGGATGATAGGTAACTTGATGCAAATCTTCAATCATTTCGGCAATGGCTTCCCTGAGCTGTTGCACGCCAGTCATTGGCGCATATTGATTCAGCCCTCTTCGCATATAATGTTCGGCAAGCGAAATCAACTCATCAGAAGCCGGGAAATTAGGAAATCCTTGTGAAAGGTTAAGCGCATGGTGTTCGTTGGCAAGTTTCGACATTACCGTAAATATGGTAGTGCCAATATTGGGGAGCTTGGACGATATCACAGGTTTTATCTGCATAGTCAATCAGTGTAGTCGGTAAAATTACAATTTGTTTTCTATTTCAATCCATACACCTTATTTTGAACATAATCAGCCCATTCCTGAGGTGATTTTGATTTATCGAATGTTTGGTGTGAAATTGGCGTACCTATCTTCACCCGGATTGTTTTGTTTCGTTTGTTGAAAAGTTCGTGGGGTAGAAGAGCCAATTCCAGGTTCGCTTTTATTCCAAAGGTCTTTCGGAACAGAAAAACAGCATAAAAAAGATTAGAATTCCTTCCGCAGAAATAGAACGGAACAACAGCACGTTTACATGAAACGGATTTGGAAACAAAACTTTTATGCCACTTATTATCCCGAACTTTCAGGCTTCTAATCCTGGAAACTTTTCCTGCAGGGAAATGAGTA
>Ga0302285_10000742_pt1 | contig 17911 bp, 18 predicted proteins | sample III_Fen_E2_2_FD_200455 | JGI IMG/M metagenome (GOLD analysis project Ga0302285, IMG submission 200455) | Peat permafrost microbial communities from Stordalen Mire near Abisko, Sweden - III_Fen_E2_2 | ecosystem: Environmental > Terrestrial > Soil > Wetlands > Permafrost | place: Sweden: Abisko... | reverse complement strand
AAACTTTGTCTGTCAATTTATTATTTTTTAAGATATGAAAACTTTAAGAAGGAGTTGTTGTTTTTTTTCCTTCTAAAAAAAATCAATTGTTTAATAAGCTTGATTGAAGTGTTGATATCATCAATAAAAGCTTCGAAAATTGAAGTTAATGATTTAATTTATTTGACGCTATCCAAAAATAAAAGATTCATTTGAGAGTAGATTTCAATATGGTTTCCTCTTATGAAGTTAAAAAGGAAAAATTAACTCTTGATTAATTGAAAAAATTTATAAACTAGCCCAAATTAAAGATATCTCCCCTGCAAGAAATCACTACTTCATCAAATATCCTCCCCTTCCTCTCAATACATAGGGATAATCTTGATTTTTAGAAGAAAAGTGTCCTTCTTCAAAATATATTTGTTTTTGACATACATAAGACATGGATTTAGAAATGAAATGAATATTATTTCTAAAATTAATGATGATTATTCTGGGAAAAGGATGATGAAGTATACAAGCATATTTCAAAAACAGTTGCGTTGTTATTAAGACACAAAGACCAAAACAATTAACTGTATGAAAAAGGGATATTTTGTTCCATTTTACATTTTGACAGATTTCTCTCCCTTGCCTCTATTTTAATTGTTGCTTCTCATTTTTTTAGTTTTGCACCAAAACCTCTTCTCTTATCCTTCATAGGCACAGTTTCTTATGAGGCTTTTCCAGTTTTTTCCTCACGAATAGCCTCCTTGGTTCTTGCAGATAACCAATAGGGGACAGTCAATTATACAAATGCTTCAAACCCAGAAAGAGGTCGTTCATTAATTGTCTTCTAACGGAATTCTAATTCCTTCGCTGGAGCATCAGCGAGATTCGCTTTGATTTTAGCAAGATGGAAGGGTCTCTTGCGTTAATCAATCGTTCCTTTGGGTTTTTTATGTCTTGGATTGTTGGCAACAGGATCCTTAGGCAAATCGACAATCCAAGGGATATTGTTGAGTCTGAATTGTTTTCTAAGTAGTGCCTTGTAGCGATTTCCAAGCATCGGTCGATGCCACTCTTTTCCAACCTTCATTGGTCTAAAAGCTTATGTCAAATTGAGATATGCTAAGCGAGTCCACATTTCTGGAAATTTATTAAAAAGAATCTTTGTAAATAAATAAATATTTTTTCCTTAATTTCATCAAATAATAAACCCGATTGGCTTCCAAAAGAACCTAGATCATTCTTGGAAATAAATCATCTTCAAATGTATTGATCCTTTTGAAGCTCTAAAACAAGGCCAAAGGATTTCTTTCCTGCTATCTTGAAATGATTTTGAGAGAACAACGAACAAAGAAAGGAATAAGTATTTTGGAGAAGAATAATCTAATATCTCCAGGCAATTTCACAAGCAACACACCACATAAAATATCTTGAATATTATCACTACAAAATTTCATTTCTTTTTAGGATTCTTAATGTTCTAAACTGCTTCTAAGAAATGCTCATCTTGCTCTGCCATTTTCGCTTGCATGGCAATATTCAGTCGATCTACTTCTTTTTTAATAGCCCTGTCGATCTTTAGTTATCTTTCTCTTTCTTTTTTCTGTTTTAACCATTCTTCTCGTTTCTTCGCTGGCACAAGGTTTATGTCATCCCCTTTCATTACCCTTTTCAAATGCAAAAAAGGAAATAAAATAACATTGCAATAATTGTTCTCTCTATTCACAAAAAATGCAATTTTCCAAAGAAATATATATTTTATACTCTTCCAGTTATTCAGGTGTTAGTCCAGTTTCTTTATCAATGAGATACTCTTAGAGAAGTGCGATGGAAGTACGTGGAATAGGTGTAGCATCTGCAATTACATCAGAGAACGGGAATTTAGCTCTGAACATATTAAACGATCTAATTTCAACATTGATAAACGGTGTATTCGCAAAGAAATATAAATGGTAGTGCGTGTAAAATGTATCAAGGAAGAAATCATTGATTGCTTGGATATCTGCAAGATCCAAGACGAGGATGGAAATTGGAGGACGGAATAGCGAATGTCTAACTAAAACTTTTTTCAAGAAATCATACGATCTGTCAGATGAAAGCCGCTTTTCAAAGGATTCTTTGTAGACATGGAAAGCAATTTCAATTAAGCAAGTTGTCTTAGCGAAATTTAAGCCTAGAGCGAGTGAGAACTAAAACACCTCAGCCATGTAGTCTACGAAAAGAATAGATATCTCTCTGTCTTCGTAATCAATCTTCTCAATGTACTCTTCGAACATATATGTGAGTTACTTCCTGATATATTCGACATCCTTTGATTTCTCGTTCATTCTCTCATATTTTTCCTCTTTTAGAAACCTACCACCGAGAAAATACTTGGATACTCTCCAGTCATCAGGTATCACAAACTCAGTGTTGTCTACTTTCTCTGGCCTAAACATATTTCACTTTGCCAAGTTAGTTTCTTAGTGGAATTCGCTTGTTTTCTTTAAAGCAAATGATTCTGTCTGTGTTGAAATCCTAGTTTAGTATTATCTGTGTCCCCGCTCCCCCCCCCCCCCCCCCTCAAATGGAATAAAACTTATCTTGAAGGAGAGTTTCAAATTATGTTTTACTATTTTTCAACTACCAGCCAGCGAATGAGGCATAACAAAAAGCTAATTAAGGAACAAAAACAATATACCCCCTCCCCCTCTTTGCTTTTCTTTTTCTCAACAAAATTGTTTTTCAATAGCAAACATAATTCTCTGGCAGTTTCAGATATTTTTAATTCAAAGTGGATTCGAGGAAAACGGTATTTTAAAAAAAAGGAAGGAGGAGATTTTGTAAAAAGAAAAAAAAGTAATTAATCTAACAAAGAAATATGAAAAAGAATAATTGAAGAAGAAGGGAAAAAAAATTTCTTTTTTTTTCTTTGTTACAAAATAAATATTTGATCTATTTTTAAACAAAACTGCACGGTTTGGAATAATATTTCGAAAGAATAAGTAAAAAATCATAGTATTGTTTCCTTGCGATTATTGTTAAGGAAAATTTCATTTGGAGGAGGCGATTAAAATGTGAATAAAAGGAAAAATGTTAAAACCTTTTGGGAGTTTATTGGAAAAGAAAATCGATACTAAAATTAGAAATTAAAAAAAAGAAGAAAAGCCTTATTTAGAACGGAAAGAGGACATTTTCTAGCTGATAAAGAGAGAAAGATAGGAGATAATAAGCTTCTTGAACTCAATAACTTTGTTTTGCTGTGTGTTGATTCCCTCCTATGACTGATAAAAAGGGTAGAATTAAGATCAATTTCATTTTTCAAAGAGAAATATTTTAACTTTGTTTTTTCTTCTATTTGAAATCTACACAAAGGTACGTATTGGATTGACAAGTTGAAGGACTTGTTCAAGGAAGAGAAAATCGACGAGGAAGATGACAGCTGGTATTAGAACACAGGCAGTTAAGTGGACACTGAGCAGTTCGGTAATTTTTCTGACGAAGATGGTTCTCGAAGCAATTCTCAAGACGGAGAAGAGATTTCCTTTCTAGCCAAAGACCGAAATCAACAGAAAGTAAGTTGTATTTTGATTAAAATATGAAATGTGGTGGAGGATAGCAAAGAAGAAGTATTTTTACTATTCTTATTGTGAAAAATACACCGTAACTTCTTTTTCGAATTGCTATTTTAGGATATGAATCGTTAAATCTACATGAAAATTGCAGATGCTTTCATGCACGAGGATTCAACTCTTATCGAAAAGGAAGAGGATTCTTACTTTGAGGATGAGGGAGTCGTTCAATTATAAAAATAGGAACTTGCTAAAAAAACTGCGATAAAAGAATTTGATGCGGAATTCATCAAATCAAGAGATTCCCTTAAGCTCAAACCATAGCTTGACATTGTCGAGATGAATGTCTTCGATAGGATAGCACTGTATTAAGATCATTCTATTTGGCAAAAAATCTACAAAAGATGTTGGTACATCAAGTCGTAAGAGAAATATATTCAGCTCATTATTTGGCACATCCATACCAAAAAAATTAATTAGGATATTTTAAATGAAAAAAATCAATTTATTTTGTATTTTTTGTTCTATCCAACAGAATGATCACTGCGATTGCGCTGAAGATTGTCAAGAGTAGACCATTTGAGATAGCTTCATTATGTGTCATAGCGGTGAACTCAGTCATGCTTGCTCTCGATGATCCGACTACAAACAATGATAATAACGCAACAACGGATCTGGTTTTACTGATCATCTACACAGTTGAAATGTGCTTTAAAATAGTCGCATTAGGGTTTATTATGGATTAAACGTCTTATATGCGAGATTACTGGAATATTGTGGATATTGTGATTATTGGAACGGGGTATCTTCCTTATATTGTATCAGGATCGAGTTTTAACCTCTCAGCGCTGAGATCTCTGAGAGTGCTGAGACCGCTGAAATCGATTACGAAAATTAAAGCATTGAAATAGCTGTTGACTGCGTTATTTAGTGCTATTCCTTTGCTGAAGGATTCCATCATTATCTTGATGTTTTTCTTTATCATTTTCGGAATAGCAGGACTGTAGTTATTCACAGGATAATTAAAGAGTCGATGCATTGATCCTGAAACAGGAATCATGACTGGAGATGATAACTATTTGGCTGTGGTTTGCGCGGCTGATACTGACTGTAGTGGATATTCAAATCCGAATGGTCTTTCGTATATTTGTGCGAAATCTATGGTGAGTCCAATATCAGATACGATTCAATTTGACACTTTCGGATGGTCAGTGCTCAATGTTTATGAGATTGTCTCTCTCGAAGGATGGACAAAAATCATGAATCTTATGCAAGATGGTTTCAATGTAAGCAATATGCTTTTGGCAGCAATTTTCAAGATTATTAATTGTTATTTTTTATTTGGTTATCACCTTAGACATTCTCTGTACTATATTTCTTCATTGCTGTTTACATTGGAGCATTCTTCCTTCTGAATCTCACAATGGCTATTATCGGTGTGAAATATTCAGAAGCTATTAACGATTAGAAAGAAAAAGTTGCTGCTGTTGCGGAAGAGCCAGGATACGACATGAAATAACTCATCGAATGGGGATTATATAAGTCTAATAAGGTCTATTACTAAGAACTCGAAGAAGATAAGAAGATCAAGCGATCCTTATTTGGATTTAGTTTCTTAAGTCTGTCGAGAAATATGAAAAGTTCAGAGAAACTTAAAAAAAATTAATCTTCTGAAACGCCTCCTGAAAGAGCTGCTTTGCTGCCTCCTCCTTTAGTTGCGGTGGGTAGTGGTGTAGACCCAAATGGTTTGAAGAAGGTTGAGAGTTAGCAGTTGGTTTTTCCATCACCTATTCCACTTTTAAACAATCCATCTGGTATCCAGACAAATGTTAATTTAAATAATCCGTAGGGAACTATTGCCCCTTTGGCTTTCTCCAGTGCAATTGAGGGTAAAAAAATACCTAATTCCCCTAATGACTCTTCCCCTGTTGGTAAGAAACGAGGATAAGATAAATTAATTTCGAAAATCGAAACACCTGCACCTGACAATCCAAAATAAGCACAAGCTCCTTCATTTAAGAACAATGCCGCTTTCGGATCGTCTTTGCGAAGTCTAAGAGGTGGAAATCTCGTTGGGAAAACGAAAATTCTCTCGAAAAGAATCATGAAAATAGAGAATGGTCAGCTCAAGAAACTGCCACTTGCACCGAAAAAACAATCCCCTAAAAATAGCGATCTTTCTCCTACACGCAATGCTAACAGTTCAGATCATTTTCCTGGCTCATAAATTGCCAACTAGACGGAAGAAAATCCAGAGCCAAATTCAGCTGAAGACAAACAATCGAAATCACCTCGCAGCAGTCAGCACAACAGCACGAATCTTATTCTTCCGCATGTTTTAGTTGGATAACTTGAACAGATCAATAAAAAAAATAGTAAAAATTCGTTTTTGAAATATATTTTATTAGAACTAAAGCTTCAAACTTTTATTAGATCAGGGAGTAGTCCTATCCAGAGATAAGTCAGGTAACACAGGTAGTCGACCAAGGTAAAGAGACGCTTCCAAAACCTAAGATTAAGATTCTCCAGCTGGAATCTAAGTAGGTGATGGAGATCGCAAGGTGAATCTTGTGCCTCTTCAAAACAAAGCTGTAAACTAGCTCAGATAAACTCAAAATGTAGGAAGGTCAACCTAGCATCATGGCACTAAGAAAATAAGTGGAATTCTATCAAACGGAAAATAATTATCACGACAAACTCAATTGAACAATGCCAGTGGTTCCGTCAGCCCAGGTGGGACATACTACCAGCAAAACAACGAAGATAATGAAAATGGTGTGTGTGTGCTGGGATAAAATTATCTGAATCCTTCTGGAGGATTTCAGTTAGGAGTGCGAAAATCTGTTCTTGGATCAACTGAAATCATGAATGCAGTTGGGAGGAGAGGATCGAGAAAAAATGCAAGAAGAGGAGGAGAGAATACTCATATTATTCACTAGACAATTGTTGGAGCGACGCAGATAAATCAGACGCATGTTTAGAATATTCAAAATGACGACTGGATGAACGATGATTTTTTGAAGGAAATCGAAGCAAAAGAAAAAGCAACTAAAAAAGCTGCAGCAGCAAATAACGGAGATAAAAGTCCAGTCGATTCAGAAACACATCTGTCAATTGGTGGAGATGTGCAAATCGAAGAGAATTATTTTTCAAATTCGATGCCGATTAACATGCTAAAACAGCAAAAAGATCCTATTTTGATCACTCAAATGAAGCCAAAATAGGCTAATAACAGAGATTCAAGTGTACATCCGCTGTAAAAAAAAGAAAGTCTTGAAGCTGGAGATTGCATTACATCACCTAGAAAAAAGCATGGGCACGATAGAAATGGCAGTAATTCAGGTCGTGGGCTATCCAGCAAACGGATAAGAGCAGGGAATCAAAGTAACAGTGCTTACCACAGCAATAGCAAGACTAAGACTATCACACAATTTGATTAATTTTCGGAAGAATCTGATATCTCAATAAACCGACCTGCTGGTGCTGATCCTATTAACTCCCCTTCTGGTGGAGATAAAAGCCCAATACATAATAATTAGAAAGATGCGTCGATTCTATTTAATGATGGGGAGTTTTTGGAGATATTTGGAGGAAGGAGAAAAGAATAAATGAAAATTGTTCCACTGAAAGTGAAGAAAGAGAAGAAATAATTTAAACACAAGACAACTTTAAGGGAGTAGAAAAGCAGTTTTAACGAATTTAAGAGGCAAGAAAGCAGAAATATAACGAAGGTTGTGAATAATTATGGTAAAGAAGATGATAAATTTGACATAAAAAAGGAAGAAATCTTGTTACTGTTAGAAAATGCACACTTAAAAGCGAGAGTACTTTATGATTAACCTTATGATTATGTGGATGACGTACAACCCATGAAGCGTAAACAAATCAAAGAAAAGAAGCGACTTGAGTAGCACAACAAACTGAAAAAATTGAGATTTGTTATAGACTACTCAAATCAGAAGGGAGGCAAAAATAAAAAGAGCAAAACCTTTGCGAACATCGGTAACATAATATTAATTATTTCTGTGCCAAAATATGTAGCCTTATTTTTAAGATTTTTGCAGCTCATTTTTAATCATATTATTTGTATTTTTCTTATGCTTTCAGATAAATCTCGAACATTCCCTGTGCGACGATCAGATGTGATAGACTATTTATTGAATGATAATAATCCGTTCAATGTGCTTGGGAATGAAAATCTAGATCCCATTTTGAAGGAAGACGGAATTTCCAAGAAAATTTCGCAAGCTGGTGAAAAAATAGGCAGCTAACCTAATTACGATGGGTAAAGCTTCACAAATCCACATTTCAATAAATTAACGGTGAATTTGGAGCCGTCAATAAAGGAGATATCCAGTCTACAGAACATCGAAAAGGATTTAGAAAATAACGAATAAATTAATAATAATAATCTTGGTCATCGGGGAGAACTTCCTAGTGGTAGAAAGATAAATATCAATCACATCGATTCGAAACTAGGCAGCGAAGATAACTAAGCTAGTATTCAAGATCTTAATGCTGCAATTGTAGGGAAGGATGGAGTTTCGTTGGCTAAGTCGGGCACTGAAAATAAGATTATTGAAATGGAAGTCGATGCTGGATTGAAGAATCTAAAACGTTTAGGAACACAAGGTGGGATGTCAGTACCAGGCAGTGCGATGAATAATGCGTCTTCAATGCATTAATTGCGCGCTTCAAATGAAAATAGTGGGACAATTTCGCGTAATCGTGTGGGGATATCCTCCATGAAAAATTCTTCTCGAGCAGCAGCCACTGAGAAAGGAGGGAAACAAAAGAAAAAAGGAGATGCCGAAGTTAAATTTACGTTTAATCTAGCGTTAAACCGTATTTTCTCTGACGGTGAAGTTCACGATGTCCATCAATAAGCGAAGAAAGTAGAAGAATTTGATTTTGTATTTGCTGGAGATGTTAGCAACAAAGAATCGAAAATGACACTCACAACAATGAAAACTAAGGATTCGCGCATGAGTGACGGATCTGATAGTGTAAGCAAACTGAATTCAATGGGAATGAGTTCAAATAATTCGTTATCAAGGGATTCGGAAAATTTCCCAAATTCTGTGAATCACTCCTAAAAAGAAGAGGATGGTAAAGCTAAAATTGACGAAGCGTTTGCGAATGAACCTGTTGAAAATAAGTTTATGAAAATCAGAAAAAACGAGATTCACAATCTCGAAAGGAAAGGCATAAACAAAGTCAACACAGAATGGTCGGCATCGGCGATTTTACCGATTTCTCTGTACTAAAAAAGCTAGAAATCTCTTGATAGAATGCTCACAACAATCAATCACACAAAGTATGATCCCGAATAGAATGAAGGTGGGATTATTGGCATAATTTAAGCCTTTCGAAGAAGAGTCAAATATTGTGTGTAATCAAGTATTTTCGATAATTCCATCATGCTCTGCGTTATTCTGAACACAGTTATCCTGTCACTAGATGGGCTAGTCAACAGCACTGAAGGTAAATGGGGTGGTGTCTTAAGTGTTTTTGAATTTTTTAATAATGGATTTTGAATTAATTTTGTTTTCTTCTCAAATTTAGGTCAAGATCTGATGAGTCAGTTCAACACTATCTTTACAATCATATTTGCTATTGACATGGGTCTCAAGATAACAGGCTATGGCTTGTCAGAATACGTGGCAGATAGGATGAATATCTTCGATGCATTTATCGTGAGTCTTTCATTGTTCGAAATGATTTTCCTTACTGGTTCAGGAAGTTCCTTCAGTGCATTCAGAGCCATCCGTATTCTCAGAGTTTTCAGAGTCCTGAGAGTGACTAGGCTCATTCGATCTCTGCAGTTCATGAAGCTGATGATTACAGCACTGGGTTCAGCTATTTCTCAGTTTATCTACATTTTATTGCTGCTGTTCTTGTTCATGTTTATTTACACTTTACTCGGTATGAGCGTTTTCGGTGGTAATCTGAACGTACCTAACCCTCCAACTAAAATGATCTTCGATGATTTCTTCAGTGCTGCATTCTCTGTGCTCGATCTGTTGACTGTAGAAAACTGGAACGATCTAAAGACTCTCTGTATCCGATCAAATGACGTCAATAATTACATCTCTGTAGCTTATTTGATTTCTTGGATTTTCATCGGAAACTATGTGTTCATGAATCTCGTGCTGGCTATTATCATGGACTCCTTCGACTCTGATGAAGTCAAAGAAGACAAGAAAGATATTGAAAATCAATTTGAAATTGTTGCTGATCTCGATTTGAACCATCAGAGTATTGGCACGACATTCTTAGGCTAGACAACTTCGTTAAACATGGGTTCGACATTTAATTAATCAAATTAATCTGGAGGTTTAAATAGATCTCAAACGAGTCTCTCCAAGGGTATTGTTGGTTCAGGGTCAAATTTGAAAAATTCCCAATAATAAATGCAATCCCCAGGGCAATAAAATGATTCACTTTCCCAAAGATCCAGCACAAAAAGAGAATCGGATTTGCAGGAAAAAGACAAAATAAATAAAATAGAAGAAGAGGAAGAGGACGGAGATGGAGATGACGATAAGAAAAAAACTAAAGGAAAGCAGTTCGTTTATTTCGATGGAGTTTACTGCTAAAAATCGTTCTACATTCTGTCTCAGAAAAACATTTTCAGAAAGGTTCTGTACAGATTCTACAAGAATCCGATCTTTGAGCAGTCCGTATTTGTGTAAGATAAATATTTAAAAAGCAGTTAGACGCTTTCTCTTTTATCAATTCTGTCTTATTGATCATTTTATTCATTTGTTTTTTGTAGTGCTATCATGCTGAGTTCTCTAAAGTTAACAATCGACACGTATGTCAGTGATGAAACTTCCTTAATCTACACTGTAGGAAATAAAGTCGACATAGTATTTACAGCGTTTTTCGCAACAGAAAGTGTCGTTAAAATGGTATCCTTAGGGTTAGTTATGGATAAGGCATCGTATCTTAGAGATGAATGGTCATAATTGGATTTCTTTATTGTCATATGCTCCCTTATCGATGTGAGTGTTACATCGATTGATCTGTCAGTTATTAAAATTTTCAGATTGCTGAGAACACTCCGACCTCTTAGATTACTCAATCACAACAAATCGATGAAACTCATTGTGACAGCACTCATGGAGTCTGTTGGCGGTATCTCGAATATGATCATTGTCGTGATTCTCATATGGTAATTTCATTTTTCTAAATTTTGGGTTTTTTTCATTTTTTCTCTCATAAAAACAAGGCTCATGTTCGGTATTTTGGGACTTAACTTGATGAAGGATAAGCTAAGTTATTGTGATTTCAACTCAACTACAAATTACGATATTTATACCTATCATTAAACTGAAGTAAAACACATTTTTTTCTGCTGTTTCTTCTGTTTATCTAAACTTTCTTTAAAAAAAGTGTGCTTACATCCCTGGAGCAACTTGGAGCACGTATGATATCAATTGTGATAATATAGGCAATGCGATGCTCTTCTTGTTTATCCTTTCCTCATTCGAGGGATGGCCTGCGTATGTATATAACTTCATTGATGCAAGCGATATCGGGCCAATACATGCAAGTAGTTCTTACTTCGCAGTATTCTTTGCAGTATTCATCTTCGTTGGTAGTTTCTTCTCCATCAACTTGTTCAGTGCTATTATGGCATTCAACTTTGATATTGCGTCTAAGAAAGCTAAAAACGAATTCCTCACAGATTAGCAATCTCAATGGATTGAACTTCAGCGCCTAATCATACAATCGACTCCAGATTTTGCCTCGATGAGATAGCCAACGAATCGCTTCCGCTTTATAGTAAGAAAACTTAGTTTAACTTAGATTTATTTAAAATCAGAGTCTGCAAAAGCAAAATCCAAGTTTTTTAAATGAGAAAAAAATAAAAATAAAATGAAAAAATGAATGTGTGATTTTTGGTTTTATTTTAAAATAGTTGTGGAAAATCGTAACATCCTAGAAACTCGAAGTTTTCATTATTATGTGCATTATGGCGAATATTGTCACGATGGCCATGGCATATGACACTTCTCCAAGCAGCTACGATCAGATGCTGTAAAATTTGAACTATGGATTTACAGGAGTGTTTATCTTAGAGTGTATCCTGAAGATCATAGCATTTGGCCCCGGTGGATATTTCTTCAGCTCATGGAATAAGTTTGATTTCTTCGTTGTAATTGCATCGATTGTCGACATTATCACAACACAAATTGGTTAGTAACTCCTCAGCTTTATGAAAGCAGGGCCGTAGCTTATCAGAGTCATGAGAGTGCTGAGAGTATCTCGTCTCCTGAAACTCATAAAGTCGTTCCAAAATCTATAAAAATTAATTTAGACTACTATTTTTGCACTGCCTTCTTTGCTTAACGCCACTGCACTGTTTTTGCTCTTCTATTTCATCTTCTCGATTCTCAGTTGCTATCTCTTTTCACATGTCACGTAACAACAAAAAATAGAATAAATTATCTTGGAAAAAAACTCTTTTTAGACCTCTCCTCCCTCCCCCTCCTTCTAATAAGCTAAAAACACAACTTATTGTTTTATCAATCTTATTTTTTTAATCTTTTTAGTACAGGAAATATCGTGAATCACCTGAATAACTTCGATAACTTTCACTAAGCCTTCATTATTCTATTCCGATGCAGCACAGGTGAAGATTGGATGACAATTATGTTTGATGTTGTCCGTCTCACAAATCCTTACTCGATTATATTCTTCCTGTTCTTTATCGTCACTCAATCCTACATTATGATGAATCTCTTCGTGCTGATTATCATGAACGAATTCGAAGAAAATTACATCGATCCAGACAATCCTCTCCAGAATTTCAGGGAGCAAGAAGAAAGTTTCAAATCTCTGTGGGTTATCATGACACAAAAAGACTTTGGTATCAAAATACACGAGCGATTCCTCACAGATTTCTACTTTGCTCTGCCTGAGCCTCTGGGATATGACTATGAAACGAGACGGAAATAATTCACTGAGAACCTCAAACTTCACAACAGAAGTATCAACGACGAAGAAATCTAAATTAAATGCGATAAATTCAAAGTGAAGCAAAAGCAAGAGGCAGATAAGCACATCATGCAGATGAACATCTACTGCGACTACGAAGGATACATTTACTTTAACGAGTTATTCTTCTTTTTCTTTAAATTCTCCCTAGAAGAAAAACTAAGTGAGGTAGATCCAAATCGAACTCCATAGAAAAATTTCACAGCGCTAAGTATAGTCAGGAAGGAAGAAGTTATTTCACTCAAAAAGATCAATTTCCTCAAGAAAAAAGTAACCAAAAACATCAAAAATATTTAGAGCTAACATTAAGAGATTTTATTTTTCTTTTTTGTTGTTGTTTTTTTTCATAGCAATCGTAACTCATGAAACAAAAAGTTACACACAAGAGAAAAGAAGGTGTCAACCCAATGGTGAGGAAGCTATTCGTGAGTATGTGCTTTTCAAGTTGGTTATCGTACAGTAAAAATACTCAGAACAAGATTAACGAAATGAATTTCAACAATGAGGACATTTCCAGTGAATCTGACACAGATTCAGATGCCGAAGGTGAACATGACAAAAGTGATTTATTCAAGGCTGAAGAAGAAGAGGGTATCTAATTCCGTCTACCAAATGGGAAAAAGGCCATAATCCAAAGAGAACATACCATCTTCTAGCGCATTAAAGGTCTCAAAGATCGCGAAGCCGATAATCTCATCGAACACGATAAATACCTTTTCCTTCCAAATACCGAGATTTACAAGGATGACTTTATCCAAATGGGTGAAGGCGCAAATTACTACAGTCAACGTGTGTTCTCAACATAAATTGACCCACTTGCATTAAAAAATATTGCACCTCCTGATAAAGTCTCCACGCCTGCTCATAATAACACTAATGCTAGAGATTAAAGAAATGGCTCGATTGTTGTAATTGGAGGATCTAATATTCCATCCAGAATCATCTAAGCTGAACAGTAGTTGCTAGTAGGAAGTAATTCGTTAAGTCCTTCAAATCAGAGAGGGTCATTTAAAGCAAATATTATGCTGTCGTCATCGAAGAACACAAACAATCCAAATGAATCTCCTAGTTCTCCAGATGAATTATCTTTTTTAAATGGAAAGGAAAATGAAGTCGATAAGTCTAAAAACGTAAGCCATCAAGGATCGAATGGATTTAGTCACAGTGATTCGAAGAACAGCAAAGTTAACAGCCAGCACAATAATGACAAAGAAAATAATGAAAATGCAAATGGAGTCTATCATAATCTCGAAGAAACAAATACGATCCACATTAATAGAAAAAGTGATTTCCAGCCTTGAGAGAAATGATAAATAAGAGCTTAATAGAAATACTCATTACTTTTTTTAGGAATTCTTACACTTTTTTTTGCATATTTTACATTTTATGTGTGTGGTTTTCATGAAATTTACAATGTGATTATGTCACAATAAACATGAAGAAAAACAAATTATTAAGATCAACGAATGCGTTAGTTTTAAAACCCATCATTGTTATTACTATTGAAAGCACTTTGAGAGTTGTCTTCTTCATAAGTTTAAGTCTAATTGATATTGATATTACTTTTGTTATTTTGAACTCCTTTGAGATTTCTTCTGTCTTCTTAAAAACTATTTTGTTTGCTATCAAAGAGGCGTAAGTAATCTTAATATGAAAAAGAAGAATGATCGAGCCCTGCCCTTCCTGATTTCGAGCGAACTAGACCTGCATTGGATGAAGAGTAAGAGTTCTACAGTTGAAAAATACCACTGTTCGCATTTCCAGATTGCTTTTGAATTCTGTTTTTAGAGGAATTCGATGAGTTGGGGAATAAGGGATGGATGTTTGGAGCGAATGTGCATTCGTTTAGCTCCTGTCTGGCTTGTTTTTCCCTTTAGATTCTAACTTTTTCTTGGAATTTCTTGAGAAAAAATCAACAGCAACAAAACATTCAGAAAATAATGTAATAATTTTCTTAAAAAAATTCGACTAAAATGCTACTTATTTCTCGTCGATCAGTGATTCATATACTGCTAATGTCCCATAGGGCCGCTTGCTCTGAGCTAATTTGGCTGAATTTTAATTTATACGAGGCTTTTGAAAAAGAAAGAAATAAGAGATCAAGCTTTAAAAGGAAAATTGTTCTATGTGAATTGTAAAAAAACTGTAAACAGAGATGTTAATTTTACCTTGAAATCAAAAGGATTCGGACTAACTTTCTTTGGTCTAGAGTTAAAGATTGCATTTTTTTGTAACTGATTCATCGTCTAATAATACCCAAAAACAACAACAATCAAAGTTTAAGTCTCTCTCATTAAACAAATTACAGCAACAAGTTTTTCCGATGCTTCAAGAAATTCTTCTAATGTAAGTGATTAGTCAAGTTCTTCCATTTCACAAAGAAGTGGCGAAAATGCTTCTAAAATGACAGGATGAATACTCGAAGTATCAATATTCTACGCTGATATTTCTCCATCTGCATTGGAATCTAACAAATTGAAAATCTCAGCAATTTTTGATTTTTTCAACGCATCGACTATTCTACTGCTTTGCTCACAGACCATCGATTTATTCAAACCACCTTATTCCTGCTAGATTATCTGCAATTGCTGTTATCTAGCAGATTCCTTATTTTTCGATTGCCCGTAGAGATATTCCCCTATAGATTAAGCATTCCTATGTTTCTTCGGTGGTCTACCTGTCACAGGTTTGAACAGCTCCTATCCAGTTAACGGATCAACTTGATGTCTCATATTGTGAGGATTATTGATATTTCCATTATTTTGTTGATTTTCTTTGTTTGAAGCATATTTCTATTGTCTTTCGAAGAATCCGAAGTCATTCATTAATATCTTAGAAAATGTATTGATTTTCGGATGGAAAGTGCAATTCTCATCTGTCGCAACAAGTTACTTCTCTCTTTCGATTTTTCTCTCTAATTTATTCTTGCTATCAGCGTAGAGTTGCTCATATCTGTTTATGCCTACAATCTCAGTGTCATCGCCCGATTAATGCCCTTCTCTTTTGAATTCATTGATCAAAAGGTTTTATTTCTCTTAGACTATCTATGCACTGATACCGTTTATTTCCGGATGAAATGAACAACCTTCGAGTTCATTACTCAGCTTAAAGCTTCTCGCGCGCTCTCTTCTCTCACGCTACTCTCTAGCTACTTTCTGAAGAAATTCTCCTACAGGTTCCTGCCGAAGATTTTACTGAAAAAAGACAGTTAAAAAAGTAAAATAAAGCAAGGCTAACACGAAAAGTAATTCATTTACTGCGATGACTGATGATATCTCATTAATCTATGGGTGGTATGTGCAAAACGAATCGATTTCTTGTATTTCCTCTTCCTTGCGCTGTTTAATTGATTTTTGTTTCTCCTCCCGTTGTTTCATACCTCTCTAATACAATCGCACTCCATAATTGATTTCATTGTCTGTTTATTTAAATCAATATTTTCATTTTACATAGGAACACTTCAAAATACACTTTCATTCTTACGTGAGGTACTTCTCTTAACTCTTCGATTGTTCTCTGCTGAATTCGCATTCTAAGCAGCTTCTTTAGTGCGTTCTGCTTCTTTTTAATGAAAGCTCTTGACTCTTGACTGTATTTTCAAGAAAACTCATATGAAAATGAAAATTTAGGACATAATTGATTTTATTGTTTTTACAAGAGCAAAGAGTCTATCGTGGACAGTTTGTTTTCTACCAAAGTCAACAGATTTGTTAATATTATTCGCTTTGGATGATTCAGGTTGTTGTTGATGATGTTAGGATATCTCACTTTGGAAGTGCAATGGACCGTTGAAACTATGGTTGATATGCTATTATTGTGGCATCTAGCGGAAAGTATTGTTGTGACTAGGCTAAGGTATGCTGTAGTTAAGCATCGAATTCCCTACATCTGTTGAAGCGTTGATGTTCATGTATCTCTCAAAGGAGGCATTATCGATTTCTTGTAACAACAAACAAATGAATGAAAACATCAACAAAATGAAAATGAGGAAATCAATGTGGAGAAATGAAATATTTTTTTCGTTTTACTGTCTACGCATCCTTCAGGAAAGTAAATCCTTCGTTTCAGAGAGCTTGCATTGTCGGGAAAATCCTTATTGATGCGCTTTGTTGTTGGAGGAGTTAGCACAGTCCTAGATCCAGAGCAGTTTGCTTTCGTTGAATGCTGTTGTTGTTGTTGTTGCTGGTATTATTACTGTGGCAGCTGTTAGTGCTGTAATTACTATTGTTATTATTATCTTCCTTCAAAGGAGTCTTGTGCTGATCCTGAACTTTAATATGCACTGGATTGTTAAATGCTAGATTGCTGTTGCTGTTATTAGACTGTTTAATACTGCGATTGCTGTTGTTGTTATTGGTTCTTCCCACTCGCTTTCTAAATACTACCTTTACTTGTCATGCTTCCAGGTGTGATGCGCTATTAATCCTCTTAGCCAGCTGCTGATTATTGGTCTGTGTGTTGTTTCCATCCTTCTTAATTATTGCTTTGCTAGGCAAAAATAGCAATGTTAACACATGTGAATTTCGTTTAAAATTACAAAAATATCTTACAATCCCATTTGATCGTTAAAGTAGAATATTCGCTATGTTTTAGTCTATGCTCTCCTTGAGCATATCTGCAATGCTTTCAGGTAACTGATGCTTCTAAACGAAACGCAAAGCTAGCTAGTAATGGTCATCATTTTCATAGACGAGAATCTAATCAGATTAACCTTCACCGATATCCACACTCATGACTAATAACTACTTCCCTCTCGATAACATTTGACTTTACTTATTACTATCGCTACTTATTACTCCCCTTTAACTGCGTGTAACCTCTTACTGGTGAGGTGCATTAGTGTAATCTCCATATCTAGGTTAACTCATTTTCTCTTTTTGAAATTGTCTGATTCAACTGTATTGAGACTCAAGTGAAAAAGCAGATAAGAAGAGTTGAAGATTTTTTTTATATTTGAATTTACTCTCTTTATGAACAGACTTGATTGATACTTATGGGGATTTAGTTTATTATGTAAATTTCTTGGTTTAGATCAAGACAATTTGTTTTACTGTAAGCTTGATTAGTGGATAATTAAGTCTTAAAAAACTTTGAATTCTTGAAATATTAAAGACTATTTAACGTTTGCTTTCTTAATAATCAAGATTTTAACTAATTATTTGGTAATTTAGTGCATTATTATTTTTAAATAGAAGAGAAATCTCTCATTTCTGCCTGCTGCTCTGAAAAATAACCCTTGTAATGAAGAGTAGTCCATTGTTAATAAAAATAGAATAATACTAGGGGTTGGGGTTGGGGTTGGGGTTGGGGTTGGGGTTGGGGTTGGGGTTGGGGTTGGGGTTGGGGTTGGGGTTGGGGTTGGGGTTGGGGTTGGGGTTGGGGTTGGG
>Ga0302285_10000741_pt1 | contig 17912 bp, 9 predicted proteins | sample III_Fen_E2_2_FD_200455 | JGI IMG/M metagenome (GOLD analysis project Ga0302285, IMG submission 200455) | Peat permafrost microbial communities from Stordalen Mire near Abisko, Sweden - III_Fen_E2_2 | ecosystem: Environmental > Terrestrial > Soil > Wetlands > Permafrost | place: Sweden: Abisko... | reverse complement strand
TTTCCAAAGAGACGGTTTACAAGTACGCCACCATAGATATAGGCACCATGCCTGAAACCGGCACTTTCGTTTATGGCCGAATCCACGCTTCCCGAATTCCCTATTTTCAGTAAAATAGGTGCAAAGATATTACTCAAAGCCATGGATGAAGTGCGCGCTACCCGGGCTGATATATTGGGGACACAATAATGGATTATTCCATGTTTTTCATATACCGGGTTTTGCAATGTGCGGCATTCGGAAGTTTCAAAACACCCGCCCTGATCCACACTCATGTCGATGATGATAGCTCCGGGTTTCATGGTCTTAACCAGTTCTTCAGAAACCATAAACCGTTCGGACCCGTTAATGTATCGTAGGTTTCCAATCACGGCATCGGCCGTTGACAAAGCTTTAAAAAGAACGGTTGGGTGTATTACCGATGTAAATACCTGTTGACCCAGGTAATGTTGAATCTTGCGGAGTTTATTTATGTCATGATCGAATATCTTAACGGAAGCACCCAGGGCTATTGCGGTACGTGCTGCTACAGATCCAGCGATGCCGGCACCTAAAATAAGTACTTCAGTGGGAGATATTCCGGCAACTCCTCCTAATAAAAGCCCTTTACCTCCCCGTTCATTGCTCATTAGTTCAGCAGCTACTGCAATGGCAGTGTTTCCTTCAATTTCGGAGATAGAACTGACTACCGGAAATTGTTTTTGTTCATCCTTGATTAATTCATAGGCGATTGCATTCATCTTTTTACTCATCATCAACTTAATGCAGTCAGTCGACAGATTGGTTAGTTGCAACATCGACATAATCGTGGAACGGTCGTGCATCATGTTTAGCTCCTCAATGGTCGGCGGAGCAATTTTCAACACCATGTCGGCACTGAAAATCTCAGAAGCATCGTCAACCATAAACGCTCCTGCTTCGCTATATTGTAGATCGGAATACTGCATGGGCACCCCTGCACTGCGTTCAACATAAACACTATGACCTTCTTCAACTACGATGGCTACTCCTTCGGGGGTAAGGGCAAGCCTTGTTTCAACAGCAGGATTTTCTTTAGGAATTCCAATAGACAATCTTGGTTGTCTTGATATTTCTCTTAACAAACATTCCTCTGGGAAAAGCGTTCGTTGTTCTATAGGATTATGCTTCATAGATGAAAGTATTTTAAGTTGAATGCAAAACTAAGCACTATTCTCGACACAAGCAAATTACAGGGTGATTATGTTTAATAATGTTTGAAAAGTTTGAAAAGTTTGAGAAGTTTGAATAGTTCCGCGTTCTGCGTTCTGTGTTCCGTGTTCGCACTAAAACTTTTCGTATCTTTGCACCCATATGGAAAACAGTAAACTTAACGGACACATGGCCATGCTTTCGGCCAATTTAATTTTCGGATTAAACACCACGGTATCCAGGACGTTAATGCCTGAAATACTCAGCCCGTATACACTTACTTTTTTTCGCCTGGGTGGAGGCTTCCTGCTTTTCTGGATTGTATCTTTATTTACAAAGAAAGAACATGTTCCGGCAAAAGATATTCTAATGTTGTTCTTTGCTTCTTTCTTTGCGTTATCTTTTAATCAATTGCCTTATTTTGTTGGATTATCGATGACTTCACCGATCGATGCATCCATTGTTGTTACTATGTTACCTATCCTGACTATGATCCTTGCTGCGGTGATCATCAAGGAACCAATCACCCTGCTGAAAGCCGTTGGCGTATTGGTCGGTGCATCAGGAGCACTGTTATTGGTGTTTTCCAGTCATACCCTTCATGTCGGGAAAAGCAATTTCTGGGGAAATATCATTGTTTTCGGAGGTGTTGCTTCCTTTGCAATTTATCTTACTGTATTCAAAGACGTGATTTCACGCTATTCACCTGTAACGGTCATGAAATGGATGTTTCTGTTTGGTACCATCAGCTGTTTTCCGTTTTGTTATAAACCGTTGATGCAAACTGATTTTACCTTACTAACTTCCGGAACGTATTGGCGAATTGGTTATGTTGTTCTTTTTGCAACTTTCCTGGGATATTTACTTATTCCCATTGGACAAAAAATTCTACGACCTACCACCCTAAGCATGTACAATTATATACAACCCGTTGTTGCTTCCTTTGCTGCAGTCTTTATTGGCATTGACACCTTCGGCATTGAAAAAGCACTTTCAGGGGTGCTTGTCTTTGCCGGTGTCTATATTGTTACACAAAGTAAATCGCGTGTACAAATGGAAGCTGAAAAAGTAAGAACAAAATAGGTGATAACCGGTTCCATTAAAATTTTATGATAGAATTTTCCGGCAAACATCTCAACGAATACCCCTAATTACTTTCACTTTTACAAAACACTCTTCTGATAAAGTTCCTCACACGAGCTTTAATAAACTGCATACTTTTATCTCCGTTCCATCCATAGAACATTTTCTCAACTTTAAAAGTTGAGTCCTTATGAAACTATAACGACTCATAATTGTTACAATAATGGTTATATGACTTTAAAAATCAATTTGATAGATTTCATTTTGAATGATAAATAAATTTACTGTTACAAGAGATTTTGTTTTTACCTGTGAGATCATATTGTAGTATTCATTCCTTAAAAACCTGTATTATGACTTTTGACGAGAAAAAAAATATGTATTTTCCTTCGGAAGATATTATTAACCAAGCCAATGTAAAAGAATATGATAAGACATATGCTTTTTCCATTGAAAACAGGGATCTGTTTTGGGCCGAACAGGCCGAACATCTTGACTGGTACAAGAAGTGGGACAAAGTACTTGACGATTCGGAAAAACCTTTTTATAAATGGTTTCAGGGTGGTAAGATAAATATCGTGCATAATGCCATCGACCGGCATTTAAAAACAGCTATCCGCAACAAATTAGCTATTATATGGGAAGGTGAGAACGGGGATGTACGTACATTTTCTTATCACGCACTTAACAGGGAGGTTTCTAAATTTGCCAATGTGTTGAAAAGTATGGGGGTAAAGAAAGGACATATCGTGACTATTTATATGCCTCAGATTCCTGAACAGGTTTTTGCCATGCTGGCATGTGCCAAGATTGGTGCCGTTCATAGCGTCGTGTATGGTGGATTTAGCCATGAAGCCCTTTCCGAACGTATTAAGGATGCTGAATGCAGGGTAGTGGTAACAGCAGATGGTGGCTATCGCAGGGGGAAAATAAATGATCTGAAAAGTATTGTCAACGAGGCAGTAGTGCTGTGCCCTACGGTGGAAGTTGTTATTACAGTGAAAAGAACCGGGCATGAGGTATATATGGAAAACGACAGGGATTACTGGTATCATGACCTGGAATCACTTCCCATAGCAAGTCCTAAGTGTGAAACGGAGGAAACAAGTGCCAATGATATGTTGTTCCTGCTATATACTTCAGGCTCGACCGGAAAGCCGAAAGGCATGATTCATACACATGGCGGGTATAGCGTGTATACTTCCACCACCCACAGGATGGTATTTGATATTAAGCCTGAAGATCGTTTCTGGTGCGCTGCCGATCCCGGGTGGATTACCGGACACAGTTATATGGTTTATTCTCCGCTTATCAATGGTGCCACCATTTTTATGTACGAAGGTGCTCCCAACCACCCCTATCCAAACCGGTGGTGGCGTATGATTGAAAAATACGGCATTAATATTCTGTATACTTCCCCTACTGCCATTCGCGGGTTAATGCGCTTTGGTGATTCATGGGTTGCACGCCACGACTTAAGTTCCCTACGCCTCTTAGGTTCTGTTGGTGAACCTATCAATCCGGAAGCATGGCGTTGGTATTACAAAGTGGTGGGGAATGAGAAATGTCCGATCATGGATACCTGGTGGCAGACTGAAACAGGTGGATTTATGATTACGCCATTACCGATAATGCCTTTAAAAGCAGGATCGGCATCCAGGCCTTTCTTTGGTGTAGAAGTAGGTGTAGTAGATGAACAACATCAACAGGTAAAGGCCGGTGAAGAAGGTGCATTGGTTATTAAGAGTATATGGCCTGGTCTGGCTGCCGGTATATACAAAGACCCTGAAAAATTTATTGAAACGTATTGGAAGAAGTATGAAAAGGAAGGGTGGTATCATCCGGGTGATTCGGCTAAGATTGACGAAGATGGCTTTATCTGGGTCATCGGACGAAGTGATGATGTGATTAAAGTAAGTGGTTACAGGCTTGGCACTGCCGAAATTGAAAGTGCTCTGGTAAGTCACCCGTTGGTGGTTGAAGCTGCAGTGATACCCTTGCCACACGCACTGAAAGGGAATGCCATCCATGCATTTGTCATACTTAAAAACGGTGCTACACCATCCAGGGAGCTGGAAAATGAGTTAAAGAATCATGTTTCAACTATGATGGGACCTATTGCAAGGCCCGAAGAAATCCTTTTTGCCGAGTCATTGCCTAAAACGCGCAGTGGCAAGATCATGCGCCGTGTACTTAAAGCCAGAGCCCTTGGTCAGGATGAGGGAGATCTGTCTACCCTTGAGGAATAAAGCTTTCTATCCAAACAAACCTCATAAGCAAACAACCCTCAACGTGTACGAAGTACCGTTGAGGGTTGTCTTGTGAATTAACGCTGACATGTCTTCGACGATGTCAGCATTTGTATTGACATAATATGCAATGATTTACAGCTACTACAATGGTTCATGATTAAAAGCGAAGTTAATTGATAGTAGTTGAATTTGTTTTATTCATCAAGTCCCGACATAAACCGTATAAATCCGGAACCCTTCAAACCCTTCAAACTCTTAAACTCTCAAACCCTTCAAACTACAAATTCTTCTTTGCCGGTGCACCCACAAAACTTGTATTTGCGGGGAGTGTTTCACTTTTCATTAATACCGATAGAGGTTCGAGCGTTGAACCATCTTCCATGATGGAGTCGTAAAGCACAACAGCCATGCCGCCCACACTGCATTGTTTGCCAATGTTTACATACGACATCTTCATGACCCGGTCTTCAAACAGGTGGGTTTGCAGGGTGCAATTATCGTTTAATGCCGAGTGGTCATCTATTTTTACCAGGTCGAATTCAGTGATTTGTGTGGTATACAGGCAGACTTCTTTTCCGATTTTACACCCTAACATTCTCAATGGATATTTAATAAACGGTGTACCGGTAAGGATATTCAGGAAGAACAGCACCAGGAAGTTTTCGTATATTCCGGTAATAAGTTCGCTTCGCCATACATAATTACTCCAGAGTGGCTTTTTAGAAGGTTTGTATTTCCCTATAATGATCCATTTCAACAGAACTGTAATCAATACGGCTATTCCGGAAGCAGCTACATACAGGATTGGGAAGACAAAGAGCAGCTCCAGCAGGTCTCTTTCAACCTGTAAATAAGAAACAGCATTTGTAATCAGTGATGCAAGCAGGATAAAGAAAGTTGTTGGAAGTGTTACCCTGAAAAACTCGATGCAATAGCGCAGGAAGATTAGCTTTTTCGTTGGCTTATAGGTTCGTTCAGTGGAGAAATCATGGTTGATATCGCGTTTTGGAAGATATACTGCCGGTGAACCAAACCAGGATGTGCCATCTTTTGCAGGCAGATTCTCAGAACTCATTTTCGACAGTACGCCCACAAGTACATCATTCCCCAACCGTGTATCCGGACTTATCACGGCACTGTTGCCTATAAACGTACGGTTGCCGATATATGTTTTAGCAATGGATATAAATCCGTTTCGTACATGACTTGCTCCGATTGATACCGAATCAGCCAGAAAACATTCGTCGCCTGTCACCAGTAAATCAGGAGAAATGAACTCAACAGTGGATATCTCCACCCGTTTTCCCATTTTCACACCGAGCATCCTGAACCATATCTGGAGGTAGAGCGTGGTATAAAGGGTTCCTATTACCTGTAGGCTCAGTTTCATAAGTTGGTCGAAGAACCACTTTTTGTAATAAAAGAGGCTGTCGATGGGGTATTTTCCTTCCTTGATATTGCCCAGAAGCACCCACTTCAACAGGGTAATGATAACAGTAAGCAAAACTACGAAGGAAACTCCGACACCAATGGTTAACCAGAGAAAATGATAGTCTTCATTTGAATAATCCAAATGGGTGATTAACATCATGCCTGGGAAATAGGCTATCATGGTAATCAGTGGTATCAGGAAAATGCTAAGAAAGAATAGCAGGCTGTTGCGAACTGACCACAACTTGCGTCTTTCCTGAACCGGCTTATTGGTACTTATTTTTATTGCCGGTGAACCACCCCAGTTTTCATTTTGTGGAATAACAGTACCTTCAGGAACAAGAGTCAGGTCTTCGATCGATGAATTTCTTTCTATTTTGCTGTTATGCGACAGGCAGCAACGGGTACCTACGAAAGCATCATCATTGATCTCAATGGAACCGATAGTCAGGTATCCATCAGCAATGGTGTATCCCCGTAGGTGTGAATCGGTACAAATGCTCACGTTGTTGCCCACTGTCAGCAAGTCGAAAGCTGAAATGGCTGATGTGTTGATATAACTGTTTTTACCTATTTTTGCACCCACTAAACGTAGAAATGTATTCATCAGGTTAGTGCCTGTAAAATATGTGATCGGGCAAATGTTTATAACCTTATCCACAATCCAGAACCTGAAATAATAACTTCCCCACAGTTTGTATTTCCCGGGTTTAATACGTCCTATCACCACCCACTTAAACCCAATGGCAAATAATGAAAGGACAGGAAGTAATGCAAAATACATTAAAAGCATCATGATCAGTGAATCCATTACTCCCAGTTCAGCCTGATAATAATATGAATATACAAAGAAAGGACCCAACCATTCCAAACCGAAAAGCAATATCAGGAAGAATAGGGTTATCCCCTGAAAGAATGAACATGTGTAATAACTCAACCGCGAAGGATGGTGTATGTCACGTTCTTTTTTTGGTGACGGATCTTTCTTAGGTTGATTCTTCTCCAGTTCACGTGCCAGGTCTGAAAGTATAGGGAACTTATATACATCGACCACCGACATATTCTCGAACATTTGCAGTTCGCGCATTTCAGATACTACCAGTGCAGCCAGCAAGGAGTGGCCACCTAACTCGTCAAAGAAGTTATCGTCCATCGATATGTCATCCCGATGTATATTCTTAGCGATAATCCTAACCATCTCCTGTTCCAGTAACGTGGAGGGAGGAATTAATTTCTTCCGGGCGGAGCTTGTAAGTGGAGTCACAGGAGCGGGCAGTTTTTTCCGGTCAATCTTCTGGCTCGAAGTCATAGGAAGAGATTCCACTATGTCCAGTGTTGAAGGAATCATATAGTAAGGCAGTTTTAATCGTAACAGATGAGTAATACCTTCCCTGTTGATTGCTTCAGTTTCCTTTTGAACGACATATGCAGCCAGTTGTTGCGAAGCACTATCAAGAGCAACAGCTGCCGCCTGAACACCCTGGCATTGCATTAACAGCCATTCTATTTCAGATAGTTCAACCCTGAACCCTCTTACTTTCACCTGAGCATCGGCCCTGCCCATGAAGATGATTTCACCATTAGGAGCCTGTTTAGCCAGGTCACCTGTACGGTAGTAACGTTCGGATATGCCGGTATAACGTTCTGTTTCAATAAATTTCTGTGCTGTGAGTTCTTCCCGGTTCAGGTATCCGCGTGCCACGCTGTTCCCGCCAATAAGTATTTCGCCTTCTTCTCCTTTATTTGTAAGGGCGAGTTGCTCGTTCACAATCAACACATCATAGCCCGGTAACGGAAGTCCAATGGTGACCGGCACATCCGGTTTCAGTATCTGGTAAGTAGCAATAACTGCAGCCTCGGTAGGGCCGTACGTGTTATAGACTAATTTGCCTTTAGAGCACCACCTGTTAGCAATATCATTCGAGCATACCTCGCCACCGAATATCAGTATTTTTAATCCGGGGATGTCTTCTTTTACCATCGAAAGGAGGGTAGGTGTACACGACAGAAAGCTAATGTTCAGTTTATTCAGTATGGAAGAAAACCTGTCGCCCGAACGCATAATGTCAAAGGTTCCTATCACCAGTGTAGCTCCCACAGAAAATGGTACCCATATTTCTTCTACCGATGCATCAAAAGAAACGGAGAATCCCTGTAAGGCCCTGTAGGTATTATCAATCGGGTAAATTTGTTGTGCCCCTAGTATGTAATTAGATACATTCCTGTGTTCCAGCAACACCCCTTTGGGCTTTCCTGTGGTGCCCGAAGTATAGATGATATAGCAGAGGTTACTCAGGCAGCGTTCTGTTTCTGCAGGTTTTGTATCAGGGAAGGCATTTGTTTCTATCAAATGCCTGTCAATGTTGAATAAAAGGTAGGTGTCTAATTCCGCACCAATCCGTTCAAGAATGCTATCGGAGGTAATGATCATCTTTGCCCCTGAATCTTCCATAATAAAGTTCACCCTGTCAGCCGGAATTTCAGGATCCAGAGGGATATAGGCAGCACCGGCCTTCAATACCCCAAGCATGGCTATGGGAACAAATGCACAACGTGGCAGCAATATCACCACCTTGTCTTCAGACCCAATGTCTTTCGAACGAAGCAAGTGGGCCAACCTGTTGGCTGTCTCATTCGCTTGCCGGTATGTATAAAGGATTTCTCCCTGCTCAATGGCAATCGCATCGGCATACAGTTCTGCTGCCTTTTCAAAGAAAACATCTAAGTACATGTATGTAAGGTGTTAGGTATGATAAGATATTAGTATCCGGGAGTTTGAAAATCAATCAGATGAATTGAAAGGATGTATGATGTCTGACTGTTATAAAAACAAAGATCAGCACTAAAAGTTTTTTAATTTTCATATTAAGTAACAAAATTTTCACTGCTGTTTTTTACATCCGGTAATGCATCCAACTGATTTTTCCAGTCTCCTTTGAAATCTCTTATTTGACTGTTAATCGGTCCAATAGTTTAATCAACCGAAAACCTCAAAGTGTACAAAGTATCTTTGAGTGTTTTCTTCCGAAGTTTCTTTAAGTGTTTTCTTCCGAACAACTTAGAATGTTTGCTTATCAAATTAAGATTACATTTAAAATGATAGTATAACAACCTTATAAAAAATGATATGTATCTTTGCGTTTTAAAGAGTTATCACTAAAGCTTAAAGACCAGAACTAACATTAAAATCAGTTGCGTTGAAAACTATCAAAAAAAACAGGAATTTATATTGGATATTTGTTCTTTCAGTACTCGCACTTGTTGCCGGATGCAACACAGTGAATGCTCCGGAGTTTGGTGGTACTGTTAAGGATATTGATGGCAACGAGTATCATACGGTAACCATAGGGAATCAAACATGGATGATAGAGAATCTGAAAACTGCCCATTATGCCGATTCATCCCCTATACCCATGGTGGCAGACAGTGCTGTATGGAAAAACCTGATTACGCCCGGCTACTGTTGGTATAACAATGATTCGGCACAATATAAGAATGAATACGGGGCATTGTACAACTGGTACGCTGTGAATTCAGCTAAACTGGCTCCTGCAGGGTGGCATGTACCGACAGAAACAGACTGGTCTACACTTGAAAATAATGTAACCATTTATTTGTACGCTTCCGGATCTTTGTCCAAAATCCTGGCATCAAAAACAAATTGGATTATATCCACCGGTATCGGTGCTATTGGCAATAATCTGACATTAAACAATACTTCGGGTTTTGATGCTCTTCCGGGAGGCTCACGTGAAAACCATATAAGGTCTTTTCATTTAATGGATTCAACCGGTGCGTGGTGGAGCTCTAGTTCTAAATCGGATACCGCATCAATGAGTGTGGTAATGAGGTGTGATTTCAATTCAGTGGATCGTTACAGCAAACTTAAATGGAAGGGATTATCCGTTCGTTGCATTAAAGATTAATTTAATAATTAACAATTAATAATTAATAATTAACAGATCACCATAAGTAAGTACTATAGGTTAACAAATAGATTGTTAAATATATACGATTATATATATGGGTTTGTGGCTTTTTCATTTGACGTGAGCGGTCACTAAGATTTCAAGAAAATACGTATTGCAAAATAACAACATATGAAAAAGGGGATTGATTTAACCATCACAGCATGGAAAGAAGTAAAGGATACTAACTATGATGTTGCGGTACTGCCCTGGGGTGCCACAGAACCGCATAACCTGCACCTCCCGTATGGCACCGATTCAATCTTGTCGTACGAAATAGCCTGCATGTCAGTAGAAAAAGCATTGTTGAAAGGAATACGTTGCATAGTGCTTCCTGCTGTTCCGTTCGGTTCCCAGAATCCCGGACAGACCGATTTAATGTTCTGCATTCATACCCGTTATGATACCCAACGAGCTATACTGACTGATATCGTTGCTTCCCTCAACCATCAGGGGCTGCGGAAACTGGTCATTGTGAATGGTCATGGCGGTAATAACTTCCGGAATATGATCCGTGACCTGGCCATCGATTACCCTGATTTTTATATTGCAGTCTCCGATTGGTATACGGTTGAAAAGGGTGCCTCATATTTTGATGTGCCGGGTGATCATGCCGACGAACTGGAGACTTCGGTAATGATGCATTTTCATCCTGAATGGGTATTGCCGTTAGAGAATGCCGGTAATGGTGACAGTAAAACATTCAGTATCCCTGCTTTATTGAACAAACAAGCCTGGATGCCTCGCCACTGGACCAAGGTAACATCCGATACCGGCATTGGTAATCCTAAAGCTGCCACAGCCGAAAAGGGTAAACGATTTGCAGATAGTGTTACGGATTCACTGGCTCAATTCCTGGTTGATTTTACAAATACCGGGGCGGATAATTTATATAAATGATTCATCTTGTGTTGCCAATTTAATTATCATAGGGTGTTGCCAATTCAATTATCATAGGTGTTGCCAATTCAATTATCATAGGGTGTTGCCCTATGCAATTATAAAAAGCCCTTTGGGCAAAAGGGTATGATTTTTTTTCAGCCCGAAGGGCCAACATATAATAGCATTGGGTGATGCCCAATGTGAAATGTAATATAATTGGGTGATACCCAATGGAAAATGTAATATAATTGGGTGATGCCCAATGAAAAATATAAATAATAAAAATGGATATCACAATTTATTCATCATATTAAAACATCATCCCATGTGGGTTATGAGAAAGGAGAAATATTATGCCTCAATCATTTGCTCAGGTGTATTTGCACATCGTGTTCAGCACCAAATACCGGACTCCGATGATACGACCGGAAATAGAAAAAGAATTATTTGCATTTATGGGTGAAAGCATCAAACAGCATAAATGCATGCCATTACTTATGAATGGAATGACCGATCATGTACATGTGCTTTGTTCATTTAGTCGAACAGTAACCATTGCCAAGTTGTTGGAGGATATGAAGCGAAATAGCAGTCGTTGGATTAAAAGCAAAGGCGATTGTTATCGCAACTTCGACTGGCAGGATGGGTATGCTTCTTTTTCAGTAAGCGCATATAGTATTAATATTGTGAAAAATTATATTGCCAACCAGAAAAAGCATCATGCTGATGAGGATTATAAGGCAGAATTATTGAGATTGCTTGATGAACATGGTGTGATGTATGATGAAAGATATATGTGGGATTGAAAAATGAATTATGACAATCCAATTGTTATTGGGTGTTGCCTATTCATTTATCATAGGGTGTTTTCAATTCATTTATCATAGGGTGTTTTCAATTCAATTATCATAGGGTGTTTGCAATTCAATTATCATAGGGTGTTGCCCTATGCAATTATAAAAAGCCCTTCGGGCAAATGGTGTGATCTTTTTTCAGCCCGAAGTGCCAACATACAATTACATTGGGCAACATCCATTGCTATATTAAATAAGAACAAAGTTGTAATTTTAAATTATTATGGTTACAATAACTCTTACTCTTTCGATTATATTATTTGCACTCTATTATGCTTTTCAGGGTAGAAAAGTCGTCATAGAAGGTAAGAACTATACGCTGAAAGGAAGACTTTACGGGAAAATAGGAGAGCATAAACATGGTTCTGCCATCCTGTTCTTGTCGGGTTGGAAGCCAACGCGAAACAGCATGAACACTTCCAGCTTCTATGCCGGATTCAGTGCCAGAAAAAGAAATAATATCTGTCTGACAGTGGCATTAAGGGGTATGGGGAGTGATGGTGATATGAGTGTATTAAGTCGGGCCGATTATCTGGAGGATGTACTTGCAGCCTACGATTACCTGGCAAACACAGATGGTGTAGACAGAGATAATATCCGTGTTGTTGGCGAAAGCTTTGGAGGTTATCTGGCATGTATATTATCGACAAAGCGTCCGGTAAAGAAAATGGCATTACGTGTCCCTACCGATTTCTCAAATGAGGGTTTTGCCGATATGCCTATCCGGATAGCGGGTAAGTTATCCAAAGAATGGAAAAGCCAGAAGCATGCCTGTACAGAGAGTTATGCATTAAAGGCAATCAATGAATTCAGGGGTAGTTTAATGATGGTAGCCTCAGAGAACGATAAATTTGTACCCTATCAGACAACTGAAAATTATCTGGCAGCAGTCAATGATGCATCCATTCTTGAATACAAGTTTATAAAGAAAGCCAGTCATGGCATGCTGCATCCTAAGTTGCAATGGGATTATGTGCGGGCATTATTAAAATGGTTAAGGCTTTGATTGTAAATTGAAGTTACTGCCGGCTTAAATTGAACAGTAAGCATTTGTAGAATTATAATCAAATAGAGACAATTTGATTTGTAATTATTTCTTTAGTCAGATAAAGTTATTACTTTGTAATATATAAGATTTAATGAACTATTATATCTAAGACAACCAAACCCCTTACTTCTCAAAATGGAGAGGGAGTAAAAATGGGGTAAGGGTAAATCTTAAAAGAACCTATGATCAATCTGATTTTCAGATGCTATACTTTTACTTCCCACATTTGGGGGTCATAATCCCGAATAAAAAGTAAGGAAAATCATACAATTTGAAATAGTTCAATAAACATTATCTTGTATTTATTTCCTTCCCTTCAAATGGATTTACTTTCGGGGCTTTAATCAGTTTTACATTCCTTTGAATATTATCATTACATAAGTCGTTTGTTCATTAAGAAAATATGCCTGGTTTTATTTTTTGCATCTGATACTGCAACGTTTCATTCTTAATTATCATATAAAATAGCAGGGAGTTATCCTTTTATGGAGAGCTCCCTGCTATTTTATATTTAAAAGGAGTAAAATTATTCAACACATTAACACAAAAATAATTATTGTATCAAAAATACACGATGATGAAACAAATTTGACAGGTTTTGGTAATAATAGCCTCTATTTTTGCAACGTGATTAATCTGTAATTCTAAACGATTTATGAATGAAAAAACAATGATTAAAGATTAAAATTTATTGAAGACAAATTAAAAAAACAATCTAACAAATTACTAATCAATTAAATTATTATGAACAAATGCCTATTATGTCCGTTTTTCCCATGTTGACTAAAATTAACTTTCTAATTCTTATTTAATAAAGTGCGTTTGTGTCACACTTTAATTTCCAAGTCAAATTATTTAATTATTAAATCTAAAAAAATCATGAATGAGAAACGTAAATTTCAACGCAACATTTTAAAAAAATTGAAACTGTTGGCTCTATTTTGCGGTTTTAGTGTTGCCATCATGGCTCAGACTAAAACAATAAGCGGTGTAGTAACTACCTCAGAAAATGGGGAAAGCTTAATAGGAGTGACCATTATGATCAAGGGTAGCTCAACGGGTACTGTAACAGATCTGGATGGGAAATACTCCATTCAGGTTCCGAACAACGATGCCATATTGATGTTTTCGATGATTGGAATGAAAAAAGTAGAATTAAAAGCAGGTGCATCCCAGATACTTAATGTCGTTTTATCTCCTGATACACGAATTATGGATGAAGTTGTGGTAACAGGTTACTCAACTCAAAAGAAAGCTGATTTGACCGGTGCTGTAACGGTTGTTGATGTTAACGACATGAAGAAAAACAACAACTCAAATGCCATGCAATCTTTACAAGGGAAAGTACCCGGAATGATTATTACGGGAGATGGTTCTCCAAGTGGTTCTGGAACTACTGTACGTTTAAGGGGGATAGGTACGATAGGGAATAATGATCCATTGTATATTATTGATGGAGTGCCGACTAAAGAAGGAATTAATCAATTGAACCCCAATGATATTGAATCTATCCAGGTGTTGAAAGATGCTTCGTCTTCAACAATATACGGCTCGAGAGCTGCAAATGGAGTTATCATTATAACTACTAAAAAAGGGAAAGATGGAGTATTGCAGATTACTGCAAATGCCAGAACAAGTTATTCATTTTACAGTTCTAAATTGAACGTATTAAATGCTCAACAATATGGTCAGGCATTTTGGCAAGCTAAAGTGAACGATGGTCTGGATCCAAATGCCAATTCAATTTCATATCAATTTGACTGGGCTAAAGATGCCAATGGTGTCCCTGTTTTAAATAAAATTATCCTACCTGACTATCTGAATGCTGACAAAACATTAAAAACGGCCGATACAGATTGGTTTAAAGCAGTATCACAAGTTGGTATTTCCAGAAACTATAATGTTACATTGTCAAATGGTTCTGAAAAAGGACATTCATTGGTTTCTGTTGATTATACCAAAAACGATGGTATCATCAAGACTACTAATTTTGAACGTCTTACTGCACGTCTTAATAACGATTATAAGTTATTAAACAACAAATTGATTGTTGGGGAAAATTTAGCATTAAGCAGATCATCTCAGGTTGATAACAATGTCCTGGATCCTGCATTACAAGCTTTGCCTATTATACCTATTCATACTGTTGATGGAATTGGATGGGGTGGACCTGTAGGTGGTATGAATGACCGTCAGAATCCGGTAAGACTTCTTGAGGATAACAAGCAAAATAATACTATCAATTTAAGAGTGTTTGGTAACCTGTATGCCGATTTACAGATTATAAATCATTTGCATTTGAAATCAAATTTAGGTATTGATTATATTGCTACTAATTATAGAAATTTGCAATATACATATCAATCAGGATATTTAAGTAATAATATAAACACGGTTACTAATTATCAAGGTTCATCTTCAAACTGGATTTGGAGTAATACATTAAGCTATGACTTTAAAAATGGAAATCATGTATTTGATGCATTAGTAGGAACTGAAAGTATCTATCATGGAGATGAAAGCTTTTATGCTACTGGTCAAAATTTTGAAGTTCAGGATCCAACATATATGTATTTAGATGCAGGTACCGGTGTTAAAGGGAATGGTGGATCGGCTTCTGCAAATACGTTGTTGTCTTATTTCGGAAAAGTAAACTACGTCTATGCAGAAAAGTACCTGGCATCTGCTACATTGCGTTATGATGGTTCTTCCCGTTTTGGTAAGAATAACAAATATGCAACTTTCCCCGCGTTTTCGTTAGGTTGGAGAATTAATCAGGAGGCATTTCTGAAAGATAATGTACCGGCTGTTTCAGACCTTAAATTAAGATTGGGTTGGGGACAAACAGGTAACCAGGAAATCGCTAATAATGCAACTCAGACACTTTACACGACTAACTATAACAACACAACCGATGTAACATGGAATACGCCAAATAGCACAGCATATTCACTGTCAGGTATTAAATCAGGAACACTCCCTTCGGGTTATCTTAAAACTCAATCAGGCAATGATAACTTAAAATGGGAAACTACTACTCAAACTAATATTGGGTTGGATTTTGGGCTCTTTGACCAGAAATTGTATGGCTCTGTCGATTATTTCATTAAAGACACAAAAGACATTCTTGTACAGCCTGCTTATATAGCTGTAGTGGGCGATGGTGGTAATCAATGGCTGAATGGTGCCAGTATGCAAAATACAGGTTTCGAAATGTTAATTGGTTATCGTGGAAGAATTGGTTCTGATTTAAAATTTGAAGTTACCGGTAATGTCGGAACTTATAGAAATAAAATTACAAAATTACCGGATGCGGTTGTGAATACGTATGGTGGAAACGGTTTAGGAGATAACATATTAGGTCACGCATGGGGTTCAAGATATGGTTATGTAGCCGATGGCATATTCACAACACAGGAACAAGTGGCTAATTCAGCAACTCAAGTTGGAAAAGGATTAGGCAGACTCCGTTTTAAAGATTTGAATGGAGATGGAGTTGTCGATACAAAAGATCAAACCTGGATTCTAAACCCTGTTCCGGCATTTACCTATGGATTGAACTTTAACTTTGAATACAAAGGCTTCGATTTAATAGTATTCTTTCAGGGTGTAGGCAATATGGATGTTGAAAATGTAGTGAAATACAGTACCGATTTCTGGTCAGTTCGCGAAAACAATTCAAACAAGGGAACCCGCCTGTTAGGCGCATGGTCTCCGGCTAACACATCTTCAACAATCCCGGCACTTACAAGTAGTGATGCAAATGGTGAAGGTCGATTCTCTACTTACTATGTAGAAAATGGAGCTTATACGAAATTGAGGAATCTGCAATTAGGTTATACAATTCCTAAGAACATAACTAAAAAATTGAATATAACCAACTTGCACCTGTATGTTAGTGGACAGAATCTTCTTACTTTCAAGAGTAAGTCATTCACAGGAATTGACCCTGAGAGCCCTTCATATGGATACCCAATTCCAACTACACTTACTGCCGGCCTGAGTGTTTCGTTCTAATAATATTAATCGATATAAACACAATAAAATGAAAAAATTAATATATTTATTTGCTATAGCTACGCTATTTTCATGTAGCGACTTTTTGGATGTAGCTCCAAAAGCTGTACTGAGTGATGCTCAGGTTTCCAGCCCCGATAAAGTTGATAATAATTTAACTGCAGCATATGCCAGTCTTGGTAACGATCATTATGACAAGCCATTTAGCCTTTGGCCATATGGAAATGTACGTTCAGGAGATGCTTATAAAGGAGGTCGTGATGAAGGTGACATTCAGAACTTCTATTTTATGGAGATATTCAAGAACGTTAAATCAGACTTTGGAGAATTAGATGGATTGTGGTTCAACTATTATGTTGGCATTTCACGTGCAAATTCAGCGTTGAGACTTTTAAATACATTAACGGATACTGAATTTAAATTAAAGGCTACGAGACAAGCCGAAGCACGTTTCATTCGCGCACATTATTACTTTCAGTTGAAGATTATTTGGAAATATGTTCCTTTTATTGACGAAACTGTTGCTATTGCTGATTATCCTACTATTTCGAACAAGGCACTGACAAATGATCAATTATGGGATAAAATTGCAGCGGATTTTCAATTTGGTGTAGATAATTTACCTGCAACCCAAACTGAAATAGGTAGAGCAAATAAAGCTGCTGCAACAGCATATTTAGCTAAAACAAGATTATACCAGGCTTACGAGCAAGATGAGAGACATAATGTAACAAGTATTAATGCAACAAAACTTCAACAAGTGGTAGATCTAATCAATACTATTCCTACAACTTATGGTTTAGTTGATGATTATGCAGATCTTTTTACTCCCGGAGCAACAGAAAATGGAAAAGAATCTATTTTTGCTGTACAATTTTCTAATAAAGGTGATGGTACAACGTTTGGACGTTTAAATTTTGGTGATGTACTGGCAACTCCAATGGGAATTGGATGTTGCGATTTCCATAAGCCAAGTAAGAATTTAGCGAATGCATTTAAAACTGATCCTTCCACCGGATTACCTTTATTCGATACTTACGATGCAACTCCACTTGATTTAACTACTGATAAAGTAGATCCTCGTTTGAATCACACTATTGCAATGCCTGGTCATCCCTGGAAATATGATCCAACAACGATTTATCAGGTAAGCTGGAATCGTACCCCTGATGTTTACGGTGTTTATGCTTCATTAAAAGAAAATGTT
>Ga0302285_10000739_pt1 | contig 17928 bp, 12 predicted proteins | sample III_Fen_E2_2_FD_200455 | JGI IMG/M metagenome (GOLD analysis project Ga0302285, IMG submission 200455) | Peat permafrost microbial communities from Stordalen Mire near Abisko, Sweden - III_Fen_E2_2 | ecosystem: Environmental > Terrestrial > Soil > Wetlands > Permafrost | place: Sweden: Abisko... | reverse complement strand
TTTCAGTAAAATTGAACAAGGCTTTAGTCTCTCCGATATCATAGTCCTCGGTTTCAATATCCACGCCAATCCCATAGACCTATTTTCTTAATTCTATAATGAGTTTATCTTAATCTTCCAATAAAGAGGGTGATAATGAAGAAGAAGATGAAGATGATTCTTTTTCTTCTTCTTTCATGCTTTGTTTTTTCTAGTATGGTGAGTTTGATTTCCCAACTCGACTAGAATCCCGACTTGATTTTTACGGACTTTTCCCCAGAGAACTTTACCTTTAGAGTGCCTTTATAATAGCTTTAGGTATTTAGTAAGATGATCTTTATTTTCTAGGTAAATTAATCATTTCTAACATTTCTTGTTACTATTCAGCTATTTCTTCCTTGTCTGCTTAAGAACCTATTATTGTATCTCTTTTTCTTTCACTACTTTGCCTTTATTCCTTCACAAAATCGTTATTTTCAGAACCTTCATGGATGTTCATTATTTGATTCTTGTGTGTTAACTGTTAAACACCCTTTAAGTTCTGTTCAATGTGTTAATTCTTTAAATATCCATCTTCTTCCTCATACTCTCCATCCTCTTCCTCATACTCTCCATCCTCAAATTATTATTTATGTTATTATTATGAAATTTCTTCTGATTTTTGAGATCTCAATTCTAAATTGACTTCCTCAGAGATGCCTTAAAGTATTTCCTTCGATGAATATTCCAACCATTTTGACTTAATCTCCCTTTCTGTAATGTAAGTGTCTAGTTAATTTGTATCTTTACCTTGAAATGAAGGTAATTGTTTGGAATAAAACCGACTTTTTCCAGAATCATCCCCAGAATCTAAGTAGAGAATTCTCTGTGCACTCGAATGGTTATTTATTGTGCATTAAGTGGAATTAGTGTTCTATGGGAGAAGCAACGAAGGTGTTTTATTTGAATCTATATTAGCTTATCTCTAACTGAGATCAAAGTGATTGCTTATCACCTCTAAAGTTGGGATGACTTGGTGTCTCAGAGGATAAACTAATTTTTTTGATGAATTATTATTATCATTATTCTCAAGAATTTACTCACCACCCTCTCTGCAATGCTGAAAATTCACTTTACATGAAGCTACTTTTCTCAAAGTTTTGTTGTTTTTTTATTATTCTTTTTGCGATTCCCCAATCCCTTTAGTTTCTTTGCGTTGAGCCTCTTGTTGTATGTCTTAAAGTGATACATGCTGTTGCTTTTTTTTATCCGAAATGTTATCCATTTTTTAAATCCTCACTCGATCATTTGAGATCCCGACAGTTCCTTTTCCATTTGCCATGGAAGTTATCAAATTAATCGATAATTATCTCTTCCATTACTGCAACGATGTATTGCTCTCGATCTGTTTATTTGATTCACTATCTTCAGGGGTTTATCTACGGAGGCTGTAAAATTTATCCAATTAATTATCTGTCAGCTTAGATTGCAGACGAATGTAAAATTCATTCTTGCTAAAAGCAGATTCCCTCAAGATTTCAGAGTGGCTTAGAGCATTCGAAGTGTTTCCTTGCATAATGGAACTATTATTGCTATCTCTTAGACTAATATTTCCATTGAATTACTTTTTAATTGGGTAGAATTTTTTAGCCTGCATATGAGCAGCTTACATATTTTACTTGATTAAGTATGAGCTAAGACCTTATGGTGAAGCGGAATAGTGCAGTTTATTTTTCTGATTGTTTGCTAGAAAAGAAGAAGAAGAAGGCTATCTTCGTTCTTCTGTTTAACTCGCTTACTTTGAGAATGAAAGGTCTTCCTAAAGCAATGCAAGAAAAGATTAGCTTTCAGAAAATATATCGAAATATGATTGCATCTTGTGTGTTAAGGTTACGTAAGCTACATGATGGAAAGAACCAGGCACAGGGATTACATTCTTTGAGACAACTAATCAACGAAAAGTACAAATATGGGAACTAGAAAATTATATTTTGAAATCAGCTTACATGCCAGGCCATCCATAACACTTGGTTCTCTCTCTCACTTCCTCTTCCTTTTTATATCGCTTTATGATTTTGCGTCTGTTCGAATATTCCGCCTAAAGGTGAAGATTGATTGATTGATTTTTTTACTTATTTCCCATATCATAATCTTCATTCATATGCCTACTTCTACTTCAATTTAGTTGAGTGATTCCAAAAGTTTAAAATGATAAAAATATTTGATCACAAAAATAGTTTAAAAGGATATATTTCAAGTGATAGTTGTAACAAATATATTTTATTGCCTTTATTTTCATTTTGTTTTACTAAAATGAGAAAAATAAATTTCGATTATGGAAGGTATTACTACAAAATAGAATTCTCTTTTATTGTTACTCTTTGTCATTAAACATGTCTTGCAAAGTTGGGGAGAAATTAGCATTTGAATATTATTTTTGGTTTTTGTTTTTTTGAATTCGAAATTTCTTGTATGGTTATCCGTCTAGCCTGTGGGTGAGGAAGTCTGACTGACTACGCCAAAGATTGTAAATATTTCATCAAATCAGAATCAAAAATTTCAATACTATCCACTTTCTTAATATTCTGAATAACTTGTTCAAATAGAGGGGTAAAACAAGAGAGAAAAATATGGAACGTATCAGCAGGAATTTTATGAGTTCTCTAAGAAATGATAAAACACCACCTAAAACTGGGTAGAAAAGCGCAAGCAAGGGGAACACATCTTCCCCTTATCCGCAGTAGAATTCACAAAGCATTCACAACACTAAGAGAAGACGCACCATCTCACAAGCTGGATCCTAATCTCAGAAAAAATCCATTAATAACAACAATAGTTCATCTGACTCGCACATATCTCTGAGCTTTTTAAATAATAAAAATAGTGATAGTAAATAGTCATCTCCTATTAATAGTTTCGACTTTTTTTCAGGTAAAGAGTCACTTTTGTTTTTATGTTAATTGTATTGAGATTGATTCAAATCGTAATTGAAAGTTTTTTGTTGTCTGTTTAACTAGAGAAGCCAGAGTTATTTTATCCTGGGAGATGCACTTTTGGAGAAGGTAAACAGATCCTTAACTTTGATGGTCTTGCCCCATTTGGGTAATAATCAGCTTGGAAATAATAACAACAACATTAAGAAATAGAAGCTGAAATCTTCGAACCACGTAAATCAACTCTCAAAAAGTCTCAAGCAAGCAACGCTGCAATGTCTGAAAGAAATCAAAGTCAAATATCTGAGTTGCCACCCAAAAGCAACTTATTCACCCCAACAATCAATCCAAATAACATTTTCTTTAGCAATGAGAGGCCCTCTTCAATTTATTAATAAAAAAACCAATCTCATTTTGACAAGGGAAGAAATGATAGATAAATAGAAGAAAATGATAGTGAATAAAAGAGCTTTATTGAAGATTTATGGTTGACTAGTAAATCAAAAAATATATTTTCCTAGAATGATATTTCTTCAGAAGACAGCCAGCAAAAAGAAAAGCATTTTACTTCTATTGAGGAAAACAAAGAAAAATCAGCTTTGCTTAGTAGAAAAAGGCTTAAATACAATAATAATCTTAGGGATTAGAGGACAAAGCATAAATAACAAAAATAATAAGGCAATTTGGAAGACATGCTATAATCTAAAATATTTGCTTTAGACAACATAAAACATATGAATGAGGAAGAAAAATAAGCAATAAGCTCTAAGAAATACAGAAGTAATGTCCTAGAAATAAAGAAATGCTAAGAAGACTCTTTTCTCAGCAAATTAAATCAAGTTATGGATTCAGAAGAAGATAATCAAAATAAAGGTTTTTCTCCAATAAGAAGAATGCAGAGTTTACAACCTTCTAAAAGCAGTAATAATAACATTAATTAAGGTAATTTTGAAGGCATATTTGAAGGAATCATGGATAGAGAAACATTTATGGATTAGTCAAATAAAGTAGATATCTCAAAGTTTAAACAAGAACCTCTAATCTTTGAAGGAAAACTTAGAGAAATAAGCTGCATCTTTTCTGATCAACAAAAAAATGAAGATTAAAAATAAGGTGAAAAATCACTCGTAGAAAGAGACAATTCATTTTGTCTTACAATTAATGACGATATTGAAGCAATTGGTAATTAAATAATAGTCAATAAGGAGTTAAAATATTTGATAATAACTATTTTATTTTAGAAAGTAATAAACGAGAATAAGATAGATTCATCAATGCTACAAATTCAATCCTGGATAGAGGATTTCTAGAAGAGGTGAATGAAGGAGAAGAAGGAAATGCACTTTAGTAAGAGACTTTAATTTCTGAAACAACTATAGGAAGTGTTTTAGAAAAGTAGCCAGAGAGCTAAGGATAAAACTAAAATATTGAGTCAATTAATTTCAATGAAATTGGCGCAGATTATGAGAAAGAAGAAGTCTAGCCTATGTTTCATGGGAATGATATATCTCCTATTCAGAGCCAAGCAATAGTAAAAAGTTCAGCAGCCTCTGATAGCAGCCAAATTCAAAAGGAAGCAAATAAAATTATTGTAGAAAGTGTAAATTAACCAAATTCTCTAATTTCTTAGGTTCACATGTTTGAATCGATTTCTTAAGAAGCTGCAAAACACTCTACATTGAAAATGAGACGTCTAGAAGCAGAGTAAAATGCATAAGCTTGCTCTTAAGGTAGTAGTAACGGAAACAGCTAGTAGTATAGACAGTTAAGAGAGGAAATTCATACTCCGAATATTTAAGAGAGGCTGCGAAAATTGTTGGAAGAAGCTGGATACTATTCAGATGAATCTAGAAAAGAATAACTAAATGAGATTATGACAAAAGTAACTTTGGGATTGGTGATTGAAAAGGCCCAAGGTGAGAAAGCAGAAGAATAATAATAAGAAGAAATAATTGAGACTCGTCATTTCGAAGGGCTGAGAAAGGAAGTTGAATATCTTCATTCTCTTTGTAAAGGAGAAGGAACTGCAGAGAAAGAAATGAGCCAATAAATTGTTAATCATCTTTTTTGTGCTAAATTTTGCAAAAAAACAATTCAAGATGCCTTAAAAAAAGGTATTTAATAAATTCATTCTTTTTTTTGAAATGTGACCTCATTAATTTTTTTAATACAGTTATTAATTCGACCAGAAGTAAGATAGGTTTAAATTCCAAAACACATGATAATGAGCCAATCTCAAACGAAGGATATGATAAAGAGATTGTTGCGAACCAGGCTGAGGATAAAGAATCTTAAAACAAAAATATGAAAAATATGAGAGCACTCCCAAAAAAAAGATCCACTATTTTTGGAGAAGATCCAGGAAATATTGGTTAAGGTGAAGAAACTCCAATAACTTAAATAGGAGATAACAGTATTAACAGAAAGCAACTTAAAAAATGAAATCTTTTTAATTCTAATAACAATAACAAAAGAGTTAAATAATAGATTAATAATAAGAAAAAGCAGCACATTTTGACAAAATATTAGACACCTATTAAAAAGAATAGCTATCTTCCTTTGAATATATAACATTTCTTCAATGTTCTTGATCTTCAAGTGATGAGAATTACTCTTGCTAGATGCTTTGTTTTATTTATTTCTCCCAACTTTGTAAAGTTATTCTTCAAAACAACGAAATGGTTTGCACAAGGGATATTACTATTAAATAACAAAAAAGTAGAAGAAAAGAAACAATAAGGAACACTTCAAAAAATACTTAATTTCTTTGTCTTTGGGCCAATTCTGCTATTTGGAAATATTAGGTGATTTCCAGTTCCCATGATTAACACTTATGTGGCTATTTTGTGGAGTTAGAATGTTCATAATTGTTCTCTTTCAAAGCAATATTTCCTCCCAATCAAAAATATTCAATCAAACCTTTAAGTCGATTATTAGACAATCTTTTGAATCAAAAAAACACAACAATACCCAAAAGAATACTGCTATTTTCTTAAATTTTTATCAGACTTAGACATTCATTAGGGATCCGAAATAAGTGCACTCACAAAAGAGACATTCCGTGTAAAATTCTTCCATTAAGCCAATAAAAATACCATGAAATTCGATATCAAATCGTTGAATAGATACTTCAGCGTCTACATGAAAGTAGGTAAGGCTGCAAATGATAGATTATTATCTACATCCTCATCGGGTTATTATGAGCAGTAGAATATGGATAACGTGTTTCTAAAACTCTTTATGCTTCGTTTCAGCTTTGAAATAAAATAAACTACTTCTCTCCTCTCCTAAATACAAATAATCAACTTTGCCTAATAAATCTTACAATTTTATTTTTGCTTACTTAAAAACTTTAGGATTAGTTACATTTCTGATGGTTCCTCCAGCAGTTATGATCTGGAAGGAGAAGACTATGCATGTAAAACAGTTTTTACAAAAATAAGTTTTCCCCTTAATTTCTTTATCGCTTTGCTCTGATTTAGTAGCTCTCTTTCATTCTTTTTCCTTGCAAACAAAGAAAATGGGCGACACAATACGAATTGACATTGAAAGAATGAGAACAAAAGGTAGGACTCTTACTGATATCCCAAAGAAATACTCAACTCAAGAAGCAGAAAAAATGAATATGAGGAATAATAAGAAAACTCAACATGATGATGATATGCATGATCATGAATACAGATCTATCGAAGAAGATAATCTAGATGAATACGATCAATGAATGATTGTTGTTTGAAGGCTTAAGAAAAAATAAAGATTTATCTCCCAAACATTGAAGATACAAAAAATGCTAATTTTTTGTTTATTTAGAAGGGAGAACCCAATTTTTTAAGTTCGCAAAAAATCATTTCTGCATTATGGAGTGCGTTCATAGAATCTACTGTATTTGCTTTTTGTTATATTTGTGTACTTTGTCATTTTAATGATGAATGAGCCTAATTCCTTTGAGATTGAACATTTTAAAAGGGTTTGTGAGCAGGAATATTATTTAAAATGTTAATTCTTAGCAAAAATTGAAATACAGATTATCCCTCTTTTTCCTTTGTTCTTAAATAATGTTTGATGGTTAATTAAAACAAAATCAATGTCTGTGAGAAGTTTATTAATAATCAACTCCTTGTTTGTGGAATTAAAAGTTGTTTTTTTTATTTTAAATCAATAACTTGTGGATTCTTATTTTTTCCTCTAAAAACCTAAATAAAGTTCATTATTAATAACTTTTATTAGTCTAAGTAATAATAAATAGCCTAACTCATCAATTCAAAGCTTTGATATGCACAAGCTTAGCTTTCCGATATTTGAACTTTAGTTCATCATTTCTGCAAATAAAAAATAAAACAAATGAAAAATTAATTACAAGAATTCAAATTAATCTTAAATATTATCTCCCTATTAATTTGTGCTGCTTACATTCCAAGTATTGTCTGAGGATCAACTATCGGGCCTTTGAATCTGCTGATATCTGTTTCATACCGCTCTTGAATCTATGTTATTTTTTAGGCATACATTTTCTTTGTCTAACCGAATTTCTGCTGTTCGCTGTCTAATCGATCCAAAAATACATTGAATTTATCAATTCTGTCTTTTTTCTCTTAAACCCTTCCAATAATTCTCTCTTAGTTGTTATCATCATTCAGTCTACTTTCTTAATCGTCATCTAATTCATTTAATTCGTTTTTCTCAACATCATTGTCGCTATCTAGTATTTCTCTAGCATCCTTATGGTTCTTAGATTCAACAGAAGGAATATGCACATTCTATAAAAACTGTTTTTACAAAGGTTTGTTTCTTTTTGTAAGGGTATCTTTATTCCCCTGAGTTGGTTTTTAGAGGGAAGGAAAGAGATATTGCCCAGTATGTTTATCTTAATTTGATGTGATATTTTATTAATCTTTGCTTAGCAATTAATGGTATCTATGGGAGGAAGAATTCTGTTAATCTTTTTTCAATCTTGCAGAGATGCTAATTGATGAAGAAGAATTATTTGCATTATTTTTAAGCTGGAGGTTATTCAAAGAAGTTAAATGCTTTGAAATGCCTTCATCAGATAAATTGGATTGCTGTGTTGTTGGCATTCTCTTAGATAGATTATCAAATGATGTTAGTCTCTAATATGATGAATCAGTTAACGGAGAAATGTGCTAATGAATGGAAGTTGATTTATTTTTGTTCACTTTGCTAGAAGAGTTTTTCGAAATAGAAGAAAAATAAGGTTTTTATTGTCTCCCACCATATTCCTCGTGATATAAAGAACCATTTGCACTCTTATTTGCTTAGGAATGCGTTGTATTTGCCTTAAAAGATTGTAAAGCAGATTGATTACTAAGAGGAGGTTGTGGCACTACTCCTCCTTCTCCTCTAGCTGTCATGGTCATATCCTTGGGCTGGGAGAGCGCGAAGAAACTTGGCTAAGTTAACCGTTTGTTAGGTGGTTACGAATAATTTTGATTATTTTAATTTTTAACACTGTCAGAGAAGGTATTCGACATTTTTTATTATTATTGCTAGTTTTGCTTCTATTTCCCTACATTCATATGTGTAGGAGAGTTTATTAGAGAGGAGACTTTAGAGGATACTTCTTTGCCTTTGAAAAGATTCTTGAAAGAATCCTTCGAAGGAAAGTAAATTCTATCGAATTCTTAATTATTCGCTGCTGCCAGAGATTTCATAACTTTATGATACTCTTCTTCTCGTGTACGCTTCATTTTTATGTTTGCATTTGCCCATTTCTGCTTGAATAGTGATTCTGTCACTTTCTTCAAGTTCAGTCTCACTTTCTCGGCTTTTTACTGGAAATCTAAGAAATAATTGTTATCAGAAAAATTCACATTATCCTTCTCAAAATCATCTGAAGTCAGCAGTTTAGAGGATATTTCTTAGTGCGCTCTCTCTAGCTTCTGCTCTTCTGTTAATTATACTTCTTCATCATCTTGTTTTCCTCCCTTCGGGGCATGCTATATGCTTCTCATAGAATTAGTATTTTCTTTGTAATCTTCTTCTAAAGATTCTTCTTCATTGTTCTCTTTCAGTTAATCATCTTCTATTGATTCAGTTTGTCCTTTCTTTTGAAATAACTATTTATTGAGAAGGTCATAGAATTGCTGTGAGTCAATCTCTGGATCGTTTGCCTGAAAACAAAAAACCAAATAATATGTTAATCCCCTTTAGTTCCTCTAAAAACAATTAAAATGTATTTAGCAGTTGCATTCTGTAAAACCTATAAGCAAACTCCTTATTTGGTTTTCTTTTTTTGTTCATGTTCAAGATTAGGATTCCATCAATAAAGGTTTACATCGATGAGAGATTTGAAAGCTAAATCAGGAGTGCTGAAGTGTTCTATCAGTTGATGAGACATTAAACCTAGATTACAGTGATTCTTTTTCTTCCACTCGAGAACATGTTCGGAAGATTGCTGCAAGAGCTTCTATTCTTGCAAGAATTATTACATGCTCTTATACAGAGGGACATCAGAATTTCCTTGACTTTACTCATCGTTTCCTATTCGATCTTTAACTTCATTGAGAATTTCATCAAGATCTCGTTAGCTTTGTTTTTCAGCAATTTTTGTTTTAAGTTCTTGGATAGTCTCATAAAACCTAGCATTATTGACTGTGTTCAGATCATGGAGAAACGGCTTAATATCGACAAATGTGTCAAGTTATTTGAAGACTTTGAAGATTTCGTTAAATCTTGTTTCTTTCGTTTTCGATTGTGTCTTGAGTTTTCTTCGTAGTTCAAATTGAATGCGTGAAAATTTGCTCTACTTCTCATCCTTAGGCGTCAGAGATTCTTCGACCTTCAATAACTAATCTATTGAGTTCTTTTTTCCTGTGGTTGATTGTTTTTCTTCAACCTATTTCTCTACAAATTTGCTGAAGTCTTGTAAAAATCGTTTCTTAGCTGGATGAAACTTTAGGAAATCTTGAGCTTTTGCTTCCATAGACATTTTCCTAAAAATGTCGAGTTTAGGCTCCAAATTTTTTTGTGATTCTACAAGAGCATCAATTTCATCTTCAGCTTCCTGCAGATCATCTTCCTCATCCGAATTTTGATCTTCTTCACTTAGCTGATTGTTTTTAGAATTGTTGCTCATTTTTATTGAACAAACCTTGCCTGACTAAATCTCTCTCTTTCTGATTATTAGTTTACTAATAACTTTCTTTCTTTGCAATAATCTTTTCAATTTCTTTATCTCTTGTGAAGAATTCCCACAAAGTTAAAAATCAACTTTCTGAAAAGTTAGAGTTGTTCTTTTTAAAGAAAAAACAAAAACAAAGATATTATTCTTAATTTTTCAACCTTCCTATGTAGTTGTTTTTTGAAATTAGAGAACCTAGCATGGATTTTAAAACCTCCCTTTCCCTTCTTTTAACTCTTTCAAATATGATTTAGATTTAATATTAACCATGGTTGCCAATATATCTTACAACAAAGCGATTTGAAATGTTATGATAATACATTTATTTATTCCTCAGTTTTAACTTATCTTGATTAGTATCTCCACATTTTTACAATAAAGGTTAGTTCTTAATAATTTCTACTTGTTTAGAATAAGTTCAGCAATTACGTTATGTTAGCTCAATCGATTCTAGTCTTCAACTTTGCTCATATCCATTATTTTTTCTCTACTAATCTCCTCAATAAATGAAATGCTAAAAGATGCGCTGCACCGCAGATCAACCCTTATATCAGTGGTTTCAAGACATAGTTCTCAACAACATCTTCAATTCCTTCTTCTTCTTTAGTGTCTTATTTCTCTTTTTTATTCTGACTATTTTACTTCCTCATATGACTTTCGTTCTTGACTTCTCCTTGTGTCTTTATCTAATCTTTAGAACTTTGAATTAAAAAACTAGTTTTCTTGTTTGTTTCCCTACAATTATTACTTTTTGCAGAAAATAGATTTCTTAATTAATTGGAGTAGAATGCTTCAATTACAAGTATTTCCTTCTTTTGTGAACGCACTAATAATCACTATTTCTTTTCTTCTCCTTCTTCTCCCGATTCAAAATTAATTGTTTTGGAATTTCCTTAAGAACACACATCTTTGTAGAAATTAGACTGATCACATAACTTTGAGAGTTAAAGAAGAAATAAGCTGCGAATTCAAGAATAAAGACAAAGTGAAAAGCCAAAAACATCCGAACCAAACAAAATATGTCCGAACTAAGAAAACCAGTGAATATAAACGCGATAACTGTTGAGCAGTACAAACAATTTTTCGTTGTAAGATCGAAGATAATTCCTAATTTTTAGAATCCATATTCATTTCCTGCAATCACAAATTAAGGCATTTTTTACAAAAGATTAAGCCTGATCCGACGATTACAGGCATAGAATCAAACTTGCTCATTGAACTTGAGACAGGCAGGATTCAGGAAATAAGTAATATTTAAAGCTTTAGCATGAAATTTCAGTTAATTTTTGTTGTTTTGCTTTTTGAATTTATAGAAAAGGATTAAAAAATGCCATTCTTAGGAGAACAACCCAAAGAACGGAAAGGATGTGCTTTTTTGGGACTTGTGCATATCAAATTCCAGCCTTTTCTTGTATTTGCTGGTGAAGTGAAACCAATATGCACAATTGAAAACAGCTAAATTTATGAGATTCACTCCATTTTCTTCAAAGCATTCAACGTAGAGAGTCTAATACAATTAACACATAATCAATGATAAATTCTTATATAATTATTCATTGATCTTGATGTTTTGATACTCTAAAACAGCGAGTTGATTACAATGAATCGAGTGCAGGTAGAAAGCTACTGAGTCTTCAAAATCATCTTAAAAAAGTCAGCCAACAGATGATAATTGCCTTTTTTCTCTAATTTTTGATAAACTTTTATGCATTATGTCATAATTTTCTTTTTCTTTGTGTGTTGCAGTTATTCTCAAGTGGGTTTTATTTCTCCTACCAATTCGATTTGACTCTTTCTAAGCAGCGCAAATCGAAAGGCCATGAGAAAGATAATCAATTCACATGGAATCTTCACCTAATGAAAGATTTAATTTAATAGAATGTCAGTCCTTCATGGCATCTTTCGTTAATCTATGTAAGTGCGCATAACAACCTTTAGAGCATTGAATAGATTAAAATTTTGTTACTTTATAGGGATATGTCGGCTACATTTACACCGTTGCTAGTAACAAAAAGCGCTTAGACTACTACCTAATCAGCAGAAAATCACGATATTAAGCTGGAACAAGCTTCAATGTTCGGGGGCTAGACGACGAAGGGAATGTTGCAAATTTTGTTGAGACAGAAGTTATCATCTATTTTAACAAATATTGTTGCAGTTCGGTGTATTTAAGAGGCACGGTGCCATTATTTTGGAGCCAAGAAGGCTAAGCGAAATTAAGCTAATCAGATGATATCACTCATAATTCCTTTTTAAAACATTTCGAATCTCTCAAAGATACCTATGGAAGAATTCTATGTCTCAATCTCATGAGTAAAAGTAAACAAACTGAGGCAGTTTTAACGGAAACTTATGAATAGCATTTCGCCAAATCTGGATTGAAATTTGCGAGATATTAATTTTTTGACTTTAACGCTGCTTAAAAGAAAGATAAAAATGAAGCATTTAATGATTTGCTGAATAAATAACTTGAGCCGATCATAACTAACTTCTCATTTTACGCTGATGATTCTAAAAATATGAGTGTGCTGCAAGAGCAGAACGGAGTTTTTAGGATAAATTGCTTAGATTGTCTGAATCGTTCAAATTAAGCTATGTAGAGAATATCTCTGAAAATTCTCTAACTCATGTTGAAATCTCTAGGTGTAGTAATCCCTTAACTTAACCCTAGGCCTGATTCAGATATTCTAAGTATGTTTGAAAGCCAACTTTGCAGTTCTAATTCACTTAAATAAAGAGTAGTTTCTTTTATCAGCCTTTTCCAAGAACTCTGGGATTCAAATGCAAACCAACTCAGCAGGGCATATTCTGGAACTGATGTAACTCCTTCGAATGGCAAACAAGGATTCTTTGCATTCATTGATCAAGGAGTTAAAGGCATCAATAAATTGTACCAACAGAATTTTGAAGACCAAGCAAAGTAGGGCAGTATTGATCTTCTTCTTGGCTAGACAATCTTTCAAGATCTTTTCACTGAGAAAATCAGGAAAGTATTAAAAAAACGTGAATCAGATTTTACAACCCTAAGCCATTTGAATGTCTTTTGCGTATCGTGGAACATGAATGGAAATGTCCCTGATGCGGATATGAACTTTGCTTAGAATATTTTCAATTTTGAAGGCAACCCGAATCCTGATATCATCGTAGTGGGACTTTAAGAAATGGTAAAGCTCAACGTGTAAAATGTTATGATGACGAATAATGAAAAGGCCATATAACTTTGGCTGGATTATTTGTCAAAACAATTAGGCTTAATTGACAAGTACAAATTGTTAAAATCGCGTGATCTCGTTGGCATATTCATGGTTATGTTTGTTAAAGAGCCATTTGTGAAACGTATCAAGCGTCTAGAATCCGAAGAAGTCAAAACTGGATTAGGTGGAAAGCTTGGGAATAAAGGAGGAGTAGTTATTCGATTTAGTGTAGATGACTCAAGTGTCTGTTTGATTAACGTACATTTAGAGAGTGGATAGAAAAACACCCTTGATAGGCTTAAGAATATTCAAGAAATCCACTAGCGTCTCTTGTCTAACAAAAAAGATAGTGAATATGATTATCGAGTTTTCATGGGAGATATGAACTTCAGGATATCCTTACCTAACTCAGATGCTAGGCTGCTACTTGATAAATATGAGAATTCTAAAAAACATTCCAAGCAAGAAGCACAACTTGTGCTGAGAGAACTTCTCAAGGAAGATCAACTTAATTAGCTTAAAGAAAAATCGGAATATCTCAAAGACTACTAAGAACATCAAATAACCTTCCCACCCACTTATAAGTATGATATCGGAACGTAAAGATATGATACGTCGAAGAAATAGAGGACACCTTCATGGTGTGATAGAATCTTGCTATGGCATGATGAAAATCTTCTTTACAAGTAGCATTTTTATGTGCGAAAGGAGTTACTGCAATCTGATCATCGGTAAGAGAAAAAATAATTGGAATTCAAGATATTCAGTCATTTTTCTATTAAAATTAAATTTTTGTAAAAATTCATTGATGTTTGTCTGCTTTTTGTAGCCCAGTATTGGCGTATTTTGATCTGGAGATCAAGAAAATCGATCAAGAGAAGAGAGCACAAATCATAAAAATTGTGTACAATCAGTCTGACGATGATATCGAAGAACTTGAAAAGATGATGGAATATATGAACTAAAAGTAATCCCTTGATGATCCGTCTCTTCTCTCTCCTTTGAAGGTCAAGCACAATAATGAAATTGCTGGCGATCCAAATAAGATTAACAATATTAATAAAAATCAGAGCAATACAAACAATAATAATGATGCTAATACTATCAATAAGAATCATGGCAAAGCTCAAGACGACTATGATAGCATTTTTCAATTTTATCCTCAATAAACAACGAGTTTTGCATAGACAAAAGATGAGTCTTCAGGAAAAGTCCATACAACGAATCAGAATGTAGTGGTTATTTTTTGTATTCTGAAATATTTCCCCAATTATATTCTTGTTATTTTCTTTTATTCAGAAAGAGCAGACGATCAAGGAAACCAAACAGAATTCAACAATCTTCGAGATGGATGAAAGCTCATCAATTTCTGGCAGCTAAAGTTATGGATATGTATTTGCAGAACACCCTGATATTTATCTACTGAAATAACCCTAACATATCCCTCCATCTTAAGACGAGAGATTCAAAGCCAAACCTGACGATGTGAATCTCCTAGACTTAGAATGATTTTCAAGAAGAAAAAATCAAGATTTTATTTGCAAAAAAATAGCAATTAAAACCACATAAAAAAAAATCAATTTTCTGATTCTTTACTTTTATTTCAATTAGTTTTCCAGTTATGTATGTGTGTGTACATATTATGTAAATTCCTTTTCTCTAAAAGATTAGCTATCATGTTTAAATTATTTAACAAAAGGTAACATTGATTTTTCTTATAATTATCAAAAAACTAAAAGGAAAGAAATAAATAACAGAGAAAAAATAGATGTTTTTTCTCATAATCAATATCGTATTTGCAGCCAAGGGAGAAAGGAAAATCATTTAGTTTAACTTAATTCATTTTTTTTATTAATCCTTTTGGGCGATTGATTTCGTTCTGCCTTATTAATTAAAAGGATTGTCTTTGTGATAAGAATGCGAATGCAAGCAAGAAAAAAAACTATTAGACATCAATCAAGTGTTTTTCGGGAATTATTTTGGCAAAGAGGAAAGAAAAATATATAAATAAAAATTCTTCAGAAAAAAAAGAAAAAAGCAAGAAGAGAATGAATCACTATTGGGGATCAAGCAACACTATCCCTGCAAGTTCAACGCAGGCAAACAACTTTTACTCAGGTGGTGGTAACAACGTGACAATCAGAGGAAATGAAATCTGTGAAAGATTGCCAAGTCAGACACCCTCTTAAAACCTTGCGCAAGCATCTATCAAAGTTCTCCGATTCTACAGGAAATTCTGCAGATTGGTTCCTTTCATTTTGAGAATCCACAATCTGGGCTCGAAGGTCACCCCGCAACAAGCAATGGTTAATTTTGCAAACTATATCAGAGAGCGCTCTCACTTCAGAGATCTTGCAGTCATCGATTAGAATGTCTAGTATTCTTACGAATTGATGATGGAAGCTGAGCAATCATTTTCTCAGCACACTCTTCTTTTGTAGTTCCTTTCCCCCTACAATACTGCACTCAGTGACAGAGGATATTCATACCTCGAGAAGGTAAAATATGGAAACTCTTCTAAGTTCCTCCAAGGATTCTATAAGGGAAATAAACCAATCTCCTTCTGATGCGATCTGTACCAGATTTAAATGCGAGTATGTGTTGGTTTATGCTGATGATAATCCAATTTTTAGAGTGTCATAGTATTCAATTCATACTTGTCTCTCAAATTCTGCAAACAATTCCTGCTTTTTTAAGGATGATTTATTCCTTTTCAAAATCAAAGGCACATATTTTTATTTTTAGAAAAAACAATAGAAACTTATTGAATTATTAAGGCAAAAATAATGGAAAATTAACTTGATAATTAAAAATAATTTGAAAGAAATATTTGATCGTCATGATAACCTTTATCATCAGTATTTTAAATGATAAAGAAAATGAAGGAAGGGAGCAAGATAAAGATGTTAACATTCAGAAGTCGTCTGAGATGAAAAAACAGATAGTGTTTGAGAAATTCTGATTTTACAATAACAAATAATAAAAGGATTTGCTAAAAAATAAATAAGGAACAAAACCAACTTAAATTACATAGTTTCCAAGCTTGTAAATTATTTTGATTTCATAATTTTCATAATATAGCATCCTCATATTTCAATTTAATTCAGCAGGTAAATATTTACGAAGGTGCTGGATAGCTACACTATGTTTCTAAAAAAAGCAAAAAATCATCTGAATCTAATTCAATTAGCATGAAAAAATTAGCAGTTAAAAAAGCAAAATTCATTCGCGTGTTTTTGCTTCATTTAATTGAATATTTTTACCTCACTTTTGTATTTTGTTTCTATAATTTTAATCTTAAAACTACTAGGATAAATTGTTTTCCAACTTAGTTTAGTTTTATCAATGAAAAGTAATGATTTCGAAAGCATAAATCTAGCTTCGTCATAGCATTAGGGGTCGTCTGAATTGTTAGAGAAGGAAGTGGAATCTTTGGAAACCTTTTATCAGCCGGATAAGATGTATCATTAGAAATAATAATGTAAGCCATTGGAGTTTGAATAGCTTCCTGGTAGGATCAGGTTTGAAGAAATGAATCCTCGCAAATCCTTATTTCTCCCTATCCACCCTAAATCATCAAATAAAAGTTAAATATCTGGAGAAAGTATACTTGGTTAGTCCATTCCAACCACATCCTTTCCCATCATGGAGTTGGGGAATAAATCTTCAAAATATCCTTCTCAGCTTCTAGATAATAACTTTCTAGATATTTTGAAGAATAGTAGCGGATCTCAGAAGGAGCATAACGAGGGTAAGACATTTTTACAGCAATAATTAGCGGAGAAAATAGATGGAATTAGTCGGAACAATACAATTTATGTTCCTTTAGATAACAGTCAAGGATATTAATAAGGAATTCATGAATTTGAACGATCTGGATCGACTCCTTAGTTTTCCTCATCTATTACCGCTCCATCATTTTCTCAATATGAAGGCAATTGCTAGCAGTGTTGTGACCACTAAAATGAATTCAGCATTACTTCATCGACTACTCTTTAATAGATCAATAATAATAAGAAAAATAATATGAATCCAGCTGATTTTTAACACATCTACGACTATACTGATGAATTACATTAAGTTCTATAAAAGAGTTTACTGAACGAACAGAAGGAAGATCAAAAGAATAATGAAGTCAAGGAATCGGTTTTAAAAAAGGAGCAAAATTAATTTTTTACTGATAAAAAAGAAGTTTAATACAATTCGTCATAAGATAACTGCTAAGTTGATTTTTTTTCTTATGCCACTCCTCCTAAGAGTGAGGTTCTGTTCCCAATAATATTTGGCGAAGAAAATAAAACAAAATTCCCTTTTCCCTTGTAGAATTTGCAGGAGTCAGGGTTATCTACTTTTCAGACTACAAGTAGATAACTTCAACAGTAAAGAAATCCACAACAATCTGAAGTCAATATTAACTGGCCGGAAAGTAGCAAAAATAAGGGTTTTTCTCCAGATTAGATAGAATAACTTTTAGACAATAATCTCACATTCCAAGCAAAATAACAATCACAAAAATATATCCAAAAATAAAATCTCAATAGTAATGATCCTGATGAAAACAATAAAAATAAAAGTTTTTAAGGCAGAAACGATGAACTGCACAGCAAGGATACTAAGACTTTTCACACTAATAATGGTAATGAGCAATTCAAATAAGGCATTACAAGTCAAGAAATTGAAGATATTATTAGCAATGTTTTTAAAG
>Ga0302285_10000737_pt1 | contig 17939 bp, 13 predicted proteins | sample III_Fen_E2_2_FD_200455 | JGI IMG/M metagenome (GOLD analysis project Ga0302285, IMG submission 200455) | Peat permafrost microbial communities from Stordalen Mire near Abisko, Sweden - III_Fen_E2_2 | ecosystem: Environmental > Terrestrial > Soil > Wetlands > Permafrost | place: Sweden: Abisko... | reverse complement strand
GAGTAATTTGGAAATATTCTTTTTATTGTTGCTATTTTTATGTCCATTTGAAAATCCTTTAATATCCTTGAATCCTTTGAAATAATTAATTAATAAACAATGACTGCATGTAAGCTCGATGGGCAACAGAAAAAATTTGTTGTAAACAAAAATTTAACTAATAATATAAGCCTGAAATAATGAGCTAGTAGTTGAACTCAAATCCACCTTTTGAGAAGAGTGGGAATAAAATTCTCGCATCAAACAATTTTATAACTGACTATTAGATTAGAAAAAACAGTGAAAAATAATTTGGGAGAAGACGGGTAACTGCAATGACGAATGAGAGTGTAATTTGAACTAGCAAATATCACACTATTATTCTGTAATGCTTAAGAAATCTGATAATACAGATAAATAAATTACATCCCTAAAGGTCAGTTTTCATTAGCATTTATCTTTTAATTCCCGAATCAGACAAGCGAAATCAAAAAAGAATCATAAATCAAATAAAACCAAAAGATTAAAAGCTTATCTAAACAACCTATCTACAAAGAAGAAGATCACTTTTAACTCAACATCATTCGGGAAGAACCAACCAAATCTACAACTTTCTTTTACACTTATTCTCTGAAGATTGGATAGAATTGTTTAAGATGAACAATTAATTCTCCCTTGCACTCGCAAACTCTCTCCTTTTCCCTCCAAACCAGCAACTACATCAGCAATAATAGCTACATTTACAACAATAGTAATAGTCCTAGTAACAACAACAATTATAATAATAGCAGCTGCTGAGTGCTTAAGCACAGTTTATTCTAGGTTAACAAGCACAGACACAGACACCACTGTTCTTTCAACAAAGACTACCTCCTATTCAGATACAATCAGCTCCTTTCTTGTAGTTTCAATAGTAGTAACAATAATAATAGTAATTGTAATCTTAATAGCTGAATTCAAATAATTTCTTCAATATCAATGATGCAACGAGTATTCTACAGGCGTAGTAGATATCTGCGTTGATTGGTAAAAATTAATAATAAAATCAATAATATGGATTAGTTTAGTAGTAATGGCCTTAGTAATAGCAATTTCTAGCCTCTTAGATGCCAGGAAATGCCTAGCTCATTGATGAGTAAGCTCTGAGTAGATATTACATTTAAAATTAGATCAATTAACTTGAGAAGAACAAATAAATCATGGATAATTCATCTTTGTAATAGCTGCTACAAGGGCAATAACAATAATAGCTTCTGTAGTAGCTGCTTTAAAAATAGCAATAATAGCAAATCATTGTGAGGATGGTGCAAGAAGCAAGTGAAAATGCACAAAGAAATGCACTCTTCAGCCAAGAATATGTCAAATCGTTCTCAAGATCGAATGAGCTAAACGCTTTTGGGATAAAATAAGAGACTCCATACTTTTCAGAGAAAATTCAAAGTGCAGAATCTCCAATCATATCAGCAGTTACTCTTCCAATGATTACTTCCAATAATGAAAGTGCTAAGATATCGATATCCACAGGTTCTGACTCCAACACATCTTTGAAGAACAAGAACTTCAGTAACCCTTCTTCTCCATTATTCTAGGTAAGTATAAAATGAACACAAAACATGATGTTACATTTAGAACTAACATGAAAAAGAGGGTGATTGCATCAACGGGGAGAGCAGATATTATTGAGAAAGAGTGTTAAGTCACATGGGGAAAAACAAACAATCTTGGCTTACACTCTTCCTTATCTTCTCATGCTAATGAGAGTACTTCAACTCTTTTAATAAAAAAATAAATCACAGTCTCCCCAGCAGAATCCCTTAAATTACGCTGCCTCCTCCACCACAAATCTATAATTTTTAATGAATTACGCTATTTTCGTAAACAAAAACATCAGAACAAAAGGTTTCTGGGAGTTTAGATGGCTATTTTTTTCCCCCAACCAAACTTAATTAGATTTTAAAAGTCATTCTCTTGTGGTAGTTCTTTTTTCTGCTTATTACCCCTCCTTATTAAGGATTTAAATCTTATTTGAAACCTCTAAACGAAATGCTTTTACTTTAACTCTTCGTTATCGAAACATTTTTTTTTTTCATTTTATGAATAGGATGCATAGGACACACAATAGAACTTCTATTCGAAGATCGGAACACCACCATGGAACTTATTCCTCAAATAACTTCAAACTCCATAAAGTTTCCCATCAAATTCAAATACTTGCATAGGAATTCTTTCATTAGATCCAGCGAGATAAGTTACAGAAGGATGTAAACCATCTGGAAAAACATCAGAAGGAAAAATTCCAAAATCTAAGAAAAAATCAAATCCTAAACGAAATACCATTAAGAATCTCGGGAATTAGATAATTTCGTTTATGTGCAACAGAACTTCACTTAAAATCATATAAAAGATCCCCCAGATTGAATTCGAAGATAAGGAATTCGAGGAATTTTAAAAATTCTGCGACCAGTACAAGAATAAAATGCTCAAAATAGCAGATCTCAGAAATATTTGGATTTCCGCCTTGCCGACACCTGATGAACGCACTATCAGATATCATAAGATAATCCGTGTGCTTTCGAGATTTTACCTGAACAATGAGGCTGTTCCTAAGCTTCTGACATCGAATAAATTGAAAGATCGTAAGATTCATCTGTCAATAAGACGTATTCTTGTAGAGAAACTAAAAGACCCAGAATAATTCACCACACTCAACTAATACTCTAAAAAATGAATTCTGGATGAAAAAAATAAACTTTCTTTAATAAAATTAATTATGATTTCTTCCTTCTTGTTTACATATTTTCCTATCCTCTCCTGTTGTACTTACTTATCCTTATGCAAAACACATAATGAGAAAAATATTTGTTTTTGAAATACCTGTTGAGGTCTTTTGAAATGTTTTTTTGAAAGAATGAATAACCTTTTATGATTATTTTATTGAAATCAAATTATACAAAATTAAAAATGTATTTGAACAATATAACCTGCTAGGTTTCAAAGTATGTTATTTCATTTTGTATTATGTTTTAAGAAAAATAATTGATAAATTCTGTAAATTATTGATAAATCAAATGTTTCTAAATAATCTTAATACTTAAATGCCATTAAAACACCAAATAAATACAAACATATATCTTCTTTTGTAAAATGATAATTGTTCCTCCTTAGTTATATATCTTATTTTTGTTTCTGCAAGCTTGTAAACTCTAAAACACTCTATTTTCATTCTCTTTCTCTCTTTCATCTCGTTTATGGAACTCCCTCCTGCTCAATCGGGCTGAAATGAGCATTTGGAGAATGCAAAATAGGTGAAATATCATCAAATCTTCCTCCTTTCCAATTCTCAGTCTCCGCTTCAGGCGAAGATACACCAACATTCTCACCAAACCTTTCTTCATATTTTTCCATCGCCTACTGCTTTGATTGTCCAACAAGTTAAAACGGTAATCGCTTGGTATTCGATGCTTGCGTGTACAACAAATAACTGTGCTATTCTTCCCTCACTTTTTTCTCCAATTAGTCTCTGAGTTATTTAGCGAAATCAAGTTATTCTTGGATCTACTCAGGTTATCTAGGCATTCCATTTCCTCTCATTTGCTAAGGAGGTTTTTATGAAGAGGCTTAATGAATCTAAAATGGATTGCTGTAATCGCAGGAAGTTTATTTTTAGATATTCTCTCTCTTTTCATAAGTACTGCTATTGTCTTCCTCTCCCCACCCACTTGAAGTTGGCAGCTGCTGAATGCTAAACGTATCCCTTTAGCTGTGACTTGCTTTAGATTAGTCCTTAGTGCTCCTGGCTAATGTATTTGGTCTTGCTTGGACAAAATAATCTTTTTCAAGATTATTACTGCTAGTTTGATTCATTTGCTATTTCTATCCAAACCTTGCTTAAGGGTTTCTAATAGCTGAATTCATCGTACTCTGCTATGTTGAAGCAGCTGAATTAGAGTTACATCCTTGATATGGAATTTCTGGTTCACTCTGAGCATCCATGTGAAGTTTCCTAAGGATAGACTATTCTGAAAAATCTTTCAGCGAACTCGATTGCATTGAATTCTATCTTTAGACGGACACAATTTAGCTTTAACTCATGTCCTTTGATGAGTATGATAACTGCCTTCCAGACGATGAGTTTGGTTTTAATTTCTTCCTTCCTCTTCCCATTTCGTCATTTGCGAGCACCGTCAATGAAGGCGAAACATCACCTTCAAAACTGCCTTCAAAGATATTTCTCAACGCTGCTGCTCTTTACTGCTGAGGCATCTGTACAGCTGTTTAAAATACCTGCAAGATCTGTTAGAAACTTTTTTCTTTAATGGGTTCAGGAGTCTGCATCAAAACTTAGTTAGTATTTGCGGATCTTGAGTTCTTCGCAGCAGAGTGGATCAGTTTAGCTTTTATTTGTTTAGGACTAGTCATACTTAATCCCTTCTAAGCTTATTCTAAACTAGAGGAGTATCTAAATGATCGGCAGATATCTGATTCACTCTAAATCAGCTAATTTTATAGTTGCTGTTCTTTCGGCTTGTGAGTCGATTACACAAAATGCGGTTGTCCTTGTTGTTATTATGACTAAAAGCGCTGCTACTGCTATTGTTACTATTACTATTGTTAAAGTTATTATTACTATTACTATTATTGCTGCTGCTATTGCTGCTGCTATTGCTGTTGCTGTTACTGTTATTGTTGTTATTGCTGCTGCTATTGCTATTGCTGTTGTTGTTGTTGCTGCTGCTGCTGTTATTACTGCTGCTGCTGTTGTTATTGTTGCAACTATTGCTGTAATTGCATTTATTCTTATTATTTGTGTTCCATTTCCAGCTATTTGAGCTTAGCCTATTGCTATTTTTGTTCAATCAAGAATTCTTGCTACATTCTAAGTCTTTTCAACTTTTTTTACTCTCTTTTTCTTAATTTCCTTTCTTTTCTCTTTTACGCAATCAATGCACAATCGCCAAACCACGAAGTCACTACAGGAGCTTGCTAATTCAACCTCAAAAGTGATTATACTGCAGACCGTCTGCTTGCAGAAGTCTCATCATTTTCTTTATTCACTCCTTCATCTTCGCTAATAAACTCTGAATCTTAATCTTCATCGCTGGGTTTAATTGAGTACTTGCTGGCTGATTGATCTGACTTATGTTTTGACAACTCCTTGACACCTGAGGATTAATCACCTTCTTCTTTATCTGAGGATGTTTATCCTGTATTTTTCTGGGCACTGCTGAAGCCACTTGCAGATGTATTTGTGTCCGATTTGCAGCGCGTGATAAAGACAATGTTTTAGCCTAACGCATTCTGATTCTTTTTATCTTGAGAAGGCGAAGTTAATTTCTGTTTTTTGGAAGCAGAAGATGGGAAAATAGATGCAAATATTGCCTCCGGACTCTTTTAAATTTGAATGCTACTCTCAGATTCTGCTTCTTTTGAAGAGCTGTCTGGTTCTTTTTTCCCCGATAAAAGACTGTACCCTTTGATATTACTATTCGCTTTGGATCTACCTGTTGTGGTGCCAGCTGCTGTGAGGGATGTTCCATATTTAGACTCTGAAGTATTGCTTTATGCCTAATTGTGAATATCAATTTTCGACCCACTATTTTAAGTGTTTATCGCTTTAGAAGGCGTGAGAGTTAGCCCACTGTACGAGTGAGGATTAAGATTCTAGATTTCCAAGAGACGCATTTTCGCTTGCTTATTAGCTACCCCTGATGCTGCTAATTATAAGATTTCTGATTCTTTCTGAGAAAGTGAGGAACCATTCGCGGCATAGATTATGTTTTTTGAGTTTTTATCTTGAATTCCCTTTGAGTTCGATGAGGTCTTTGCTGGATAAGCGTTCTTTTCTGCTATCGGCTCTACCATTTCGTTCTCGAAAAAATAAAAAATTTATTGAGCTTCCTTGGATAATTTTGTTGAGATGAACTCCAACTCTTTCAATTCTTCTTCGTCTGTCTTCTTTAGAAATTGAACTTTATAAACAGCGGATCTGTGCTTTGTAACTCCTTCTGCGATATCTCTGAGTAACAATTCATACTCTGCTTGACTCATATTGCTACTAAACGCCTTTTGAATCGCAGCCTTGATACAATACAAAATAATTAATTATGATATTTAATGGTGTTTTTCATGAACATTTTTTACTTCTTGCTGATGGAGATTGGATGTCAAGAGTTGCATATGCCCTTACTTCATGCTGCTGAGCTGTTTCGCCTCTATCGCTTGAGCACATTCGGATATGAGCTGAGAGATCTAAGCAAGGGATGTTAACGCATTATCTTTTCTCACTTCAAACTGCTCTTAAAGAGACTAAGTCCGACTTAATTCGTACTCTCTCTGATTAGATTCTACTTTCGCTTATCGTAGAAATTGCTCCAAAGGCATTGTGCAATGCGAGGAGTGAGAGCTCTCAATGCACTAACTGCACAGAAGTATCGATGAGGCAGTAGAAACTGTATTGGTATATGGATTTTTTTATAAATTCTCTTTTGACTCAAGAGATCGGTTGCAAGTTTTTTCGAGGCAAACGTACGTTGCTGGTAGGTATCCATGATGAGCAGCTAAGTCACATTTGAAGTTCCCTAGCTTTAGTAACGCTTAGTTCATCGATGAAATGAGGAAAATTGAGTCCTTTGTTTTGTTTAGATTTATCTTCCTTTATGAGTCTTCTTTCTTCTTGATTTCCTGTTCTCTTCGATTCCTGCAAACAATAGTTCTTGGATACCCTCCCCGTTTTTAGGCGACTTCTTTAGCAGCGAGTTCGAGTAAATTTGTTGCGCGAATTTTGAATTTAAATCCCTTGTAGTATTATCTTAATTGTTACAATGTTTTTTTGTTATTATTAATCAAAACACCAAGGTATTGTATGCTGCTTCCAAAATAAGCTTAGCAAAATAAAATAGCAATATCTTTTTGGGATAAAATTTCTCTCCCTCTCCATCTCTCTTATCAAGCAAACCTCTCAAAAGAAACTATTAAGATTTTTAGTATTTAATTTTATTGTCTCCGCAGCTTCTTCTACATAATTTATTTGCTGATTTTTTAGAAAAAGTTAAATTTCCTCATCATCTTATTAACTCAATTTTAATAATAGCGAATGGATAAGGAGGAGAATGGAGTTGACTTGAGAGTGATTCTTTAATAGGAATAAAATCAAAAATATTTGTAAAAAAGCAATCGATTTTAGAATGGTAGTAACAGTGTTCAAATGAAAAGGCCTTTTGTTTGGAAACCTCGCGGTTTATCTTCTTTTTAACTTCGAGTTTCTTTTTTTGAAAAAATTATCTCCCCTCCCCCCATCTCCAAATTTCACTTTTCTTTTTTTAATAGGATAACACTGTGTCTTTTTTTGATATTTTTATTGATAACCATAAGGGATTCTGTTGGAATATCTTTTTCATAATTTTTAAGGCTTAGAAAATATCTTCTTCTTGCTTATTAAGATATTCAATCTTCATATGAACCACTTATTATTAATCTTTGAAGATTTAAATAAAAACAATTAATTTATTTAGGTTCTTGAGCTTTAAATTGTATGAATTCTTTCTTTTTTGCATTTAATCACATAATTCTAAAGGTAAATTGATTTTATTAATAGAAGTTGAATGGTTAAAATCTAAAACTCGATTATCTAAAAAATGAATTACGATCAACTATTTTAAGAATGCATTTTATCCATGATACAATCATCGTCTTGTTCTCTTATTTGAACTGACAGGTTTCTTGGTAGCTAATGTGTTGTCTACTTCTTATTTTTATCTCCTACTGGCTCTTTTTGGAGCTTCTTCAACTTCAACTTCCTCCTCTTCCTCTTCTTCTTCATTTGATTCTTCAGAAGATTCTTACTTTTTATTTCCTTTTCCCTTAACATTTTTTCCTCCTCTTCCACTCCTTCTTTTCTCTGGTACTTCTTCTTCATCTTCTTCATTTTCTTTCTCTTATTCATCTTCATTTTTGGAGTTTTTCACACGATTTGAAGTTCTTCTCCCTCCTTTCGCTACAGCCTTACTTGCCTAAGCCTTTCTTCCCTTAACAACAACGACCTCCTCTTCTTCAGCTTCGTCTTCCTCTTCTACTTCTTCTTCCTCTTCCTCTTTTACCTAATCTTAAACTTTCTTACCACGGCCTCTAGTTGATCTATCATTTGAAGAACTTTTTGCACTAGCAGCAGCCGTTCCTGCTTTCCTTCCTTTTTTTGGTTAAACTTCAACTACTTCCTCTTCTTCTTCCTGCTCCTCATCCTCCTATTCTGCTGATTCTTCCTTTTCTTCTTCTTCTTCAGAACCAGACTCAGGTTATTTTCTAGCTAATCTTGTGCTTCTTTTTGGTTTCTCTTATTCTTCTACTTCTTCATCATCAAGAGTTTATCCTTATTTACCCTTTGAACGTTTAACTGGTACTTTGCTCTTTGATTACTTAGCTCCCTTAGGCTTTTCCTCTTCTTCATCTACCTCTTTATCTTCATTTTATTTACCACGTCTATTTCTTTTGTTTGGTTTCTATTGGATCTCTTCTACTTCCTCCTCCTCTTCACTTATTTGCTCTGAGTCAACTTCCTCTTCTTGCTTCACCTTTTTCCCTCTTGGTCGTCTTGAAGAAGAAACATCTTTTTTAGATTTATTTTTAGTATTTACTTCTTCTACTTCTTCTACGTCATCTTCTTCTTCTTCTTCCTCATTCTCTTCATCTTCCTCTTCTAAATGTTTTTTTAGAGGTGCTTTTTCTTCTCTAGATTTTCGAGTCCTCCTCTAGGATGTCCTCTTCTGGATGATCTCCTCTTTATCTTCATCGTCATCATCTTCTTCTGAAACAACTTCTTCGATTTCCTTTGCTTTTCTTCCTCGTTTTGGTGCCTCTCGTTTTTTAGGTGCCTCTTAAACTACCTCTTCTTATTCTTCTTCATCTTCTTCTTCACTAGCATGTGGTGCTTTTCTTTTTCCACCTCTTCCTCCTCGCTGTCTTGGCTTAACTTCCTCCTTCTCATCAGGTTCATCTTCTTCTTCAACAAAATCAGGTACTTCCTCTTCCTCTTCATCATCATCAAGTTTGGCTCTTTTTTCTTTTTGTTCAAGAGTGTCTTGAACTAGAATTTTAGAATCTGTGAGGTTTTTAACTATCACGTCCATCTCTTGGCTGTTATTCTCGATGTTCTCAGTGATTCTTTCAACTATTTTTTTCTATCTCGCTGATAAAGCGAATAACTTTTCATCTTCTGCATTAGCATCAGCGGCTTCTGCAGCATTTTCATTCTAAGCTGGCTCTGCAACATCATCTTCGATTTTATCGGCTTATGCTGCTGCTTTGATTTTGTCTTTTATCAGTTTCTCAAGCTAGTGAAGTTATTTACTCAATGGACAATTTTCCAATGCTTCTCTCAAGAAATGAAGGAGAATCGGTAAGGTATCTTGCTGCGATTTATTATAGAAATCAAAGAAATGTGTGATTTTATCGAATAAATTCAAGAAACGTTTATCTTTAGAGCATCGATAAGCGAGATAAACGAAAAATCTCTCTTGGGGAGGCAGATCATGAGCGGCAGCATTAGTTAAAGCTTCTGTGCTTTTATGATATTCATAAGACAGCAAATTAACACCAACTCTAAGTGCTTTTGAAGTGAATTTTTCATTCAGATGATCGAAAAGTACGAAATCATCATTAAAGACTAAACCTTTCTTTTCTAGAGTCACAATGAGCAACGTAAAAAGCTCAAGGGCTTTCTCGAAGACAACAAGATTAGCATAGTTTGTTGCTGTGAAAGTCTTGAATAGTGTAGAGAGAATCTGAATTGCTTTAAAACCTTCTCTTTAGCAAATTTTTGTATCAAACCATATTACCATTAATAGGCATATTATCTATTCAAAAAAAAAGTTTAGGAAAAACGTCCAAAAAATAAAACTTTTAATTACTGTGTGAGGATCTTATAGTTTGCCATTAAAGAGTAGCTTGCTGAGTCCTTCTATCGCAATTGTCCTCAATAGTGTGTCAGCTAAAAAAAAGAGAAGATGTTAGTCACTTATCTTGATTCTAAATATCTTGGGGAGAGATATCTAATTAATTTACCTTAATAAGCATATCTCAAAATTAATTCTTGAGTGAAGGCTATATCTATTTCATCTTCATCGGGGGTAGCCTTGTTAGCCAGATCGTACAGAAGGATAAAGTCAACTATCGATCTAAGTGAGATAATCTCTTGTGGAGATGATTGTGAGCATTATTCATTTTTGGCAAGAAGATCTTAGAACACTGAAAAGAAATCATTGCACACGTTTCTATCAATCAAGACATAAAGAGCGAGTGCTTTCAAAGCATGCGCAATCAAATTATCATCATCCGAGTTGAGTCCAGGCATGATAATCTGCTGGAGTAAATGGGAAATTGCATGATCTTTTGGATCTACTTTACAATTAGTCAAAAGAGACTGAACTAAGATCAACTAGCGCATCGAGATATCGAATATCTTAATTTAGATTTGTTCTTCTTTCTCTCTGCAAAGCGCCAAATGTGCAGAAGCATCATCTTTTTATTTTTCAAGTTCGTAGATCTCTCGTTGTTTGGTTTTATTCTTTTTGAGATTTACCAGCTCCTTTTCAATAGCTTCTGTCTTAACTTCACCGTCTTTAATTGCTCTACGAAGTCTCTCTAACTCTGAGGGGAGATCGAAATGGGAATCATTGTCTGTGTCTTTTGCAAGTGGTTCATGCACTTCTGAGATCAGTTGAATTAATTAAACGTTAGCACGTCCATCACTGACAACTTTCTTAAAAATCCTCACAATTATTGGAAGAAGCTCATAAGCGCAGGTAATAATAGGTGGCTAGAAATAAGCCTAAGCGAAAATACTGTTTTTGACTGTTTCCGCGTCAAGTTCGTAGAAAATGTCATTGTATTCACCAGCTTCATCTGTTGGGATCTCAGAAACAAGTTGAGCATTGTTCATTGTTCTGACTAGGTTTTTTAATGTTTCTTCGAGTTTATTACGTCCTGCTTCATCACAGTTAATGAGAAGTTCAGCTGTAAGAAGAGCTTGATACAGAGAAAAAAGAGAAGGAGCAGTTGAAGCGTAGTACTCCATGACTTGCGCGAATTCCGCTCCGTTTGGGAAGCAGTCTTCGATAACAGCCACTATTTCAGGGCTAAGTTCTTTTCTTTCTTCGGGGGTTTAAGCCATCTAGCAGACAACTCTCACAAGGAAGAGTTCCTCACTGCTGATTTCAATCTTGGTGTGTTTTCTCTTCTTCTTGAGACTCAATTAATTCACAAATACATCCTTGAGGTATCCAGCTAAGCCATCAGCATCGAGGATGCTTTTCACTGTTTCTTTCACTAAAGCTTCAAGGCTTTCATAAAGCTCAGGGTAGTAAAGACTCTTCTCAACTTCAAATGTCTGAAGGAAATTAATAATGTTGATTTTCATCTCTTTAGATGCAGATTCCTTGTTAGCAGTGAAGAAACGTTTGGCACTTCCTTTTTTTTCACTTTGAACTGCTTTTTCTTCGCCATCAACGTTCTCTTTATCTTCCAGATCCATTTCGTTCTATTAAACAGAGGTGAGAGGATTCATTTTTTGAAAATAATATTAAAATGAGTTAAAATTACATCTAGCTTGTTTCCATCAGGTTCTTCTTTAAAAAGACAATAATTCAAAGAAAGATATCGAGTGCATGCATCCCTAACGGATGCCTCTCTTGATCCAAGGCCATCGTAGATCAGCTTGTATACATCGGAAAGATTAAGGTTTGCTAGAGGAATTTATTCTTTGATCAACTTTTTGAAAACAGTTGCTCTGATCTCAGGATTCTTGTCTCTAATCCTCTTAATCAGGTGAGGGAATGTGCTTTCATTCATCTCAAGATTAATCAAAGCAAGCTTTCTAATTTGATCCTGCTCATCCATGCACATGCTTCTCATCATTTCGCTCTGAATTATTTCAACAACAAAAAAGCAGTTATTTTTTCAAGAGTCTATTATTTCATTTATGTCTTACTCTAAGAACCTTCGCTTCTTATGACTCAGTTAGATCATTTCTGTCCATTAGCTTCTGTAGATAAGATGTTATTTTAATACCAATTTGCTTTAAGTTTCCTTTTTTTTCTTTCATAAGCGATAAAGTCCCTAAGATAAGCTATTTAGCAATTCTTGTTTCGATCACATCTTCTAAGACTTCTGAAGGCAGAATCTTCAGCAATTGGAAGACAATACGAGAAGAGAATATCCTAATTTGAAGTTATGTTGAATCTAGTGCACCTGCGAAGAATGACAGGAAATGCTAGAACAAAGAGAAAATGTCTCTTTTTGTGAGTTTCTGCTTTTTGCCACCGGCAGCTGCATCTGAAATATCCTCCTTGAGAGCATACTATCTGTATCCAGTCTCAAATAATTTTTCAGTGAGTTTTTCATATTTCTCAATGAGCTTGCGAGGAGCCTTGAGCATATTCTTGATGATTTTAAGGTAGCATTGTTCGACAGCACGAATGAACAAAACTTTATTTTGCTCATACTATTCCAGTAATGCATACACTTATTTCTATGATACTGTAGTTGATTCCTACACTTCGTTGAAGACCTCCGCGATTGCTTCCATTCTCTGCAAGATCTCTAAAACAATCCTTTTTAATATCTTTTTTACTCTGAATAAATTGTTTATGTTTCAAATTAAAATCTGTGACTTTTTCATTGTTCCAAATCTTTCGCGCTCTACTCATTCGAAGCCTAAGATACCCAATTAATTTTGAAATTTCATAAACCCCCGCCTCCCGATCAATATTATCATTGAATTTTCTTAAAGAAGTACATCTTAAAAGACAATATTTCTGCCATTCTTTTGATACTCCTCTCTCCATTTATCTTTACTAAAAATTGTTAAATATGGTCAGTTTCTCGTTTTCATTGCTTACAAGTATGTTTCTATTTTACATTAGATATGGTACTTTTTACAAGAAAACTTTAGCTTATTTTGATAATCAAACAAATTGTTCTTTTTTAATCTTTCAATAGAATCATCACTGGATATGATTAACTTATGTTAATTTGTAAATTCAACCAAATTGAACAGTCTTTTCAGTTTATTAGATTCAATAAGCAGAAAAGGTTAAAGTCAACAACCAAACAAATTGAAAAACACTAAATTATGTACAGAGCTGTCCCTGTTTATAATCGTCTTTGCCATGACAAAGAATTAGAAAAAAATAAAGATCTCCATAGACAACGAGTCCTAAGTGTGTAATCTACCTTAAGATAAAAGCAAATTACTCAGCTGGTCCCATCTTTCATCCCAATAGATGTCAAATTGAATAAATAAAAAAAAGAGCAGTTAAAGGAAAGTCGTTTTACTGAAATCGAAAGGGAAAATCGCATTTTACTTGAGAAAATCACTCTTATCATGGGAAAGACGAATTTTGGAGCAATGGCCCCTCGCGAAGGGGCTTCCAGATCGTTGAATTAAGGAACTCGCAAGCAATTTGTATAGAAAGTTTAAGATGAAAATTCATAGTTTCTACATCGCTTGTAGAATAAGAAAAGTAACTACTCTGTGAAACAATGGGAAACTGATTTTCAAAGAAATCAAAATAGAGTTCACTAAATCTCCCTTTATCCCTATTCGTTATCTCCAACAGGGACAGGGCTTCTTACCGATCACTCATAATCACCTTCGAATTTAGAAAATGGATTCTCTTAACAACAACAAATTGATGAACTAATAATTTAATAATCTGAATAACTACAAGAGACAAAGTCACCAGAGGGTGAAATCTATCACACTCCATGTTTTTTACCTAGTTCCTGTTCAGGGAGTAGAGTACCTAGGAAATATTCGCCCTTTTAGAAAAGGGAATAGCAATAATTACAACAACAGCAATGCCTGCCCTAATTAAAAAATAAATTTGAATCTTCAAAGCAAACATAACAGCAGTATTTGCCTCAACTTCAAGGGGCATCTAACGATATCTCCAACTCTAAAGATCTCTTTCCTATGAAAAATAACTTATTAGATAATAGCATCAACAAATTGTAAAGACCAAATCTTCGAAAACATTAAAAAATCTCCTCAGCTAAAGATCCTCAAATGTCCTCCAAACAAAATAATTCCAATGTGGAACAGCAACAAACTGATATTGAAATGCTCTTCCCTCGAAACAAATCAACTTCTGTGATTCTCACAGGCGAGAGAGTCCCCATCAGCGGGGAAATATTTAATCTAGAGATTCGATGGTAGAACTATTAGATGCTCATTCTAGCAGAGTAAATCTCGAGCGCTGAACTCAAGGTTATTGAAATACCTTCTTCGGAAGCGCTTTAATTTATCAGAGAAGAGTGCTAGAATAATCCATGCCTGCTGCCTAATCATTTAAAACTTTTTGAAGGGAAACTCTTCCTTGTAGGGAATGTTCCAAAGACAGAGAAGATGGAAGTGAAGTCAACTGAGGCTGTTGGGGGAGATCTTTTAAATTAGTAAAATTAAGATCCCTCAAGAGATTTCTTGAAAGAGGAAGTCTATGAAAAAGCAACCTCCCTGCAGCCTTTCTAGAATGAAGTTAGAAATAACTGAATTCAGAAATCGCAGGAATAAGCTGAAGGTTATGAAGAAGTAGTTGAATACTTAAGATAATCTGATTGATTTATTAATAGAATTCTTTGAAATCGGCAGCATACTTGGGGGGAATAGATACACAGGTATATTAAAGACTTTACAGACTTCCGCATTCTATTGTTTCTAATAATAATAGTCAAATGTACTCTAATTGGGAATTATCTCTATTCTTAGGACCATTCTTCTACCCGTTTATTTGGAATTTACAAAGGTTTTTTTTTCTTTCTTCAGTATCTATGTATCTGTCCCTCCCACATATTTAGTGATTTCTTAATTAAAAGAATGTTTGTTGATTATATAAATATTCGTAATCATCATTAGTGGCAGAAGATACACAAGATTCTAATTGAAAACTTTTAATAATTTAACAATCTGCAGGACATACCCAATTCGATAGACATTGGATTGTCAAATTGTAAGTATTTAAATGTTATTTTTAAGGAGGTATTGTTTCTTAATTGCATTAATTCTTTTCTTTTTTTAACAAAAAAAAATATTCTTACAAAATTTTCATTGTTTCCTTACATTCTTTTAGGTAAGCATTGAAAGCATCCTAAATCATTGAAAAATATCTAGTTTAATTTAATAAAATCAACTGCTTCTTATTATCTAATGCATTTCAAGATATCTCTGACTTTAGCTAGTAAATTAATCAAACATAAGAGGTCCAGCCCATGGATAAATTAAATTCAAAAAAAAGAAAAGAGAGGAAGGTAGTGTTGATTTTTTAATTAAATAATTCAATGAGAGATTGATTTATTGTATTTTTGAACTCAGAATCTCGCAAGGTAAATCCCAAATTAATTTAATCTGAAATACAGCTTAAAATGATCAGTTAAGCACAGAATGCGTTTTAAGGGTTTAAATTGAATCATAAGTTCACCAATATTTTCAAAATATTTTCTGTTCATAGACTAATACCCTATTTTTTGTTAAATAGCTTCTTTTTTATCTCAAAGTAGTATTAATAACTTCAAGACAAAGAAAGACAATGAAAGACAAAAATCTTCATTGTTTTTTTACAAAAAATGATATTTACTAGCTCTGATCAATACATATTTAATCCAAAAATTGAAAATTAGTTTTTTTAGCGTCATATTGAATTTGACAATCTAAAACATTCCCAAATAATAAAGGTCTTATCAAACTGAAAGAGCCATAATCAAATTAATTAAAAAATAAAGTGAAAAGAATGAATCAAGGAGAGAATAAGTATCCAATGGATGATCGATTGTAGGAGCCAATAGTTCGATAGTGTAGCTCATTCAATACTAGATTTTTTGAGGTCATATTTTTTGCATCCCGGTGCAAGAGCAGTCCTTTCACGGTTCGATATAGTATCATTATGAGATCATCTTCGAGCTTATTTCTCATGGCAAATAGTTATCTATCATAAAACTAGTCACTCCAGGATAAGATAAGGCAAACATATGCGCTTTTAAAGATTTAGAGCTTCCTAAATAGTTTTTAATTTTCAGAGCCTGAACCTGCGAATTCTAGTTTTTTTTTCATTCAATCAGGCTCTTTTAGAGGCTAACGTCTGTTAAATGAAAGTTGTATGTTTGCCCCTTGTCCTGCTTATTTTCATCCTCATTCTTGTCCCAAAAACATCTGGTTTGATCTTCGAAGCATCACGAATTCCTCCATCAACTTAAACCATGAAGAAATCTCGTCTCCTGAAGAATAAGTAACAAATACCATTAAAGATCATTGAAATAACCTTTTACCTAGACTCCTCTGCTCACATCGAAGGTCCCAAATGGTAGCTAGCATCAAACACCTAAAGCGAGCCGACACAAAAACAAACATGTTTTTTAATTCTCCTGGCCCAGAAATATTTCGACATCCCCATTGATTTTTTCAATCCCACACGCTCGAAACAGGAACTCCCTCTCCAATAGCGTTTCAACCGTCAGCAGCAAATGTAGCAAGAAAAGAAAAATAAGTTTTTTGGTAATATTTTTAGTCAATCCCCAACAAAGTGCCCTTTCTACAACGCACGCATTTCCCCCCATCTTTTCTAACATCCCATTTCGCTTCTGATGCTCGCTAAAAAACTCAAACTTTGTTGAAATAATTCTCATATTATTTTAAGTTTGAGAAAACAACAACACTGTCAATATGAACTACTATCGAAACTTACTAAAGAAAGAATATATTACACCTTATTAATTAATTGATTGCCTTCATTGTCAAAAAAGTTCTCTTTTTTTTTCCCCCCATAAATTATTCCCGATAAAAAGATAAGAAAAATATTCAAAATTCAAAATGTGCACTAACTGCCACAAAATATCTTAAATCAAATTAACTCCGATTGTGGGGAGAAACCAGTGTGGGTGTGTCAGACCGTTAGCCAAAAATTATTGTTTTTCATTACAGAGGGTTTTAATGGATTAGGTTAGAATTAAAACATTTTTAGTATTATTTTGGAATCTTTATTAGAAATATTAAGAGTTTTATTTTGATTTTATTCATATTGAATATCTCGAGATTGAAATAAGAAATTAAGATTCCTCCTTATGTTTTAATCTTATCCCTTTCAGCTCTAATTATTTCAAGATATCTTCTACCCACTGAAAATTCAATCTTTATCAATATTATTTGAAACAGTAAAATCAGAAAAGAACTTATTCAGAGAGTCTTTTTGTCTCTGTTCCTGAATTCTTTTAATTTAATAATTAGATCAAATAGATACATAAAAAAGGAAAAAAATGATTATTAAAAAAGGTAAAATTTTCAAAGAGTTTTAGCGTTTCTAAAAAAAATTAATTCTCAAATGAACTTTGCTTGTCTTTTAGCAAACACATTTAGTATATTTGATTCGATTTTAGAAGAAATAATCTTTTATGGCGGGTATAACAAAGTTGGAGATGAGAAAACACCAGGAGAACGAAGGATATTAGAACTCTTAGCAGGTGGAATATTATTATTCGATTGTCTCTTAATTTTACTAATTTCCGAATATGATTTTGTATTTTGAAGTTTCTTATTCATCTAATTCGGTGATTAAAATGAACTCTATCCTCCAAGCATACTACTTTATGATGGAGAGATGCTCTTTTGTAGGATACTTTTATCTCTGGACTAATTCATTCTATTTTATTGATTTGACTAAGCAAGAGCACTTCGATTTGTCGCAGAATTCACATTTGAAGAATAACTACGATTATTACTATTATTGTTGTTATTCCCAGTTTAGATTGAATTTCCTGGAATATTATTAGTAGATTGCGCATAGTTATGCTGAAAACTGGGTCCTTGATGATTTGTTGAAATGGAGAGATTTTTACTTTAGTTGAGTATGCTCCTGTCATTTTTTAAAAGACCATTTGGTGAATACTTCTGCTAATAGTTCTGCTATGAGTTGGAGATATAA
>Ga0302285_10000736_pt1 | contig 17962 bp, 16 predicted proteins | sample III_Fen_E2_2_FD_200455 | JGI IMG/M metagenome (GOLD analysis project Ga0302285, IMG submission 200455) | Peat permafrost microbial communities from Stordalen Mire near Abisko, Sweden - III_Fen_E2_2 | ecosystem: Environmental > Terrestrial > Soil > Wetlands > Permafrost | place: Sweden: Abisko... | reverse complement strand
TCCCTTTTAGCAACCCAAGAGCAAATTGATAATTCGCTATTTGAGCTTGTTTGCTGGATAACTTTCGATTTCTTGAAACTTTAAAACTAAGGAAAACATTAATTACTAATCCTATAAATTAAATTGTCTTGATAAGATCAATCTTCTTAAGCTCTTTTTTTTTAATAAGCCACATTGTGACTCATCGAGCATACACATTTTATTAAATGATAATAAAATTTTAAGACTTACCTCCTTAAGTCTTTCATACTTTCTGATAACTGTCTTCAGTTTTTTTTATTTGGTATATATCATAATATTTATCTCCTATTATCATAAAGTTATTGATATTTTTATTTGTCAATGTTTTAAAAGCATGCAATATTTCATTTCTGTTATTCCAAACCAGTGGGGAGAAGTAAAACAAAACATTTTTAAACTCTTTATCTCTTTTATGGTGCTTGACTTTCGCAAAGAGAGAGAGAGAAGTTTAAGTTTTGAAAAATCATAAAGAAAAATCTAAAATTTAGAATGTCTTTTAATTACCTTGGAGGACCTTTAATCCATGAGAATGGGCATGTTTATGTAGAAGACAGAATGCGAGCGGAAGAATACTACGCACAATAAGTCGATAAGTTGAATGTTCTACTGCGAGTAATGATAGATTTCATTTATTGTTTGGGAGAAAATGAAGAATAAATTTCTGATGGAATTTTACTAATATCATGTTTGATGGTTATTAAGGAAAGAGAGGGGACGATTCACACTCAAATCTTAGAGATTGATGCGCACATTGTCGAAGTAAAGAAATATCAATATCAGCTTTCTTTTATAATATGGGGGAAGACATACATACCTCCATCCTATTCTCTGCTCTCACTTTTTTTGGCATATGAATAATACTTTTGATGATTTTTTTGAAATTGTTCCAAAATCCAGAACAATTTTCTGAAGAGTGAAGTCACCCGTATTCAGAACGAATCAATTCAATACAAGGATACTCTGAAGAGAATGTATCTCGTGTATTTAGATTAACAAAAGTGGATACAGCAGATACAATCGTCTAATGCAGAATTGGCAGTCAAAAATGATTTCTAAAGCGATAAAAATAATACATTGTTTGTAAGGAAAAAAACAAGAAATGCAAAGAAAAAGTTGAAAAGGTATTAATTGGAATTTGATGTATTTTTTGGATAGAATGATATTCAGAACATGTCCCTGGATAGAGAGTTGGTAGAGACACGATTGAAAGAAGGTGATAAGAAGTATCACTTTGATGTGTAGAGTTTAGCATCATAAATGAATGATAAAAATCTTGTAAACAAAATGAATAGATTTAATTATTAAGTGAGTTTCGTGATTCTCAGCAGAATTCATGGATGCTGCATCCTAAAGAGAATCTAACATACTAATTATTCTTTTCATTTGAATTTCCTCAGGAACTTTCTGAACTTCGACGAAAAGTAAATGACTTAATTGAGATAAAGCGAAGGTTGGAAGAGGAAACAGCTGCGTTGAGATTTAGTTTGGACAGCAATAAGAATAGATTAGAAGGATAGCTAAGGGAAAAATAAGTGAGAATTGAATAACTTGAGAGGACATACAATGAGAATAATCTCCTGAAAAATGATGAGATTCTGCACTACAAGAATAAAATCAAAGAATAAGATTTGATTATTGAAAGGAATTAAGGGAATAGTAGATAGTACCTCAATGAAATTAGCGCACTCACAAGAGAACTAGCTGAGAAGGTACAAAGAAAGAAAGGGGATAGGGGAAAATATTGAAAAACTGTTGTTGTTTCTGTGATTAATGAATTTTGAAATGGTTCGATGTGTATTTTAATCAGAATAACGACATAACAAAGATGAAGTTAACATTCAAATCAGCTGGGTATGACTTCAACGGAAAGGAGAACGTAAATTCGTCTAATAAAGGAGTTCGATTTGATGAAAGTGTCTAGAATGAAAATGGAAATAATGGCCCAGATGGGAAAAGAGGAGGGGATTAAGAAGGAAGTTAATATTCTGGATAACAAGCCAGTTAGTAGCAATAATAAGAAGGTAAACACCAGAAGAAGAGTTCAATTTCAGGGTTAAAAGGCGACAATGAACCTAAAGATGAAATGGAAAAAGTTATCGATTTAACAGAGCTTTCGACTAGAAAGAGATGCCTAAAAATGTTCTTAGAAATGTGGAAAACGAAGTTCGCTTTATCAACGAAAAATAGAAAGGGTGGACTCACAGTGCAAGATGAAAAAAAGAGACAAGAAGCAGAGAAAGCATCAGAGTCTTAATTGTCAACTGGACTTGCTTGTAAGGAGAAGCTTTAGAGGGGGGAAATTAAAAAAGGAAGATGGTTTTTTTTGATTTAGTGCTAATATTTTACTGATTTAACAACTCAGCCAACCTCATTGAGATCGTGTCGTACATCAGGAAGAGTTCAGTGGATATTCTATTTGAATTATACTAGCGCAGTATCGATGCCTCTGAAAGCAAGAAAATGTAACCAGTCAAATAACAAATGCATAATTTCGTTAAAAACAATTCTAAATTTTGAATTGCTCATTGGTTAAATCTGTTGTTGTTTTTCCCCTACCTAGCAATTCCTTGATCATTTTCACAATAAACCTGCGCGAGTTGAAAGTTCAATTCAAAGGAGTCAACATTATCCTCGAAATGTACAACCGTCAGATCATTATCATCAAGAAGTTTCTAGAGGAATTAAAGAGACTCCGACCATCAGATGGGCTTATCCCAACCATCACTATTGCCACTGGGTAAGCGATACTAATAGGAAATTGTTTTTTTTTCTTCAAATTGACTTCAAAAATCCTTTTGAACTTCCCTCACTTTTTATCTAGTAAACTCTGGAGCAAAGAGAACGATCACAGGGATTAAGCTAATAAGTGGATTGAGAGCACATTGAATCAAGCAATCGAGTAGAAAATGAAAACGAGTAAAGAAGAAAAGAACAGAGACATCATTTTCTTGTTCCGTTTGCTGACACTGAAACATAAAGTCAAATATCCACTTCAAGGTGCACCATACAATGTAGATTACGATCTGCTAGCTGCTCTAGAACATAAAATATGTGACGCATTCAGAAGAACTGTGGTAAATGAGTTCTGATAGAAGAAAGGATATTCAATCGACAAAGACATAATAAAGCAAAAACAGAAGTGAATTTTAGGGAAAATATTTGTTTTTTCCATACATAAATTTGATATTGTTTTCTTATTAAATGTGTATTTTCTTCCTAAAACCCTTCACATTCTCTTGAAAAGAGAGGCACCTTTGTTGTTTGAGCTATCTGTTTGCTTCCTATTCGAAGGTGTTGATGCCTGCATAAGAATTGACTATGCAGCATGTAGTTTATCGTCTTCTACTTTTTGTTTAAGATAATTATCTTCTTCCCATTTTTTTTGCAACTCCATAGTTTCTTGTTCTCTCTTCAGCAATTATTATTATGTGAGTTGTTGCTCTTCATGGATCTTGTTGACGTAAAAAGCAAACGCATTCAAGGGATTTAACTATGGGATGACATCTATTAAATGATGAACTGGAGCTATGTTCTGAAGAATATCGCTCTGCCATTTAGCTGCAATATCACGAGCAGTAAATGACACAGGGATTCGGAGGATTTCGCTTAACCTAGATAATGTTAGAACTTATTTTTGGTTTTTTTGTCTTGGGGATTTTTGTGAGTTACCATGGGCATTATTGTTGTTGCTATGTCTGTTGATCCATTCTTCAAATGCAAACTCAACATCAGAACGAAGATTCGGTAATTTCGTGAAGCTTATCACTTCTTTTAATGTCGTCAATGTCCATTCCTCGTTGTTCCTACAAAATCAAATGAACAATGAGCACATAATTCCTCCTATTTTTTTTCTCTCTCTTTTTTTACTTCGCGAACTTTTAAAAGAATTCTGTGATTGTCCATGATTCCATGACCATAAACAGTTTTAATATCACGACAATGAACTCTGTAGGGATGGATGTGCTTCGAATAAGTTCAAAGTATCTCATAATCGAGTCACTTGAATTATACGTCAAATATGCAAATATTGCTCTAACTTCTAAGGATGGGATCCTAATTTACAGGAGATTAGCTATTTTTTGTAGCTAAGCAGGTTAAGTCAATGTGAAAGTTCCATCCTTGTCAAAGAACAGAAACAGCAAAAGAATATTTATGTTGTTTGCCACAGCACTGTGGATGATGCTGCTGGAGAAACTATCTATTAGTCTTATCTAATGGTCTTTCAGATGGGGTATGCATAGCAAGGGATTGTAATTCAACGGGATGTTCAATGCCACACAGAGCTCGGTTATGCAGACTCTGTCACTGCGTGGGTCAAGTCTTCTCCAAATGTACTAGAGCTGATCAAGACAGAATGGAAGATCGGTCTCGATGCAAAATGCTACGAGATCTTGAAAGCTAAATCTCAAAGAAGAATTGATGTGGGGAAAGGTAGCAGTTTCTGCTCTTGGAGTTAGGTTTTACAGAAATTCTTTCTAGATCTTAGTGATTTCGCTAGTGAAACATGGAGATTATGACGATAATGAAGAATTTTCCTTTTCCTTGATTTCCCTTTTTCTCCTTATTTTCCTTCCATTTGCAAATGCTCTTTGCCAGCTTTCATTTGATTCCTTGATTACACCAATAATATCTCTGACATTGCATCCTCTAATCTTATTTCAAAGTAATTAAATCATTGATCAAACATTGTTAGTTGTCAATCAATCCTCTGTCTCTGCTTACCCTCATTTAAAACAGAACTGTCCTCTTAAACAGATAAAACGGATTTAGGATCTGCACAAGAAGCCCTAGCATATGAAAATGCTTGTCTTCATCGAGGAAGGCTAAATACAATTTGTGAATGATTGTATCTAAGAAAAAGACACCTACTTTCCCAAGAACCTTCTTAAACGCTTCAATATCAGTCAATACGGCTGAGTTATTCACAGCTGCATTCATGAATTCGTTAAAAACATCAATTTTGTTTTTTTAAATCGTGAACAGTATCCCATCAGTGACATTTTTTAGATTAATTTCTTTTTCTTGTATGTCCGGCATATTTTGGACTTCCTTGATGAAAATGTCCTGCTGTTAAGCCTTATAGATTTTCCCTTCGATGGAGGCGTCATTGCCATTGAAGATGATGGTGTCATTCGTGAGATCTTTTTTGGTGTAGTTTTCCTAAAAATAAAAACAAAAAACAAGCTCAAGATGATAATGCTATGATTCCGTTTTCTAGACTGTGTGTGTTGCATATGAATAATGTGATAGATGCTTCTCTTACTTTACCTAACAAAAAATGCACCAAAAAATGAGATTTCATAACCAATAGATATGCAAAAGCATAACCATTTTTTCTTCTTCTTTATTTTTCTACCTAGTGGATCGAAATCGTCAATTTACGTCAATGGCTAGGCTAAATCCTTCCCTACTAACTCTGCAAGGGATTTAGGAACTTTCCCGAATGTATGCTGCTTCAAATTCTCGAGCATCAATTGCATGTTGATCTAATGATCAAGTGGCTTACCTTCTAATATCTTGATGAACTCCTCCAAAGATACATCGCCATCTTGATTAATATCAAAAGTAGCAAATGCTTCAGTGATGTCTTCCGGTGGGAGAGACAGTTGAATTGCATCGAGCATGTCCGAGAATTCTTGAAAACAAATCAAATCGTTTCCGTTGTTATCGAAGAAGTTGAAGAACGTCCGATATGTTAAGTTGTAGCGTTTCAATGCTGATAAGAGCCGTTCTTGGATGAAAGCAACATCGAATTTGCTTGTAAGTAGTTCTTCGCATAATCTCTCTACGTCCAAGATTTCCTCCTTCAGGAATCTGCTATTCGAAGTATTTGTCTCCCTTTTTTACAAATTAAACCAAGAGCAAAAGATTTTCAAGAATAGTTCTTGCTCCTCAACAATAAATTTCTCTCTTTTTTTACCTGAACTTGAACTTCTCAAAGAGCAGTTCCCTTTCTGGGTGCTTCATGTCAACTGAATTCTACTTCAGACAATCTGAGAACATACTAAAAGTAATTCCTGCTCTGGATCTATTTTCTAAGCTCTTCAGTGCCATGCACAAATCAATCCCCTTCTAAAGAGACTGCCTCCTTATTGTCCTCACTAAATTCCTCTCATCTACTGCAGTTTCTTGCCTACTTTCATATATCGTCTATTCAAACTCTTCTACAGAAATCGCTCCGTTTTTATCCAAATCGAACACATCAAAACTTTCCTCCAGAACTTCATCTTAATATTTCATCCCGATGTGCTGCATGATATTCTTATATTAAGCAATTTTCATAGTCTGCGAGGTTGGTTCGCAGAACATCGCAAATAGTTGTTTTGCAGTCAACTGATTGGTTTCTAGAAATTCACGGAAATTCATTGCGATGTTCTTACGCATCAAGTGATCTTCGAATAGAATCTTAGAGAACTCCTCGCAGTTTATGGAGTTCTTATGCGCCTTGTCGAAATGACTGAATAAGGCCTAAAAGTAAAATAAAATAAAGAAAAAAATAACATTTGTATTGATCTCTTTTTTTGAATGATTTACATCAATGTCTCGAGGTTCTAATTTGAATTTCCCTAAAACCTCTGAGAATTCTGCAAATGTTATGTTCCCGTCGTTGTCTTTATCGAAATCTTGGAAGTACTTTCGCAAGGTAACTTGATCTCGTTGATCGAACAACAACCGTAGATTCCTAAGCAGTTAAGAGATATCGGAAAAAGTCTCTTTTTTCTTGTAAATATTCTCACGGAATACTGCAAACGATATCTTCTTTTCATGGTATTTATCAAGCACTTCAAACAGCTTTGTTATCAAATCGTAGTCCCGCAAATCAAAGAATACTCTGTGCTCATTGCTTAACTTCGCTAACCCTTGACAGAAGTCAATGTAACTGATGTAGTTATCGTCGTCCATGTCGAGAATCCTGAAAAGTGTTCTAGCGCTGAACTAGTTGTCTTTGAGGATCTTCTTCATGTTCGCGCGGAATTTGGACACCGCATATTTCACTTCATCTTCAAAAGAAACAAACACAAGAATGTATGGAGCAGAAGTTTCAATAATTGCGTCTATCTTTTAGGATATTCATACCTGGCTAGACTTATTGCCCATTGAGGAATCGTTGCTTCGAGAGATATCTCTTGTAATTGATGTTGTTTTCTTTACTTGGTTCGCCAATTTCAGTGTGATCATTACCATCATTATCACCACCATCTTCACTGAAAACTAAAGAATCATCACTTCTCCCATCCGAAACTGAATAACCATTATCTTTCTCAATCTACACAACAGAATCAGATTTCGAAGAATCGCTATTACTATTGCTCCTCCCTTGTCCTTCTTGCTCTTCTTCATCATCCGAAGCTATTGCATCGCCATAATTATTCCGCTAATAATTGTTATTTCTTTGATTAGGATCTTTGTAATTTCCTGTGTTTTTAGACATTTTGCTATTATAATTATTTGAAGATTCCAATCTCATGTAATCGTTGGACATAGTTGAACTCCCTGCTGCAATAGCAACATCATAATCATTAGATTTCTTGTTGCTTAGTTTAATTTCCTCATTTGGAGGATAATAATTTGAATACTAGTCATATCCATTAGATTTGGAGATGGTTTGAGGAATTTTATCTTATTGAAACTATCCTTAGCGAGATTGATCTTAATAACTCCTAACCTGATTCTTATTGTCATAGTTGTTAGTATTATTGCTGTTATCGTTTTTTGGGAAGTGTTTATTACTGCCTTTGCTGTATGCCGAATCATAAGAGTTACCGCTTGAAGCTGACTCTCTCTTTGAATAATAACTCATATTTGTGGATTAAATGCAGCTTCTCAACAACAACAAAAACACAGAAAGAACAAACAATTCTTCACAAAGTAAAGCTTAATTATTTTTTAACTTTCTGTAAAAAGATAAGCTAATTAATTATCTCGCACTGACTGGTTGATTTCAAAATATCCTTTTTTTGAAAACATATAATAACTTGCATAATCCAAAAAGAACAACAACTTCAAAATCCCTTATGGAGCACACATGGACACAAAATCGATCAATCGATGGTCTTTGAGTCATTTTGTATCATATCTTCCACTGATTTTTTTTTTTTTGCACCAAGAAAATCTTCCTGTGTTTCAATTTCCAATTTCCTTAAATTTTTTCTTATTTTTTTGCAATAAATAACTCTTCATCATCTCGAAATCGCTTTCTTCATCGTCACTCAGGATGTCACTCACGTTGAATTAATCATAAAACTAGCCACTCCTGCATTTTTGTTAAAACCACAAAACCATTTTCAAATCAGAAAATCATACAAAAAAAGTATCTCTTTTATTTGTAATTTTCGCTCTCTCTTTTTATTCTTACAACTGCATCATGCTTTTGATCGAGTTTGTGTTTATCTCTGTAGACTTATTCGCAACCGGTTTCTTCCCAGCTGGTGGTCTGTCAATCTTCGACAGGGATTTAACATCCACAAGAGTTTGCTTCAATAACTCCTATCTGGAAGCTACAATCTCTGGATAAGCGTAAAACGCAGCAGATGGATCACTTGCTTTGAATCTAAATCCTTTGTGATAAAACAATAGATTCAATGACTGCATGAATAGCGAGAACACATCTAATTCCTGTAGATAGCTTGTTATCTTCGGTGCAACCTCCACCGACCAGAAATTAGATAACATCGGGAGGATATCCGGACAATCCACGCATTTGCAGAGTGTTTACACCTCTATTAAATTATGCATAGATGCGTTTATCGTGAGATCAGAGCGAAGTGAGCGTGAAGCTGCAAATTCTCTGTAGGTTTTCAACAGCAGCAAGCTACTTTTCAGAAAAATAATATTGTCAGGAAGCACACTGAAGGAATTAACTTATTCCATCGGGAAAGCTCTGATCACATCTATTTTCAATGAGCTACTGATGGACTTTGTAATCGCTTTGACAACGCTTCTCCAGCCTGTTCTTCTTGCCTTAATATCTTCTTTACCTATTGCTAACTCCCTTATCGGCGATCCTCCATTCAACTACACTATTTTCTACCCTGAAGAAGTCAAATCCATTAGTCGAAGTAGTCCGTAACAGCAAGACACCTCAAAATCAGGAGATGTCATTTAAAAGTTTTCCACTGTTAATTTCTATTTAAATTAACTCTCGCCCTAGTTCGCATCTCTTATTCTCATACCAAGACAGAATTCAATGCAGACAGCGAGATTTGCATCTTTGGATGGATCAAAGTTGGCATATCGAACGATGAAACTATTATTCAAATTCTCCATCCCTGCAACTCCCTTCGCTAGTTTAAACACCCAGCGATCTTCGTAAGTCTAATCCCACTTCGCTTGCAATCTACATGAGTTTCCAATTATTTATTTTGTGTTTATGTCAAACAGCGATACGTACACATGCCGACTGACTATGTCTCTCAGCGCTTAATCTTCAGGTAACGGTACTCCCGTCGCTACATCGAATTTAACTTCAACATTCATTTTATGAGGAACAAACTTCCTGTCTAAAATGGAAGCATCTCGGTTTCGATTGTTAATTTATGCCTGTTCATAGCGGAATCCTTCGTATATTTGATAATTTGTGAGTCGAGGTCGCAGCGTTGAACTTGGGAGGTTCAGACGTTTCTTCGTTTTTTTTCGGGTAAAAGAAATGCAAAATGTCGCTGGCATAGAAGAAAACAAGAATTTCATGTCTTGAATGTTAAACGAGCGAGAAGAGCGAATCTAATATAAGGGAAAACATACAAAATATGGTTAATTTAAGGGGTTGTTGAACTGATTCCAAGTGATGATAATATTTTGTAATTATTACGTTAAGAAGCACACCTGTCGCAAGCTGATTGACATTAGAGCTGTTTCCGTTAATAAAATACACGAATTCATCGATATCAATAGATTATGATTTATCTACATCCATAGTTTCAAATAGATTCTGTAATTCCATAGCTGAAAGATGCACTCCGAGATTAGCGAATACCTACCCAAGTTATGCCTAACTTAATAACCTCTTTCTGTTCGTATCAACGAGTTAGAATTGTTTCTTTAGATCATCAACGATGTCCTCAGCGACCATGACTTCATTCGCGAGTTTCTCTTCAACGACGGACTTGAATTCCAAGTAGCTGATCTTTCCGTCGTGATTTGCATCAAATTTATTAAAATAACCTTCTAATTCTTTAGGAGAGCAGAATAACCCAATAGCACGAAGTAATTGATCAAACTCGATTCGTTCGACGAAATTACTACCATCTTTATCGATCTCAGTGAAGATTTACCTAAAGGGGAAAAAAGGGAAATATAACTATGAATTAAATGGGTTTTTTAGTGTTAAACCAGCCATATTTGAAAAGAAACCAAATATGAATCTTGTGCTTGTTATTCTTTTTTACTTAATCTGCACATCGATATCTTTTCCAACTTTGATCTTTTTCCTTTATTCTTCTTTACTGGATTTCGAACTGTTCTACGTGATTAGTAGCTTGACTTCATTCTTGGAAATAGTCCCACTGCCATTTACGTCAAAATAATAAAACAAATTCATCGCTGCAGAAGGATTTATTTGATTTGTTGCTCGCTAGATTGTCGATAGGAAATCCTCAATTGACACGGTATTATCATCATCTCCAAAAATCACTTAGATCAATGTCTCAGCGTTGTTCTTGAATGCTTGCATTAGCAGAGCAACTGCAGCTAATGCATCTGCTTCATTGGGCTCTTCTCTTTTGTAATTATGTAGATTTAATCCGAAATCTATTTTTTCTTGTCGATCTTGCTTTTTTCGAGCTTCTTCTTTCTTTCTTCCATCATATTTCAAGAGTTTACTTAATTCACTTAACAGCACTGGACCATCAGCTATGAACCATTCTAATAAGAAAAATCAACAAACATCATTAAGCAATCACATCATTAACATTCCCAAGAACAAACAAACTTAGCCTTCACTTTCTTCATCTTATTGTTACTTACTCGCTAACATTTGTATGTCATCTTAGTTCGAGAAAATAGGATATCCATTCTTGAGTGCTTCATATATGTCATTGTAGTTGAGCTACCCGTTTTTCGCCATGGATTCGAACGGATCAAAGAAATCTCTGTCGTTAATGAATTATGATAACTCATGGATATAATCCTTGATTTTAACTTAATCGAACTCTGAATTATTCTGTCTGTCACCTAAGCGCATGATATTCATCTATTACTCTTATTCTAAGGTTTTTTTGATTTCATGTTCAGCATCTTGGAGATCACCAAATGCCTTTCGGATTTGCTCTTTTCTGATAAAATCTACATCAATAGCAGATGCTTCAATCTTTATACCTAATCCAGCTGCTAGCTCGAACATCGACACTTTTCCTTTGAACTTTTTGCCCCACTCTAAGATCACTTCTTCATACGTTTCTTAGTCTATCCCAAACCCAAAGTTCTTGTCGATCCTCTGGAGTTCTTCAGTTGACCAGAAATTTGAGTTATTATTGCTGACTCTTAATGTTTCAAAAAAACTCTTCAAGCTCAGTTTATTCACGTTCATGATGTTCAGCAAGAACGATTTAACTAACTCTTAAGGCTTTTGAAGCATCTTCAGTAGCCCCATGAATCTAAACTTATCGGAGCTATCTTTGTAAGCTGCAAACAAAGCATCTCTTTGATTTTTGGAGACATCCAAGAACAACGCTACTAAAACCCTCCCTAGAGTCTACGGAGAATCCAAGGAATAATCACATTTACTATCGAAACTCACGAATACATCGTGCAGATTTATTTTAAATTTCTCGCTGACGATTTAAAGTTAACTGAGAATCTCTTCTAATTATTTTTTCTAGCCACTTTCAGATTAATTATCTGAATAGACATCATCAGCCCCAAGAATGAATGCATCCACACCAAGTAACTCGCAGAATTCCCTCACATCAATGAGATTCTAATGGCTGTTTTATGACAACCAATCATTCCAGCCTTATTACAGGTACACTCGATCTAGACCCAGTTTCAAATTGCTATTCAGAAACACCAACTCAGCTAAGGACCTGTGGAAAAATAAAATGTGATGTTTAAGGAGTTTAAAAACAATCAAATGGTCAATATTTAAGGTTATTCTATGTTCTCTTACCAATGTAACTCATCTGAAAATGTAGATTAGCTGTTGTCTCTGATGATTTAGAAATATTCTTGCGGTTTCATTTGATTCGCTTTTATCGAGAATATTAAAATCTATTTGATCAACGCGTATGGTGGGAGAACCTTCTTGAGGATTGGTACGTAGTAGAAGCAGCCATCTTGAAGCGTTGAACTCGCGAAGAATTACCCGATATGCGCTTCATTCGCTTCGATACGTAACTACGCGAAAATATTCTGAACTCCTGAAATATACAATTTGAATGTTTTCTCTTCGTCAAATTGAGAAAACAGATCAAACAGGGAAATTCCATCTTCAGTAGCAGATTAGTTGATCAGTTGGATATATTGCTCTTTGTTGAATTAGACTAATCCAGCACGTTTTTTACCAGCCATGATGACAGGTTGCTTTTTCTGCCCAAGTCCTTATTGCTAATAGGGAATCAGATCTTCGACAGAAGACTACAGATCAGCCAGACTATCTAACTTGTTTTAAGATTGAAAGTTCCCTTCACCCTTGAGCTTGCTCTTGATATTCACTTGCTGTCTAGAAAAAATCAACAAGGACATAAGGTGATTTTTGTTGATAAAAATGGAGAAAAGGAGATAATTAGCTAATAAAATCTGTAAAATATCATTACAATAGCCTCTGAAATTCAAAGCAAGAGCATTATGCTCGCCTCATGAAAATTAATGGAGTAAAATAATAAGAATATTTGTTTGAATTGCATTTGCTTTCCTTTATGTCCCTTGTGCTTTCTTAAAAATACCACTAAAAATCTGAAAAACATTACAATTAAACTTAGCTGCTGGTCATCTGATTGTTCTTGATCATTCCCTTTTGAGGGAACTATCCAGTAGCTACAGGAGCACCACCTGCAGCTACAACCTTGGGTGCTTTTGGATCAAACCCAGTTTACTTAAAAAGCGTGTGCAGATTATTATACCCTATTTTTTGTTTCTGATAGTAATTCTAGTTTATTAATTGATTTAAATTGGCTTTATCTGACTAAACTCTGCCTTCGATAATCGCCCTGAATTCCGCTGAATTCACTTATCCATCTTTGTTCAAATCGAATGCTTGGTATGCTTCTTTCAGCTCATCATTAGACAAAAATATCTGCACATTCTCGAGCATCTACGCAAACTCATGGAGATCTAGCACACCATCCTTTTTCTCATCGAATAACTCGAATAATTTATCTGGTTCGACTTTATATTTCTTGCACATGTTTTAGATTTTCTCTTACAGCTCGGAAATATCAAATTGCAGACTCATAAGACCATTTAAGAACTGCATGTAGTCTAGTTCATTAGCAGTGTTCTACGAGAAATACTTAAACACAGCTTCCATCTCAGCAGGCTTAATTATAATTTCATATTATTTCAGTAATTTACTCCAATTCGCATATGAAATGGTGCCTTTTCTGTTGATATCGCGATTCTTCATTGCTTCCTCGATATCAAACTCAGCATGGACAATTTTTCGACGGATCGAGCGGAGAGTTCTATCGATGTCAATATGACATTCGAAGATTTTATCTTAGAATTCTTCGACAGTCAATCGAAAATCGTTATTTTCATCAAGAAAACAAAATAATTCCTCCGATTATTCCTTATCAAATCCAAATCCTAAATCGATCATCATTTTATGGAATTAACTAAACACTATCTCCCCACCACCTTCACGCTTAGATCCTTTGTCGGTAGTCACAAATCGCTTGAAAAATAGATCTAAAGGTATGTTCTAGTCTGCTAAGTATTGTAAGATGCGTTCACGGATTTTCTACCCAGCACAAAAATAAGGATTTAAAAAAATGATACAAGGCTGGCTTAAATTAAACTCCAAACATGCTTTATCTTACGAAGAAGTTGAGATGATCGCTGTTGAGAATCGAGAAGAATTAATGGTAGTCAATTTAAGATTTATCTTCTTTGTCAAAGTACTTGAAAATAGCCTTGGGGGGGAAGAAAAAAAATCACAAAAAGATCAATTATTTTTTTGCCGATTTTATTCAATTACCTTGATTTCTTCATTCGTAAATCGGAAATCAATTGCAGCTAACGATTAGCTGAATTCCCCAAACCCAAGACTGCCATTATGATTAATGTCAATTGCCTCGAACTGCTTGATTGCTTCTTCTTCCGTCTTCAATTCCATTACCTTCATTCCAAATAAAAAACCACTTTTTTGACAAACCCAAAAACAAAAATACACCCATCTTCATTCACTCCGATATTCCCATACTTTTTTGATTTTGGCCAATAGTGGCTTTATGGATATTTCTCTTGAATCATCATTCACTGCTGCCTTGAACTCCGCATAATCTACCTACGTGTCTTACGATGAGTCAAATTTATTAAACACAGCATACAGCACCTCTTAATTCTACTGATTAATATCGGGAAACAGCTCCTTGAGCCCTTTTTAGAATTCCGCAAAAGACAGGTAATCATCGTTTTCCAAGTCTAATCTCTTAAACAGCACAAGTAACGGAATGTTTTCCTTGTCAATGTAAGTTAAAAATTCCTTTTTGATTTCCCTGTAGAGATCACGGACTTCCTCTGTCATAATGTTCTTGTCCTTTTTGTTAGGCTGTGGGATGCTAGGATTATCTCCATTTTCATTTTACTCAGTGCTGAGTGTCGTAGCAGTGTAATCCCTATCCTTGAAATGTTCAAAGATCAGCTCATTCAGGACGTTATAATCCAGTTTTCCAGCACGGTATGGCACTGCAGACATTAGCTATTTATGCTGATCATAATCCAGCATGATCGACTCTCGTTTCAGCGCATCCCAGAGATCGCTCTCGTAAATCCAGTTATCGCTCAATTAATCATAATATTTCTTAACAATCTCAATTAATGTAAACCCTTTTTCTCTTAGTTCTCGTTTTAGTTTCAAGCAAAGTGATTTAAACTCTGGTGTGAAATTACTCAGTTATACATCCCTCCCGCTGAGAACCTGCCGTTGTCTACACTCTCGCTGCACTTCATCAAATAATCTCTTAAAGAGAATCTAACCTTTTTCATGGCAGCCGAAGAAACTCGCGAATTAAATTAATTCTTCTTCCCTAACATATCTTCCTGCTTCGTTGATGGCTTTTTTGAACTCCTCGATTAAGACCGTACCAGAGTTTTTCTCAACGCCTTTACGAGGATGAGCATCTATTTACTCGCAAGTTTTTTAGATGTACTGGCTCTTGTAGAGGAATTGAATTAACTCGTCTAGGAGTTCTTGCGATATTTTGATAGTAGCTGACTTAGATTTAGATGAAAGCTCATCGGATTTCAGACTGAGATTCTCAGATCTCTTTTCCTTCAATTCTTATGCTTCTTATTGGGAATATCCATAGATTATCCTCTCGAGATCATCTAAATTTAGTAACTCAGCATCTTTCGGGAAAAAAGAAAAAAGAAAAAATCAAATCATAAATATTTTTTCAAATCATCCAAAAATCAATTTTAATCAGTTTAAATCCCTTCTTTCAAATTGATATGGTTATTATCATCATAATCAGGTACTCTGCGAGGTTGAGATGTTTCTCAGATATGTGAATAAATTTCTCATTTCTCTATTCTCATCGAGTTGCAGATCATACAAGAAATAATTCCTGACTTGCTCCTCGGTGATGAAGTTTCCTTCTTTAAGTTTTGCTAATTTCTTCGACGAGAATGCAGACTCAAATGTATCCTTCATCCGCTACATTTCTCTTCGGATCAATTACCCATAAGCCATGAGTTCCTTCTCTTCTTACTCTGATATTAACCCTTTACGTCGTAGTAACGTTTCATCTTTTTTGAGTTCTAAAAATAGTGATCGAAATTCTTAGTAGAAGATCAAATTTGTTTTATCTTATTTAATTCTCTCCAGCAACGCATCTACCTAAAGTCAAATAGAATTTTTATGTGTTTATGTTGTTTTTTAACTATAAATCTTATCGATTTACTTTAAGCTTATTGGCTGCAAGATTATACCCAATAAGATTGAGTTTATTCAGGAATTCCTGCTGATTAATCATATCATTAACTCTTGAAGCTTTGAATAACTCATCGATATTGGTGTCTCGCTTCATCATAAGACTTTTTGAATTTAAGAAAATGCCCACAAATAATTATTTTCCTAGGTTATTTGTATTCCTTTTTGATATTACATCTGCAGCTCTTCGATGATCGAGACAAGGAAGGCATTCTCGTCTTCTTCATAATCGACAGTTTCAATCCCAAACAATGTTCGTTTGAATTCCCTAAGAGTGACAAATCCATCACCTGAAATGTCTGTTCTGAGAAACAAATGTCTGGTCATTTCATCATCGATTTAATTCCCCAATGCCTTCAGCAGCCTCCCGAATTCTTGTTCATCGAGTTTAGCATCTTGATCAGCGTTGAATCGATGGAAAATATCCTCGAAGTTGATCCCAGATTGGCGTGCATTTTCACTTATCTATTTGAACATCAAAATCGATTATTCTTCTCTCTCCAACCCTAACTTCAACTTAGCCAGCCAAACATTATCCTTGTCTTTCTGCACATACTTCAAGAAAAACACGTACTCATAATCACGGGTGAGTTTCAAGGTATTGAAAAGCACGTGCTCCATGTTCTATTTTATAAGAAAATACATGAAAATTAGAATAAGAGAAGAGTACAGCTTATTTTTCTTTTAAAAGAGACAAAATTAATGTTATTTTCTGCTAATTTTACAGCGACTGTGATTTCATTCAGCGTATCTTAATATCTCAGGAATGTTTTCTCATATGTAAGATTCATATCCTTGAATTTCTAGTTTATCGTAATGAACCAGGAAATTGCATAGTGGATGTTCGAAAACGTCACACCTTGGTTGGCTACTACTTGCTACTTGCTTAGCTGCTACTGGCAATACACAAGTAGATCTCTGAACAGCTCTAAGTTCACATTATTCGGATCTATTACTTATGTGATCACAGATAGCAATTCCCCAAGTTATTTGGAGAAATATTTTAAATTCATATCCAAATCAGTCAATAAATACCTAAAAGAAACAGCATGAATGTACCCTGAATTCGAAGCAAAATATTCGCTAATTGTCAGGTTCTTCTCCTTCATGAAAGAAAGGATCTCCGACAGAAACGGCATGAGTTTGGTAAACTATTTCACTGGTATTCCTTAAATTAATTTAGATTCTATCTCACCGCCTATGCTCTCGATGTCGAACTTTCCAAACTGCAGCAGCGTAATACTCGATACTTTCTTTGTCCCGAGTTTATCGAGATGCTTGAATAACTGCAATCCGTCTTCTTCTTTGATTTTGAGAATCACTTCGAGTTTAGTTTTGAACTCTGAGTAGTTCATGTAGGGATCTTTCGTTTTTTCGATTTCAAAAAAGGATACAATATCTTCTGGCTTGAATCTGAGTAATCTCTAGGATATTTACTAAGACAGCAATCCCATTTTCCCTTTAACCGTTTAGATTTCTTCTTTAGCTTGTCGGATCCGCTTAATCAGTGGCTTTGTGCATATGCAATCTAATAGATTTTGCAGCTCATTTTCCTCACACCATTCATAAAAAATCTAGCACGTTTTTTCGATTTCAAGCTAGCCATACATGTCCTTTCGTATTCCTAGCAGATTAAACACAATTGCAATGTCATCTTATTGAACTTTGAACCCGAACGATGAGAGCACTTGATTAAATTTTTCAGATGGAATAAAATCATGATTGATTTTGGATGTCACAGCTATCAGCTCTGATTACAGAATTTTCTCGGAATTACCTAATTACCTACACATTCTATTGAAGAAACTCGTTAACGTTTCTACGATTGGCTTTTGGAAAAACTAATGCAAATTC
>Ga0302285_10000734_pt1 | contig 18001 bp, 13 predicted proteins | sample III_Fen_E2_2_FD_200455 | JGI IMG/M metagenome (GOLD analysis project Ga0302285, IMG submission 200455) | Peat permafrost microbial communities from Stordalen Mire near Abisko, Sweden - III_Fen_E2_2 | ecosystem: Environmental > Terrestrial > Soil > Wetlands > Permafrost | place: Sweden: Abisko... | reverse complement strand
CTCTTCACACCATTTGATTCCTGTGCATTAGCGTGAAGTTTCTCAAGCACGGTGCTCTTAGTCTGTAATTCAATAATTCTGATTGAATCAGTACAAGCCTGAAAACGTGCCATATAAGCACCCATCTGCTTTATATTCTTTTGCAAATACTCGATATTCACCAATATACGATAACATTCACGTTGAGTACTAAAATTAGCAGGATGTTCTAATGCAATAGAAGCATATTTAAAAGAAGCATCATATTGTCCTAAATCAAAGAGTAAATCTGATAATTTATAACATCGTATGGCAAAACTGGTACCTTTAAAGGGATAAGGCAAACTTTTCCTTAAATAAAACTGCGCAGAATCAAATTGTTTAGAAGAATAATAATTAATACCCATTTCCTGATATATTGCCCCGCACAACAAGGAATCAGACACATGCAAAAATGCAGATTTATAATATCTTTGGGCAGTTTTATATTCTTTTAAAAATCTATAAGTTCTGCCAATAGAGAGAATCACAAATCTCGAATCGAGTGTCTTACCAATCTGATTAAAACAATTGATAGAAACCTTATATTTTTTCAGTGCTTCGTTATAATCCAGTTGATTTGAACAGATATCTCCCAAATCGGCATAAATTTTACCTAACAAATCTAAATCATTTTTAGGCTGAAGGATATCAATTGCTTTAAAATACAATACAGTTGCTTCATCATAATGTTGGGCATATTTAAGTTTATGCGCTTTATAATAATAACACGATGCTAAACGAGGATAATCATTTTTATCAAGGTAGTAATTTGTTGAAAAATCGATAAGAGAATCTGGTATAAGCGTTTTATCATTTTTCTGAAGTGCCTGAAATAAAAGCAAATCATATAGTGCCAGATCTGCATTAGATGTATAATTCTCAGGTTTCAGGTTTTGCAAAATACTTAATGCCAAATCAGGATGAGTATCCATAATCCGTTCGGCAGTTTTCAATTCAACGGGAACAAACGAACAACCGACAAATAAAAAAGGAATAAAAAGAAATAGTGAACTGAATTTAAAATGCATATTGCGAAATTCTGATTGCACAATTCAAAGCAAAGAATTGAGGCGATGGAATGCAAAATTACAAAATTAAATCCATTTCTAATCGTGTTCACTTTTACCTTTTAAAACTGAGTAACAAAACACACAAAATAATCTTTACACGAATTTGTTCTCAGAGGTTAAGCTGATTATGGTTTACACAGCCAGGTTCTGAAAGCTATACCGAAAGCTGGTTCTGGTATAGTTTTAATATTTGGCTCATTAGCCTCTAAATTACGAATACTCGTTTGATAGTTGCCCGTAAACCGACTTGTCCGATTTGGAAAATTATAGCTTTCAATGATTTCATCCTTTTCTCCCAGTATCTCAACGGTAGTTTCTGCTATTGCTTCATACAGTTCTTTACCTTGTGTAATATTTACATCTACCCAATTGACGTTTGGATTCCATTTACCACCAAATAAAGGTCCTTTAATCGATGAACGCAAATTGACAAGACCGTTGTTCACATTATAACCGGAAAGGGCAAGGTCGGCTGATTTACGATTGAAACGTGTGATAATATCAAGTATTTCAGTCCGGCTTATCGTTGCACCTTCTTTTAATAGTTCGTCAACTATATCTGTTATACCCATATTTCCTTTTACAACTACCTGCGTATTATATTCTGCAGGATCAATTGTCAGTTGGGATTTTCTCAACCACGCTTTTAATACATTTTTCATGTGATATAGTTTTTATTTAATAATACCGGATATGGAATTAAAAAATTTAAATTATACCGGGAAGGTTATGAACCTACCCGGTATAAAAATCATTTACAATTGAAAAGAACCGTTATATTTGGTTGAACCATAAGAGATGTAAATCGTATAGCTTCCACTTTCCCATCCACCGGTTTCAATAGATGACTCAAGTGTAAACCTTGTGTTAATTGTTTCCTGATGTGCAACGCTGCCAAATTGATCAACAACTGTGATAGTTACTATTCCAACATACTTGCTGAAATCAACAGCCAGTTCTGTATCATACAAAGCAACAGAAACCGGAGCAACAGAAAATGAAGCAACAGACATTGACCTGCTCAACGACATACCCATTATATTATTTCCGGGCTGACTACCGGTTCCATCATCCCCTTTTTTTAGAGGGACTTCTACGGTACCGGCAAAAACACTTTGTAACGGGAGAGCAAAAACTAAAAACATAATAATGTTTAGTAAAGGGTTATTCATCTTTTTCATAAAAAATAGAATTATTAGTGTGAACATAGGGTTTGGAATCCAAATCAGGTATTCCTTCAAGGTGCTAAATTATACATAGCGGAGCACTGTAGCAAATTTTGAGGCAAAATAAATTAGGACACGTCGTTTTTTATCTTGCTGTTTTGTAGCAATTTAAGTGTGGACAACCAGTTATTTTTAGGACAAGGGGTAAAAGGGGTGAAATTAGGGGGTAAAAACAGGGGGTCTGTTTTAAGAAAATGAAGAAAAAGCGAAAAAAAGTATAATTACTTTCCTACCGATTTTTCTTTCAATAACTGATCAAGTTCTTTCGTACTCTTCAGGTTCATTTTTTGAGTCAACCTTGATTTCAACTTGTACAGGCTGTTTGGTTGGCTGTCGAGTACCAACGCCATTTCCGGGGTAGGCACATCCAACAAAAAGAGACAACACCAGATTAGCTCTTTCCGGGTTACGTCCGAATAGTTACTTTCCAGTGAAGAAATTAAATTATTGAATGTTTTATTCATTAACTTTTTAAAAGCATCCCAATCATTTATATACAAACAGGTAATGTATAATTCCTTATCCATTTCTCTTCGTTGCAAAAAAGAAGATTTTTTATATACAGCAGCCTGAATAGACCTTGATTCTTCAATTTTTTGAATCAGACTACTAACAAGTAAGTTCTGTTTATGGTTTATTTGGACAACAGCCTCTTCCAATTGTTTTTCTTTGCCTTTATTTCTCTTCCTTAATCGATACAGAACTAATAAACTGATTAAAACAATCAGGGGAATTAACCATCCGAGAACAATGAGATATTTTTTTGTTTTATTGGCCGTTTCCGAGGATTGATGTAAGTCTTCCAACACAGTGATCTTAGTCTGAGATTTCATTTTTTGAACAGAGTCTGTAAATGACTGGAAGCGTGTCATATATACCGCCATTTGTTTGAAATTTCCTTTCAGATATTCTGTGTTAGCTAGTAAGCGATTACATTCTCGTTGTGTAACAAAATTAGAGGGATATTTTAATGCAATGGTAGAATACTTATAAGCAGAATCGTATTGCGCAATATCGAAAAACAAATCGGCCAAATTGTAACATCTTATGGCATAATTCGTACTTTTATAGGGGTATTGAATACTTTTACGAAGGTAGTATTGCGCTGAGTCATACTGCTTTGCCCAATAATAATTAATTCCTATTTCCTGAAAAGCATCACCTCTCAATATGGAATCTCTTGTTTGAGCCAAAGCTTGCTGATAATATTTCTGTGCTGATTTATAATCTTTTACTGATCGGAAAGTTCTTCCAATATCAAGGATGATATAACTTGCATCAATAGGCTTACATGCCAGATTAAAGCAATTTATAGATTGGTTATATTTTTCTCTTGACTCCTTGAAATCTTGCTGGAATGAGCAAATATCTCCCATTGCCGCATAAATTCTACCCAATAAGGTATAATCTTTCTTATCCTGGATATTGTCTAATGCTTTAAGATATAAAACTGTTGCCTGATCAAATTGTTGAGCAGTCTTATATATACGTGCTTTGTAAAAATAGCAGAGTGCCAGACGGGATTTATCGTTTGAATGCTGGTAATAATTCAATGAATAATTTATAAGGGAGTCAGGCTTTAACTCCAACTTATTATTATCAAGCGCCTGAAAGAACAACAGGCCATACAATGCTCGATCGGATGATGATAACATTAATTTATCTGTATGCATATGCTGTAAAATATGCAACGCAGAGTCAGGATCAGACTCCATAATCCGTTCTGCCGTTTTTATCTCATTAGGCATGAGTGAACAACCGTACATAATGATACAGCTGATCAGAAGCAAAAAAGATCTAAAAAATGGTGGCATGAACGGCTTTTGGATATTACCTTGCAAAAGTACAAATTTGTTTTCATTTAAAACTCTACTTTCATTTGTATAAAAGCAGTCAAACTGTTAATTTATCAATACAAAAAACAGAAAATGCAGGTTAGAAAAATATAAAATAATATTATAAATCTTCTGTTCAGTCAATTCTGAATTCTTTTCCCCATTATTAAAAGATATGACTCGACAATTTAAGAATATTAATGGAAATCATAATTTGCATTGTCACATACAAATTTAATACTGAGGTTTTTATTAAGGTATAAGATTTTGAATAAAAAGAAGGAATAAATTGAGGATTTATGTTCAGGCTACTGCAAGTGTAAAAATACTTATTTTTATTTCCGGGGTTTCAAGTAATGCGCGTACACACGCTTCCAATGTGGATCCTGTCGTTAGGACATCATCCACTAAAAGGACATGCTTACCTGCAAGAACGGTTGTATCCTTTAATTCGAAAATTCCTTCTGTGTTTTCATACCTTTCAAATACCGTCTTTTTTGTTTGAGTAGTATTTTCACGTGCACGAATAAGTGTCGAAGTATCCATTGGTCTATTAAGTACCACAGATAAACCTTTACCTATCCATTCACTTTGATTATAACCACGCAATTTATATTTTCCGGGATGTAGCGGTACCGGTAAGATTACGTCGATCGATGTAAAGTCTGTAGAGTCTAACAAATCGATGGCTGCATATTTTCCCATCAATTCACCTATTTCCTTATTACCCTTGTATTTAAGAATGTGCAATAGTTTTTGGAAGGAAGATCCTTTCTGAAAAAAGAAATAAGAAGTTGCCCGATAAATGGGAACTTTACCCCAAAACCGCTTCTCAATAGGATTTTCATCAATCAGGTGATAATTCGTTTTGGGAATTTCATGAAGGCATGAAACACACAACTGATGCTCATTTTTCTGCAAACTGCTTCCACAGACAACACATAGATCCGGGAACATCAGATTAATAAAATCAACAAAAGGATTGAATTTCATAATCACTAAAATTAAGTTCGAAAGAAACTAAATGCTTAGTAAGATTTACACGAAATATTCATAGGAATACTAAGATAGAATCAGACAATTCAATTGAAACGTCCAAATAGAGTTGAGTCAGGAATTGAAAAATCACGTTCAACATTATTGTGCAATTAAATGCAAGCCTTTTGGAACAAAAATCAATAGTCCAATAAAAACTGAGATAATTGCACAGATCAATACTGCACCCGCAGCGATATCTTTCGCTTTACCTGCCAGTGGGTGTTGTTCGGGAGAGGCTAAATCAACCACATTTTCTATTGCAGTATTCATCATCTCAGCACCTACAACCAATCCAATACACAGCAGACAAAACATCCATTCTGTCAGGCTGATGGAGAATGCTATTCCGCAAACAATTACAAGAATTGTTATAGCAATATGGATTTGCATATTCGCTTCAGACCCCATTACCTCACGGATTCCGCGGAAAGCATATCCAAAACTCTGCAACCTCTTTTTCATAACTATGTCTTTAAATTTAATTGTTGGCAAATTTCGTAAAAAAAATGCATATAGAATCTTGTTTTCCACAAAAAAAATCCCACAAACAGAATTGTTTGTGGGATTTTGCTTAAAATATCTATTCTCTAATGATCTAAACTTTCACGCGTTCAACATATGAACCGTTACGGGTATCAACACGGATTGTTTCACCTTCATTGATGAATAACGGAACACGAACGGTAGCACCTGTTTCAACAGTTGCCGGTTTTGTAGCATTGGTAGCAGTATCACCTTTTAAACCCGGTTCGGTATAGGTTATCAACAAAGCAACCTGAACAGGAAGATCAACAAATAAAATTGTTTCAGATTGTGCGTGGATTACCACTTCACAAATCATTCCCTCTTTCAGGAAATCAACTCCATTAATAATGTCTTTACTTACAGAAACCTGCTCGTATGATTCATTATTCATAAAGTTATAACCCATATCATCTTTGTATAGGTACTGGAATTCACGACGCTCTATACGTACTTCTTCAATTCTTACTCCGGAATTAAATGTTTTCTCAAATGTTCTTCCGGTAACAACATTTTTCATTTTTGTCCGTACAAAAGCTGGACCTTTACCTGGTTTTACATGAAGAAATTCAGTAATAACTAAATATTGACCATCAATATCGAGACACATCCCATTTTTAATATCTGCTGTAGTAGCCATAAAACAATTTACAATTTAAGAAATTTACAATTTACAATTATCTCCGAAATCCTGATTCGTAAATTAAATACTCTACTGAATGGATTCCAATCTGACACTTTTAATATCAATGGCAAAAGTACGATTTAAATTTTGATTATCAAAATAGTTTATATATCAGCTTATTATGAAAAAGCCTCTGCTTTATGGCAGAGGCTTCATTATCCTTTTCATCACTTGAACTTATTTGTCATTTCGTTTTTGTACGTTATAAAAAATCTTCATCTGATTGCCCAGTATTTTGGTAAATCCCTTCACATCATCGGCACTCCAGGCACGATTAATTTCACCATATTCACCAAAATCAGTCTTCATAAGGTCATAAGTGCTTTCAACACCAACCAGGGTATAGCCGTATGGACGGAGCTTTACAATAACTGTTCCTGTAACGTTTTGCTGTGAACTTTGAAGGAATTGCTCAATGTCCCGCATTACCGGCTCCAGATACTGAGCTTCGTGCAGAAACATACCATACCAGTTTCCCAATTGATCTTTCCAGTATTGTTGCCATTTGGTAAGCGTATGTTTTTCAAGCATTTTATGGGCATTGATAATTACCAATGGGGCTGCCGCTTCAAAGCCAACCCGTCCTTTTATGCCAATAATTGTATCACCAATGTGCATATCACGGCCAATGCCATATTTTCCTGCAATATCCTCCAATTGATTAATCAGTTTCACTTTGTTGGTATTCTTCTGACCATTCACAGCACAAATTTCACCTTGTTCAAAATCAATAGTAACCGTTTCTTCACCTTGTTTTTCAACCTGGCTTGGATAGGCTTCTTCGGGTAAGGTCTGTTCCGATTTCAAGGTTTCTTTGCCTCCGATACTGGTACCCCATAATCCTTTGTTGATGGAGTATTCCATTTTTTTAAAATCAGCTTCAAAGCCATGTGATTTTAAATAGTTGATCTCATATTCACGGGTCAAAACAAGATCACGTGTAGGAGTCAATATTTTAATTTCAGGAGCCAGTACATCAAATACAAGGTCGAAACGTACCTGATCATTTCCGGCACCCGTACTTCCATGCGCTACATAATCTGCTCCTATTTCCTTAGCGTAATTGATAATGGCAATTGCCTGAAAAATACGTTCTGAACTAACTGAGATAGGGTAAGTGCCGTTGCGTAGTACATTCCCAAAAACCATGTATTTGATACTCTTTTCATAGTATTCCTGAGTGACATCCAATGCCACATGAGTTACCGCTCCAAGTCGGAAAGCTTTGTCTTCAATAGCCTTTAAATCCGCATCACTAAATCCGCCGGTGTTAGCCACTGCCGTATGCACTTCGAACCCTTTGTCTTCTGATAAGTATTTAGCGCAAAACGATGTATCTAATCCTCCGCTAAATGCTAAAACCACTTTTTCTTTCATATTTTTTTTGTTTATGGTATCAGAAATTATCGGGAATCCTGTAAATTCAGGTTCATTCCGGGAATCCTTCATCAACCAAATTACCTAATCAACATTATCTTTCTTCTCTTCAGTAGCGGGATCGTAGAGCATTCCGGTACACAAACAATGTTTACGTTCTGTACGTTGCAGAATATCATAATTTACGCAACTCTGACACCCTTTCCAGAATGCTTCATCACTGGTCAGTTCTGAAAAAGTGACTGGTTTATAACCCAGTTCGGAGTTTATTTTCATAACTGCCAATCCTGTAGTTAATCCAAATATCTTTGCATCGGGATATCGTTGACGGGACAGTTCAAAAGCCTTGCGTTTAATACGCTTAGCAAGACCATGTCCACGAAACTTATCCACTACTATTAATCCCGAATTGGCAACAAATTTCTTATTACCCCAGGTTTCAATATAGCAAAATCCGGCAAATTCATCACCTGCTAAGGCAATAATTGCTTTTCCTTCTTTCATTTTTTGCTCGATATATTCGGGCGAGCGTCTGGCTATTCCAGTTCCACGTACTTTGGCCGCATCCGCAATGGTTGTCAAAATAGTATCAACATATACCAGGAAGCGTTCATCTGCAATTTGTACCGTTATCTCTTCAACGGTTATTTCTTTGTCCATATTCAATTTGAATGAGTTCTTTTTAAAATTAGAAAGTAACTCTTTTATATCCTGTACAATTTCCTTTTTAGTGCTGTTTTCTTGAAACGAAGTAATATCAAAAACAATAAGTTTTCAAAAAGGGCAGCAAAGGTATGGAAATTGTATGTACTCAGCAAATATTTTTCTTATAATTCATTTTCTGAAAATGTGATATTCATCATCTCGAGAATATCTTCACGGGTTATCCCTTCACGGGGAATAACCAGAATGGTATCGTCACCTGCAATTGTTCCTAACACATGTTCGGTGGCTTTGTTGTCAATATCCCAGGCAATGGCACTGGCATATCCTGGTTTTGTTTTTACAACGCCCAGCTGCCCGGAGAATTCAAGGCTCAATACAGCTCCATGAGCTATCAGGGTATTGCTTGTTCCTGAATTGGGTAACGGCTTGTTGTAAGAAGGCAATATATACTTATATGCTCCATTCGACAAAGGCGTTTTCGCTACTTTCAATAATTTTAGATCACGTGATAATGTTGCTTGCGTTACTTCACACTGTCGCTCACTTAACATTTTAAGCAGCTCTTCCTGACTCCCTACTACGGTCGACCGAAGAATTTCCGAGATAATCTGTAAACGGTTTCGTTTATTCTTCATAAATTGTATAATTATTTAGATTTCACGCAAAAGTAGTTCTTTTTATGCATATATCAAAATTTTTCGTCATATTTATTCTGTTTTAACTTAACTTTAAGAGTTTACAGTGCTGATTTTGTATATTTATAAATATAAAAGTAAATGAATAGATATTCTAATAGGTTGTTTCCATAAAATCAAACAGGATATGAAGAATTATTTCCAAATCGGAACTTAGTCAAATAGTAAATTAAAAGAAATCATTTCAATATGTTTTTAATTGGCAATCAAGGAGTAATTATTACTTGTTCTGTATAAATTATTCATTCCAAATGCTGTATCTTTGCAGGTTAAAAAAAAGCAGTTTTTGGGCCTTTGTAAGCAGCATCCAAACATCAACATCTAACATGCTGTCTGCCAATAGCGCAGATTGATTATTAATAATTACGAATTATAGAAATACATGTCCAAACAAGGAAATATTCTGATAAAAGGTGCAAGGGTTCACAACCTTAAAAACATTGATGTTGAAATTCCACGCAATAAATTAGTTGTCATTACAGGATTATCAGGTTCGGGGAAATCATCACTTGCCTTCGATACGCTTTATGCAGAAGGCCAACGACGTTATGTGGAAAGTCTTTCCTCCTATGCCCGTCAGTTTTTAGGTCGAATGAGTAAGCCCGAAGTCGACTATATAAAAGGAATACCTCCTGCAATAGCCATCGAACAAAAAGTAAATACCCGCAATCCACGCTCTACAGTCGGGACCTCGACAGAAATTTACGAATATATCAAACTTCTTTTTGCCCGTATTGGTAAAACCTATTCACCTGTTACCGGAGAACTGGTAAGACGATACGAAGCACAAGATGTTATTGATGCTGCCATGAACTTTGCGGATAATACAAGAATAATGGTATTAACTTCAATAGCACCAACAGTAGACAGATCACTCAATGAACAACTTAACAGCCTTCAATTACAAGGTTTCAGCCGCATTGAAGTAAATGGCGAGACTATTCAGATCTCTGAATTCCTGAAACAACCGGACAACATTGAAACAAAAGAAGTTTATTTGCTGATTGACCGGTTAGTAGTAGAACACACCCAAACAGCCATTAGCCGCCTGACCGACTCTATAGAAACAGCTTTCTTTGAAGGAAATGATTCATGCATACTGAAAATCATTACAGAGGACGAGACTAAACTACTCTATTTCTCTAAGAAATTTGAAGCTGACGGTATGGTATTTGAAACCCCCACCGTTCACACGTTCAGCTTCAACAGTCCAATAGGTGCTTGTCCAAAATGTGAAGGATTCGGACGTGTAATAGGAATTGATGAAGATCTGGTGGTTCCGAATAAGAACCTGTCTATCTATGAAGATGCTGTTGTGTGCTGGAAAGGTGAAGTCATGAGCGAATGGAAAAACCGGTTAATCCATACAGCCTCAAAATTCAATTTTCCTGTTCACAAGCCCTATTACGAACTGACTGACGAACAACGTCATTTGCTCTGGACAGGAAATGCCTATTTTGAAGGATTAAATGCCTTTTTTAAACATCTGGAGTCCAATCAGTATAAAATTCAATACCGGGTAATGCTTGCCCGCTATCGGGGCAAAACAATATGCCCTGAATGCCACGGAAGCCGCTTAAAAAAAGAAGCTTCGTATATTCGCATTGACACTAAATCGATTACTGATCTGGTATTATTGCCTATCAGCACACTAAACGATTATTTTGAAAACCTGAGTTTAGACGAACAGGATGCTGCTGTTGCAAAACGATTACTAATTGAAATCAACAACCGAATTCATTTTTTACTTGATGTTGGTTTAGGTTACCTGACTCTTAACCGCCTTTCCAATTCTCTTTCCGGTGGCGAAAGCCAACGCATCAACCTGGCAACTTCACTTGGAAGCAGCCTTGTTGGTTCGCTCTATATCCTCGATGAACCGAGCATTGGGTTGCATTCACGGGATACCCATTTGTTGATTAAAGTATTAAAACAGCTCCGTGATTTAGGGAATACGGTAGTAGTGGTGGAACATGATGAAGAAATCATGCGTGCTGCCGATTATTTAATTGATATTGGTCCTAATGCCGGAAGACTTGGTGGAAAATTAGTCTTTCAGGGCGTTCCTGACATGACTGAGTTAAGCAAGTTCAAAGCCGATTCTCCTGAAATAGAAAATTCCTATACCTTAAAATATCTGTTAGGACTTGAAAAAATAGAGGTTCCCAAACATCGTCGGAAATGGAATAACTTCATTGAAGTTTTCGGTGCCCGCGAGAACAACCTCAAGGGAATTGATGTTAAGTTCCCCCTGAATATCATGACTGTGGTGACAGGTGTCAGCGGTTCCGGTAAATCATCACTCGTGCGGAATGTATTTTACACTGCACTGAAAAAACATTACGGGGGCATTGCCGATCGTACCGGGCAATTCGGAACACTGAAAGGCAGCATGCATCTGGCTAAAGACATTGAATTTGTAGATCAAAACCCAATAGGACGTTCTTCACGTTCTAATCCGGTTACATATATCAAGGCATACGACGAGATACGGAAACTCTATGCCGACCAACAGCTTTCCAAACAAATGAATTACACAGCTTCCCATTTTTCGTTCAATACCGAAGGTGGCCGTTGCGAAGAATGCCAGGGTGAAGGTACAGTAACCGTTGAAATGCAATTTATGGCCGACCTGGTACTGGAGTGTGAACATTGTCATGGTAAGCGTTTTAAGCAGGATATTCTGGATGTTACCTACAAAGAAGCAAATATCTTTGATGTATTGGAAATGACAGTCAACCAGGCTATCGAGTTCTTCTCACAACATGTAGGGAACACAGAAAAGAAGATCGTAAAACGCCTAAAACCCTTACAGGATGTGGGTGTGGGCTATGTTAAGCTCGGTCAATCGTCCAGCACACTCTCCGGTGGTGAAAGCCAGCGGGTAAAGCTGGCCTCATTTCTGGCAAATGAAAAACCGGAACCAACTATATTTGTATTTGACGAGCCAACCACCGGATTGCACTTCCATGATATCAAAACACTGCTCAAGGCCTTTGATGCGTTGATACTGAAAGGACATACCGTCATTATCATTGAGCATAACCTGGAAATCATAAAATGTGCCGACTACATTATCGATATTGGCCCTGAAGGAGGTGATTTGGGTGGTAACCTTGTATTCGAGGGTACACCTGAATTGATCAGGGACTGTAAAGAATCATATACAGGGCAGTTTTTGAAAGGTAAAATGTGATTATATTTACCTATATTTGAATGAATTAAGCTGCATTTTAAGACAATTATCAGAATCTAATTATTAAATTCTAATAATTAGATTCTAATAATTGGAATAGATTCAGTATCTTTGGCCAAAATTCAATCATTATGAGAGAAATATCCAATCCATTTATCACAAGTGGCTATGTATCTGATGACTATTTTTGCGACAGGGAGAAAGAGTCAAAAGAATTAATAAAGGCCATTACGAACGGCAATAACCTGGCTATCATTTCGCCCCGAAGAATGGGAAAAACAGGGTTAATTCTCCACTGTTTTCATCAACCGGAAATAAGTCGCAACTATCATTGTTTTTTTGTTGACATCTATGCCACAAACAACCTCAAAGAGTTTGTCTTTAAACTCGGGAAGGAAATCTTCGAGACATTGAAGCCCAATGGCACAAAGTTTATAGATGGTTTTTTCTCTATTATAAGTTCACTTCGCCCTGCTTTTAAGTTAGATAAAACCACCGGGGTTCCTATCTTTGATATTGGCCTTGGTGAAATTGTAGAACCGGCATATAGCCTTGAACAAATATTCAAGTACCTCGAGTCTGCCGACAAACCTTGCCTGGTAGCTATTGACGAATTTCAACAGATTGCCGGTTATTCCGAACACAACATTGAAGCTGTTTTAAGGACTCATATCCAGCAATGTAAAAACACCTCATTTATTTTTGCCGGTAGTCAGCGACATATCATGCAGAACATTTTCTTTAGTTCCGCCCGGCCTTTTTACCAAAGCGTCAGCCTGCTCACACTAAAAGCCATTGAAGAGAAGGTATATATCGAATTTGTCCAACAACACTTTCGCGATGGCAACAAGGCTATTCCTGCAGAATTAGTCAGCACTGTATACCGCCTGTTTGAAGGACATACCTGGTATATCCAGAATGTTTTCAATGAATTGTATGCCATAACCGGACAGGAGGAAACCTGCACGCTGGAATTTATACAAGAGGCAGTCATGAAAAGGATAGCATCGTATATCCCCCTGTTCCAAAGCACATTGTCCCTCTTATCCGAACGACAAAAGGAAGCACTGTATGCCATTGCTAAAGAAGGAAAAGCAAAGGCAGTTACTTCCGCTGCTTTTATCAAAAAACACGGTCTGTTGTCCTCCAGCTCAGCACAAACTGCTATCAGGCAGTTGTTAGACAAAGAAATTATCACGTCCGAAAACAATGTGTATCAGGTGTACGACCGTTTCTTCGGGTTATGGCTGACAACCGTTTTTGGAACCGGTTACCGGATTCAATAAATAAAACCATCTACTGAATTCTAAAGAAAAAATGTAAACAAAAAGGAAGATTCAACTGACGTTGAATCTTCCTTTTTGTTTACATGTACAATCTATCATTATCGGAATAATTTAATTTATTCTATTGTGATCTATTGTGCCTATTGTGGTTCTCTTTTCTTATCCTACTATCTTCTTAAACAGATTCTTCATATTCACCAGGTCACCGATTATTTTATGAAGTTCATCAACCTTCACGCGTTCCTGTAACATGGTATCTCGGTAGCGGATAGTGACGGTATTGTCTTCCATGGATTGATGATCGACGGTAATACAAAAAGGTGTACCGATAGCATCCTGCCGACGGTAGCGTTTACCGATCGAATCTTTTTCATCATAGGCACATTTGAAATCGAATTTCAATTCATTCATGATTTCACGTGCTTTCTCCGGCAATCCGTCTTTTTTCACCAACGGCAATATGGCCGCCTTTATGGGAGCAAGAACCGGAGGCAATGTCAGGACAATACGGCTATCCCCGCCTTCAAGCACTTCTTCTTTGTACGAAGCTGCCATAATGGATAAGAATGTACGATCCACCCCTATTGATGTTTCAATGACGTAAGGAGTATACGATTGATTTATCTCCGGATCAAAATACTTGATATTTTTACCGGAGAACTTTTCGTGGCTGCTCAGGTCAAAATCAGTACGCGAATGAATCCCTTCCACTTCCTTGAAGCCAAAAGGCATTTCAAATTCAATATCAGTAGCAGCATTTGCATAATGAGCCAGTTTATCATGATCGTGGAAGCGGTATTTCTGGTCGCCTAATCCAAGGGCTTTGTGCCATTTCAGGCGAAATTGCTTCCAATGTTCAAACCATTTCATTTCCTCGCCGGGGCGAACAAAGAATTGCATTTCCATCTGTTCAAACTCACGCATGCGGAAGATAAACTGACGTGCTACTATTTCGTTACGGAACGCTTTCCCGATCTGGCAAATGCCAAAAGGTATTTTCATCCGGCCTGTTTTTTGAACATTCAGGAAGTTTACAAAAATCCCCTGAGCTGTTTCAGGACGAAGATAGATCTTCATGGCACCATCGGCAGTTGCTCCTATTTCAGTTGAAAACATAAGGTTGAACTGACGCACGTCTGTCCAGTTTTTGGTTCCGCTAACCGGGCAAACAACTTCGTAATCTTCAATAATGGCTTTTAATTCTACCAGGTTATTATCGTTCAATGCTTTTACAAAGCGGGCATGAATTTCGTCCCGTTTAGCCTGATGCTCCAGAACACGTTCGTTCGTTTTACGGAACATGTCTGCTTCAAAACTTTCGCCAAATCGCTTAGCCGCTTTCTCAACTTCTTTGTTGATCTTATCATCGTATTTTGCCAATAAATCCTCTATCAAAACATCGGCACGATACCGTTTTTTACTGTCTTTGTTATCAATCAACGGATCATTGAAAGCATCCACATGGCCCGAAGCTTTCCAGGTTGTAGGGTGCATAAATATGGCAGCATCCAATCCTACCACGTTTTCGTTGAGCAGCACCATACTGTCCCACCAGTACTTTTTAATATTATTCTTGAGTTCCACCCCGTTTTGACCATAGTCGTACACAGCAGCCAACCCATCATAAATCTCGCTCGATGGGAATACAAAACCATACTCCTTGCAATGCGCAATCAGCTTTTTAAAAACATCTTCTTGTGAAGCCATAATATATATTTACTATTTGTTTATTTACTATTTACTATTTCTTATTCTCTTTACCTCTTGCTTCATGCAATTTATTAATTCCATTACCTCTTACTCCTTACCTCTACTCATTTCTCATTCCTAACTCCCTACTACTTACTACTTACTACCAACTACCTACTTCTTCAAATCAAACCCATTACTTTCCACCTGTTTCTTTTCAATATCAATCTGTGTTTCTTCCTTGCTTTTAAATTTCCCGAACCGATAGGTCAACTTAAACCAAAATGTCAGTCCATCATTCAGGTTGCTGAAGTTGGTTTTCAGGTTAGGCGTGTTAAACGAGATCTCTTGTTTTACATCCTTATTTGCCTCAACCGTAAACTCCAGCTTATCCTTATAGAACTTCCTGGTCAGGTCCACCAGCCAGAACTGAAGCGGATGTTCCACCGTATAAATCTGGTAAGTTCCCTTTGTCAGATAGAAATACTGTCCATTTAATCTCAATTCAAGAGGCAATGCAATTTGTGCATTTACTACGAATACCCAAAATGGATTAGAATGCCCATCAGGATACACATAATCTTTAATAATCTGCCGGTTATAGGCAATATAAAAATACAAAAAGCTCATTTTGTCCATGTTCATGGGTTGCTTGAAAAACTCTTTGCCCTTGGTGATCAGCCCGAATGGAACAGGAAATGCCAGAGAAAAATTATAGTTCCTGATATTCCCGTAGTTTGAAAATGTCTGAATCGACGATATCGAGTCAGGCATCGTGTTCAACGTCATCAAACTGACATTCTTTGTATACGAATAATTAGCACTTAGGTTTACGTAATTAAATGCGGACATTGTCAACGAATAATTATCATAAAAATTAGGTTTCAAATACTGATTACCCACCGAACTGGAATACCTGTCGAAATAACCGTTGTTATTCGGGTCCAGCTGGCTGTATGGAGGCATAGCTACTTTCCGTGAATACCTGCCTGTCATGCTCAGATTAGGTGTGAACTGATACAACAGATTTAATGTCGGATAAATATATGGAAATCCGCCGCTTAGAGTTGTGTCCTTTTGTAAAAGCGAACTCCTGAAGTTCAGGTCTTCAAGCCTTACTCCTGCTGTCACATTTAATTTGCCGAACTTCTTTTTTAACTCGGCATACAACGCCAGGTTCGTTTCACTATACTTAAAGTCCAGTTGATTCTGATATACCGGAGTTTCAAAAATGGAAGCCTGTTTGTTATTCAGGTTGTATTTTCCGACATCACCGGCTATCACCCTGTTGTATTTACCACCTGTATTAAGTTGAAATCCTTTGAATGGCAATTCAATATCATACTTCACGTAATAATTCGCCAGGTTCAGGTTTATAGCATTGATGCTGTAAAGGTACGAATTATTTTGTTCCAGCAACGAGTTAGCCATGGAGTTTTTACCATAATTTGAATAGTAAGCCGTGATTTGCAACGATTTACCCAAAGTATCCAATTTGGTTTTGTATTTAGCCACTACTTCGTGGTTATCGTTATTATTCTGGTTGGTATAGTTGTTGGAATAATTAATTGCCGGAGTCAGGTTTTCGGTAAATACGTTACTTGGCGTAGTGGTCCTGTTGCCGGCAATGTTCAAATTATAATTCACAATCAGGTTGGAGTTTTCGTTGATCCTGAAATTGACCATGGGCCTGAAATAGAAGTTATTATTCAGCTCCTTGCCATTCCCTTCCTGAAAAAAGAGCACATTGGGTGTAAAAGAGGTAAATGTCCGGTCCACATTGTTGAAATCGTACACTTCGTGCGAATTATACCCTGTCTGCAATTGCCAGTTGATGGTTTTCTTGCGGCCGTTCAACATGAGGGAAGGCGAGTATTTATGATTGTTGCTTGTGCCGTAGTGCAGGTTGAGTATCCCGCTGAAACTCTTAAAACTGTTCGACCGGGTAATGATATTGATCACCCCGCCATTTGTATTGGCTTCAAAGGATGCACCCGGATTTTCAATAAGTTCTATCTTTTCAATGGCATTGGCCGGTAAACTCTGGATGTAATTTTTCAGGTCCTGCCCCGACAGGTTGGAGGGCACCCCATCAATATAGATGGCCACATCTTTGCCGTTCAGGTTCATATTCCCGGTCGGACTGACTATCACCCCGGGCAGTTTACGTATGGCATCCGACATGGAGCCGGATGAAAGTGCAGGGTTATCTTTAACCAGGTAAGTCGTTTTATCGGCATCCACCTTTATAAATTCTTTTTTATTTCCGACAATGGTTACCTCGCTTAAATCGATGGCCTTTTTGTGTTTAAACAATGTGGTCTTTCCAAGATTGACCACCTGCTGTCCGTTTTTTACGGTAAAGGTTACATCCTGCTCGTCGCAGTTAAATGAATTGACCGCCATTCTGTAGGTGCCCGTATCCGTAGGCAATACAAATTCATTGTCGCATTTTGTGGAAGTGAAGCTCTTCACGCTTCGGTATAGGTTCTTTTCCGATTTCTGGAAATCTATCAGTTTTGTCGTCGTATCGTTTTCGCAGGATACTTCGGCAATTTCTATTGTTGCTTTAATAATCAGGGTTTGTGAATTAGCAAAAAAACAATTAACTAAAAACACAAAAAGGAGTACTTTCGCATTCATAAGTAAATCAATTTTAAGTTCTGAACTAATTTTATGCTATCATTAACTTTGC
>Ga0302285_10000731_pt1 | contig 18034 bp, 10 predicted proteins | sample III_Fen_E2_2_FD_200455 | JGI IMG/M metagenome (GOLD analysis project Ga0302285, IMG submission 200455) | Peat permafrost microbial communities from Stordalen Mire near Abisko, Sweden - III_Fen_E2_2 | ecosystem: Environmental > Terrestrial > Soil > Wetlands > Permafrost | place: Sweden: Abisko... | reverse complement strand
TTTTTTTCAGTGTAATTTCATGAATGATTATCCGCAATATGCCCTGAGACAAAAACATCATCCTGAATCCGAAGGAATTAGTTCTCTGATACTTTAGGAGGTTTTGAGGATAATCATTTAAATTATATATCCTAATGGACAGGTATACCGGCTATGCTTGCTGAATAATTATCTCACAGGGAATGGAAATTTATCTGTAGCTTACGTGGCAATGCCTGCACCACTTCAATAAACAGCTGAAAACGGCACTATTATTTCGATAAATCGGAACTATAGCACAAGTATACGTTAAATAAACCCGGACGAGAATGAGATCAATAGGATTGGGCTCTAGCCTATTCTTTAAATAGGATAAAGGAAATGAATTTAGCCAACTGATTATGAAATATGATTTTTTGAATTAGCCCTTAAAATCAAAATATGCCAGCCATAAAAGTACTAGATGCACGATTTTATGTTAAATAATACCCCATAACTAAATATTTAACACAGAATATGCGATTTATATGTTTTATAACATGTAATTTTGCATCGTCATTTAAAACAGTTTTATATGACAAAAATCTAATACAAAGAAATCCCCACAATAAATAACCGGGAATTCTTTGTTTTTCATTTTTAAATAGGTATACTGTAATGATTGTTTATTTTAAAAATTTTATGTTATGAAAAAGATTTTGATTTTGATTATGATAATGGCTGCAACTTCAGCCACTACCTTTGCGATTAACCCTAATGAGTATGAAACGTTTAATAAACTAAATAACAAATCGACTTTCAATAGCCTGATAAATTATTTAGGTGCGGACAAAGAACAAGCTGAATATCTTAAACAAGTATTCTATGTAACTGCTGAAGAATATAAAAATGCATCGAATGCCGGTAATGAAAAATTAGCTGAAAATGTTTTGAATTATAATTTACGGAATACGAAATGCATTCTATCTAATGAACAATACAGAATGTATCTAAAGGTACTGAATGTAACAATAAATGCTAAATCGAATGATTTGCTGAATGAAGGTAATTTAATATCTGACATAAACAAATAATTCCATCCTTAAAAAGAAAGAGTGCCGGTTGGTGAGATATTTATCCCATTAACCGGCACTATCTTTTTTCAACGTATTTAAAGATAGACACGTATCCTGTCAATACCTGCTGAATGATTACCGCATAAGGAACGGGTATTTATCTGTATCTTTCAGGGCAATGCCAGTACCACGCGCCACAACGTGCAACGGATCATCAGCAATATGGAACTCAATGTTTAGCTTCTCAGCCAGGCGTTTATCCAGGCCACGAATCAGTGCACCCCCACCGGCAAGATAAATACCGCGTGTTATAATATCGGAATAAAGTTCGGGAGGAGTTTGTTCCAATGCACTCAATACGGCAGATTCAATTTTAGAAATTGTTTTTTCCAGACAATGGGCAATTTCCTGATAGGAAACAGGTACTTCCATCGGAAGAGCAGTCATACGGTTAGGTCCGTAAACGATATAATCTTCGGGAGCATCTTTCAGTTCAGTCAGTGCTGCACCGACATTAATCTTTATCATTTCTGCCGTACGTTCACCAACTTTGATATTGTGCATGCGTCCCATGTATTCCATGATATCTTCGGTAAGATCATCTCCTGCTATACGGATAGATTTGTTGGTAACAATACCACCCAAAGAAATAACAGCAATTTCAGTAGTACCACCGCCGATATCAACGATCATACATCCGTTGGGTGCTTCCACATCGATGCCAATACCGATAGCAGCTGCCATTGGTTCGTAAATCATGTATACTTCGCGTCCTCCTGCATGTTCGGCAGAGTCGCGCACAGCACGAATTTCCACTTCCGTACTTCCCGAAGGAATACAGACTACGATTTTCAAGGTAGGGGCAAATAAATGTTTTTTTGTAGGAACCATTTTGATCATACCACGGATCATCAATTCACAAGCCGTAAAATCAGCAATTACACCGTCACGTAAAGGACGCACCGTACGAATTTCCCCATTTTCCTTCCCTCGCATCTGATTCGCCTTTTCGCCTACAGCAATAAGTTTATCAGTACGATTGTCCAAAGCGACAACAGATGGCTGGTCAACAACAATTTTATCTTCGTAAATAATAATCGTATTAGCCGTGCCTAAGTCCATGGCTATATCCTGATTGAATGAAAAAAATCCCATTTTATATTTATATTAAGTCTTTTTTAACGCCTTATCCTGAAACATCGCAAAGTTAGAATTTAAATTTCAATAAGTTCTAAGCTTACATAAGTTTATTATATCTTATCTTTCAAATGTTTTCCGGGAACAGGAAGATCTGCCTGATTGTTTTATGAGCACAAACTCAACATCACTCCTTTATCCTTCCTGACATTTTCTTCATTAAACGGACAAATAGCAGTACTAGTATAACCGAAGGTACCATTTCACCGGAATTTCAGGATGTTTAAGGGGTTTTCTGATTGTGGTCATATATTATCGACCCGCTCGCTTATAGTGAGTGGGTCGGCAGGAATATCCGACAGGAGAGAGAACATTCATGGCTCCAAAGTAGTTTTATAAGAAGAAAAGTAGTTGGCAACATCCGATGCTGCCATTCTAAATCTATTTGATAGATAATTAAAAACAGACAAAAATGGAATACCGACAATTAGGAAATTCGGGGCTTCGAGTGCCCGCACTGAGTTTTGGCACAGCTACCTTTGGTGGTGGCAATGATTTTTTTAAAGCCTGGGGAAGCACACAGGTAGACGAAGCAACCCGTATGGTGAATCTATGTCTGGATGCAGGGGTTACACTTTTTGATACAGCCAATGGCTATTCAAGAGGCGCTGCAGAAGAGATTTTAGGAAAAGCTATTCATGGCTTACGGGATAAAGTACTGATATCGACAAAGGCTACCTTTCCTATGTCAGATGCCGTTAATGATTATGGTTCTTCCCGTCTTCACCTGATTAAATCGTGTGAAGACAGCCTAAGGCGTCTGGGCACTGACCATATTGACATTTATCACATGCACGGGTTTGATGCCAATACGCCTGTTGAAGAGACATTAAAAGCCCTGGATAATTTAGTTCAGAGTGGCAAGGTACGCTACATTGCCTGCTCCAACTTCTCAGGATGGCACCTGATGAAATCCTTATCTGTCTCGGAACGCTACGGGTGGTCAAAATACACTGCCCATCAAGCTTATTATTCATTGCTAAACCGTGATTTTGAGTGGGAACTAATGCCGGTTGGCATCGACCAGGGAATAGGCACCATTGTATGGAGTCCGCTGGCCAGTGGCAAACTAAGTGGTAAATACCGCAGGGGTGTGCCAACTCCACAGGATGCTAGGATTGCGCAGGGAGGCAGTCCATTGCAAGGAACTTCGGCCGATGACGAAAGACTCTACAAGATCGTGGATGTGTTAGACGAATTATCCGTTGAAACCGGTAAAACAGTGGCTCAGATATCCCTTAACTGGCTTCTGCAGCGTCCTACTATATCAACAATTATTATCGGGGCACGAAACGAAGAGCAGTTGAAACAGAATCTGGAAGCTGTGGGATGGAATCTGACTCTTGAGCAGGTAAAAAAACTGGACAAAGCCAGCGAAATACTCCCTGCCTATCCTTACTGGCACCAGCGCCAATTCCCGATGTTAAATACCGATCCGGATCTATATGGCGAACGGAAGTAGATATTATCGGATATTACCGACCCGCGCACTTGTGGCGAGCAGGGTGATGCCGGTATAGCATTCACAGTTTGTATGTGCAGGGTTATAAACAACCTGTTAAACCGTTAAATAATTTTATCCCATTAAAAAAAACTGCAATAATCTTTTGGTAATAATCAAAAGATTATTTTCTTTGTAAATAATTCAAGACCTGTTATTTTCATTAGATATCCATGTTATGACAGAAGAAGAGAAAAGAGAGAAATTGGAAGAACTTGAAAATCTCAAACTACTTTTAAAGTTCCATAGTGAAAACAGAGTGATAAAACCGGATAAAAAATTTATGGATTATGTGGATGAGATACTTGATGAAATAGACAGAATAGAAAAGCAATTAAAAAACGGAGAGCAACCATAGAAAATGAAAAAAATATCGGAATACTTGCCAACGGCTGAAATGCAAGCCGAATTTGAGCAATACAAAAGACTAAAAACAGAAGCGGAACGTTCTGAATTTCAGGAAAACAGGGCAATAAGACTGGAGGAGTTACCGGATAAAGAGCGTGCTTCCTATATTAAATCTTCCAATACCGGGCTTCGGGACACCTTACAGGCTGCAGAAGAATTGATACTGTCCATTAACCTTGGCGAAATTGCCAAAGCAGTATCCCTGAGTTACATTGCAACTACTTATTTTGGCAAAAGCCGTTCGTGGTTATATCAACGACTCCATGGAAATATCGTAAATGGAAAGCAGGCACAATTCAGCCCGGAAGAGAAAAAACAATTCGCTTTAGCCCTGAAAGATTTGAGTATTCAGTTACATGAAACAGCCCTCAAATTTGGTTGACATGAAAGTTGTATATATTTACCGACCCGCTCGCTATAAGCAAGCGGGTCGGTAGAAAAGAAGAGAAACAACCTTAAGTTTCCGTAAACTTCTTCTTGTATTCATTCGGACTAACCCCAAACTCATCCTTAAAGTACTTGCGGAAGTATTTTGGATCATTGAACCCAACCTGATAGGCCACTTCATTGACAAACAACTGGCTCTTTTCCAGCAAATCGGCAGCCCGTTTCAGACGGATAAAGCGTATAAACTCCGACGGGGTTTTATCGGTAAGGGATAAGATCTTTTTATAGAAATATACACGGCTCATGCCCATTTCACGGCATAAATCCTCTACCAGGAATTCACTGCTCGAGATATTGGCTTCCACCAGAGTTACCGCTTTCTTTACGAACTTGACATCCAGAGACGTTATTTCCACATCGGTGGTGGTTATGTCCACTTTGTGTTTAAACTGCTCGCGGGTCTTCTGCTGGCGTTCGATAATACGCGACACCTTGAGGGAAAGCATCTCCATATTAAACGGCTTAGCAATATAATCTTCGGCACCTGCTTCCAGTCCGCGATATTTATTCTCATCACCGGCTTTAGCTGTCAGTAAAATAACAGGAATATGCGAAATGCGGATATCCTGCTTCACCAACTTACATAATTCAAACCCATCCATTTTAGGCATCATCACGTCACAGATTATTAAGTCGGGCATTTTATCCAGAATCAACTTATAAGCCATTTCACCATCTTCCGCTTTCAGTATCCGGTAATTCTCTGTAAACAGGGCAGAAATGAAGTTACGGAAATCCTCGTTATCATCCACCACCAACATAAGTGGTAACTTTTTACGATGTTCTTCAAAGACAGCCTCTTCTTCGGGAGCATGTTCTTCGATTGGCAGATCGGCAGTAAGATTTTGACTTATTATTTCTTCCTGTAAATGACGGGTTACAGGTATTGATGCAGTGAAGATAGAGCCTTTGCCCAACTGGCTTTCAACACCTATATATCCCCCGTGCAGTTTCACGTATTCACTTACTATGTGTAGTCCGACACCCGTACCGGTTTGATGTCCATTCTCAGGGTTTTCAACACGGTAGAAACGTTCAAAAACACGTTCAAGATCTTTGGCAGGAATGCCGATTCCAGTGTCAGATACGGATATTTTCAACAACTGTTTTTCATCAGTCATTTGCTGTATTAATACCATATTGACATCTATCTTTCCATTGTTAGGGGTAAATTTGAACGCATTGGAGAGTAGGTTTGATACAATTTTCTTCATTTTTTCAGGATCAAACTCTGTCCTAAGCTCCGAAACAGAAGTTGAAAAAGAAAAATTAATCGATTTACGGTTGGCCAACTCAGTAAACGAATAACAAATATCTTTGATGAATGCCACTACATCGCCCACCGAGATATTCAAAGAATCTTTCTTTACATCCAACTTACGAAAATCGAGCAATTGATTTACCAGTTCGAGTAAGCTATACGCATTCCGTTGAATAATGGAAAGCAATGATTTTTCTTCTTCCGATTTTGATCCCTGAATAAGTTTTTCAACCGGACTGATAATCAAAGTTAATGGGGTACGAAACTCATGGCTAATGTTGGTAAAAAACCGGAACTTCATTTCATCTATTTCATGCAATTGTTCTGTTTCACGAGCATGCTGCTCATTTTCAAATTTTCGTTTTTGCTTACGCAGGTTGAAATTAACAATATCCCACAACACCAGAACCCCTAAAAGAAAATAGATAACATATGCCCACCAACTAAACCAGAAAGGCGGACGTATCGTTATTTCAAGGATCAAAGGTTTAGTACTCCAGACTTTGTCGTTGTTACTGGCATATACAACCAGCCGGTATGTGCCCTGGTTCAGGTTGGAATAAGAAGCGGAACCAATGCCGTTGGTAGTTTCCTTCCAGTCTTCATCAAAGCCTTTGAGCTTATACCGGTAGCGGTTCTTTTCAGGATGGATATAACTCAGTGCGGAGAAATTCACAGTGAAGTTCTTCTCATTATAATGCAATACAATTCTGTTTTTGTGAATAATGGAAGCATCGAGAATAATCCTATTCTTGAATTTACTGTTCGGAAGGATCTCTTCGTTTCCTATCAACAGTTCTGTAAATCTGGGCTGTGGAACGATGGTATTAAAAAGAATTTTTTGCGGGTCAAAGACTGTATATCCCTTGGTACATCCGATATATATCTTGCCTTCTTTATTTTTAAATACCGCATTGTGATTGAATATGGAACTTAACAATCCATCGGTTTCATCAAAAGAAATCACATTGTATTCCGTCTTTCCGGTAATGGTATTTGTAGAACAATAAATGCACGCCATCCCGTTCCGTGTACCGGTCCAGATATTACCGTTATTATCTTCCACCAACGACACCACCTGGTCAGTGGGTAAGCCACTGGATTTATTGATGTAATTGATGGTGTTATTCACAGGGTTGTAGATGTTGATTCCGTTGTCGGTTGCAATCCACAACTGGTTCCTTTTATCAATCAGGGTATTGTAAATGACTAAATCGGATAGTTTATTCTGCTGAAGCCTGCTTTTAAATACCGGTTTAATTTCATTTGTTCTGGTATTGAGGACATCAATTCCCAGCGAAGTACTCAAATAGATCAGGGTGGAATCTTTGGTGTACATGGATAAAATGTAGTTTGAATTCAACCCTGTGTCATTGCTGACGGTATGGTGCCGGAAATTCGTCCTCGTCTTGTCCAGTTCGTCCACGCCCCCTCCCAGGGTACCAATCCACAGATTTTGTTTGGCATCTTCCTTAAGCCCGTAAATGCTTTTATTAGACAATGAATTTTGATTATTCACATCCGGTTCATACCGGTTAAACCGGTCACCTACCATATTATTCAGTCCACCCAGGAAAGTCCCAAACCACATGGTACCTTTTTTATCTTCCAACATGGAGATAATAATATCCGAAGAGATACTGGTTTTATTATCCTTCTGGGTTCTGTACAGCCTGAAACTCCCTTTCTGTTTATCCCACCTGAGCACCCCACTTCCATTGGTTCCAATCCACAGGTTTCCGGCATGGTCCTCACAAAGGACATTGCAGTCTTTGTTTTCCAGTTCCGGGTTATTATAAAAGAACAGAGGGGATTTCTCAAATTTAAACATGCCGGGGTGATAATAGGAAATTCCGTTTTTATAGGTTCCAACCCACATAATTCCGGTATTATCATAGTATAAACTAATAGCAGAGTTTTGACTCAATGAGTTGGGATTCAATGGGTCGTTCCGAAGTACCGTAATGGCGTTGGTATTTTTATCGTAGATATTCACCCCGCCATGATCAGTCCCTATCCATATACGGCCCTTATTATCCTGAGCGATATCCCGTACAAAATTAGAGGCAATAAACATATCGCCCGAATACCGAAATTCCTTCTTATCATTTCCGAAAAACATCCACTGTCCTTTAGTCATATTAAAGTGCAGGGCACCTTTATCGCCAATACCGGGATAAACCCAGGGGCTTCCATCCAAATCTATGTATAGATTCTTAGAAATCGTAGAACCTGTAGCACATTCCTGGACATATCGGTTGCGAAAATCCACTGTATTGGTCCTTTCATTTACCCGTTCCAATAACCCGGATTGAAAAAGGACCCAAAAGAACCCATGATCCGGCCGGATATTGGTAATAACTCCCCTACTAAGAGTATTGCTGCTGGAAGTTTGTTTAAAATGGGATATTTTTCTGGTTGACAAGTCAAATTTATAGACCCCATCGTTGGGTTTATAGAGATAATAATTTTTTTGTTTGTCAAATTCAACAATGGTGGGTACAAAATGAATGCCTAACGGGGATAAATAACTTGAAATATTTCGATTAAAATTCTCACTATGAACTTCATAAATAACATAGCCTGGATTTTCTGTTATCCACAGGTTCCCATTCTTATCTTCTTGAATACGGTAAATTGCATTGCGCAAAAGACTTGTGTTGTCATTTTTAATAGACTTATATACTTTTACATGATACCCATCGTACCGGTTAAGTCCAAAATTAGTACCAATCCACATAAAACCCCTGCTATCCTTGAAAATACACTCAATCTGATTATTGGATAATCCGTTGGTGTTGTCCAAACGATCAAAATTATAGGTTTCTGCCTGCATTCCGAATGTCAGACAAAATGCAAGGATCAAAAGGAATTTTTTCATAAAACAGGAAAGTATTTGATTTGAATACACAAATGTATGAAATTATTGTGTCTTGCAGCTATCTATTTAACGAAGTTATCATTCAGCTCCCTATTCGAGAACATTTAGCCCCTATCGGTTATCAAATGCAACCAACGATAGCAACATCCTATCCTATCTTTATGAATTCGGATGTGTATATTTGTACAACCTTAAATGCAGATTTATTACCCAGATAAAATATTCATATACTATTATAAAATCATGGTCCGGTATAAACTAATTGTGTTGTTTTTTATTTTTGCAACTTTGGTAGGTTGCAATTGTGCAAATTTTCAAAAAGTATCCAATGGAGTACTTATCACGTTAAAAAAAGCATCTATTAACGATGTCCAAACCATCCGTCTGGAGGTAGTAAACAGTGATATTATTCATGTTTCAGCCTCTCCTTCCAAAAAACTTTCCCAAATTCCAAGTTTAATAGCAACCTATACGCCCTCAAAAACTGAAAACTGGACAGTATCTCAGGCAAACGACCATGTCACCCTTCAGACTACCACCACTAAAGCCATTGTTTCTTTAAAAACAGGCGAAATCGCATTTACCGACCTGAAAGGGAATATTATCCTTCAGGAACAGCATGGTGGAGGAAAAACTTTCAACCCCATCCAGATAGATGGACATTCGGGCTTTACGTTCCGTCAGGTTTTCGAATCACCAGCCGATGAAGCTTTTTACGGACTTGGCCAACATCAGTCGGACGAATTTAATTACAAAGGGAAAAATGAAGTATTATACCAATACAATACGAAAGTTTCGGTTCCTTTCATTGTCTCCAATAAAAACTACGGAATCCTGTGGGATAATTATTCACTTACCCGGTTTGGGGATCCACGGGCATATGCCAACCTGGATCAATTTAAATTATTCGACAAAAATGGAAAAGAAGGCGGACTTACTGCAACTTACCTGATCAATAAAGATCCAAAAAACATCTTTGTGGAACGCCAGGAGAGTAAGGTTGATTATGAAAATCTGGAAACTGTCACCAACTTTCCGAAAGATTTCCCGTTCAATAATGCAGCCATTACCTGGGAAGGGGAGATTCAGCCGAATCAATCCGGATTATTCCATTTTATTTTATATTATGCCGGATATACCAAAGTATACCTGGATGACAGTCTGATGGTAGTGGAACGCTGGCGTACTGCCTGGAATCCGAACAGCTATAAATTCACGGCTAACCTGCAAGCACAAACCAGGCACAAGCTACGGATAGAATGGTTACCCGATGGTGGTGTATCGTATATCAGTTTAAAAGCCCTTAGCCCGGTTCCTGCCAGTGAACAGACCAAATTATCATTCTGGTCGGAAATGGGGAAACAACTGGATTACTATTTTATACACGGGAACAACCCGGATCAGGTTATCAGCGGGTACCGATTGGTAACAGGCAAAGCTCAGGTAATGCCTAAATGGGCCATGGGCTTCTGGCAAAGCCGGGAACGATATAAGACCCAGGAAGAGTTGCTGGGTACACTCCGGGAATTCCGTCGCCGCCAGATACCAATTGACAATATTGTCCAGGACTGGTCCTATTGGAATCAGGATGCCTGGGGAAGCCATGAATTTGATGCAGCCCGCTTCCCTAATCCGGAAGCCATGGTAAAAGAAGTACACGACTCTTGTGCCAGGATCATGATTTCCGTTTGGCCTAAATTTTACACCAATACCAAAAACTATAAGGAATTTGATGCAAAAGGATTGATGTATAAACAAGCAGTAACCGACACTATCCTGGACTGGATTGGAGCCGGTTATACCGGTTCCTTCTACGATGCCTATAGCCAGGATGCCCGCCAGTTGTTCTGGAAACAAATGAACGAACATCTGTACAGCAAACACTTTGACGCATGGTGGATGGATGCCTCCGAACCGGACATTGAGTCCAATTCCAGCATGGAATACCGCAAGAAACTTATGAATCCAACTGCTGCAGGTTCTTCCACCGAGTTCTTCAATGCTTATGGATTGATGAATGCCAAAGGTATTTACGAAGGCCAGCGTTCGACCAATAATACCGATCGTGTGTTCTTACTTACCCGCTCCGGATTTGCGGGGTCCCAAAAGTATGGAGCTGCCATCTGGAGTGGGGATATCGGTACACGCTGGGAAGATATGAAAGCACAAATCTCGGCAGGATTAAATTTTTCCATTTCCGGCAATCCTTACTGGACAATGGACAATGGTGGTTTCTGTGTGGAAAAACGATACGAAAAAGCGAAAGAAGGCTCAGAAGACCTGAATGAATGGCGGGAATTAAATGTACGTTGGAACCAGTTCGGAGCATTTGTACCCTTATTCCGTTCACACGGACAGCCTCCTTACCGGGAACTTTGGAATATTGCACCCGACACACATCCCGCCTATAAATCGATGTTGTATTACACCCAAATGCGTTATCGCCTGATGCCCTATATCTATACCCTGGCGGGAATGAGCCACTTCAACGATTTCACCATCATGCGCCCTTTGATGATGGACTATGAAAAAGATACAAAAGTTCTCAATATCAGTGATCAATATATGTTTGGCTGTAACCTGATGATTTGCCCGGTTTACCAGTACAAGGCTCGTACCCGTGAAGTCTATTTCCCCGAAAGTGCCGGATGGTATAACGTATACGACGGGAAGTTCTATCCCGGAGGAAACAAACAAACAGTTTCGGCTCCCTATGATCGTATGCCGGTATTTGCATCTGCCGGCAGCATTCTTCCAACAGGGCAGCTCATTCAAAACACCACAAAGCCCCAAACCGACCTGACTATCTTTGTATATGCAGGCAAAAACGGCAGCTTTACCTTGTATGAAGACGAAAACGTAAATTACAATTATGAGAAAGGATCGTTTTCAACGATTCAATTCTCATTCAACAACCAGGAGAAATCGCTTAGCATAGGTGAAAGAAAAGGCACTTTTACCGGAATAGTAAAAGAACGTAATTTCCATTTTATCCTGGTGGATCAGAATAAACCAGTAGGGATGGATAACACGATGCCTGACATGAAAACAATCCGCTATACGGGAGTTAAAACTTCGATCACATTATAATAAATACCAGAAAAATAAATAACGAAAATCAATTACTAACTTTAAATTAAAATGAATTATGAATGAAAATCACGTGATTCTATGCGTTCGAAAGGTAGCAAAATGCCTTTTCAACCAGTACGTAATCCTTGCGGTGATGCTATGTTCTTTTGGACTGGCATTTGCCCAGAATTCCGACGGGAATGTCTCTGGTACCGTTTTGTCTGAAAGCACCGGTGAACCACTTATTGGTGTCAGTGTAATGATAAAGGGTACAACTCAGGGAACTGTAACTGACTTTAACGGAGCATTTAAAGTCCAGGTCAAAACAGGATCTGTTCTTAAATTTTCGTATGTGGGCTTTATCGCCCAGGAAATAAAAGTAAGCGGATCGACCTTAAACATTCGTCTGAAAGAATCCGAAAACACCCTGGACGAACTTATCGTTGTAGGGTACGGGGTTCAAAAGAAGAAACTGAATACTGGAGCTACTCTTCAGGTAAAAGGTGATGACTTGGCTAAAATGAATACCTCTAACCCTTTGCAAGCTTTGCAAGGTAAAACTCCCGGTGTAAATATTTCATCAACTTCCGGACAGCCTGGAGCTGACATGAAAGTGACTGTCCGCGGTTTGGGAACTGTTGGGAAATCCGGACCATTATACATCATAGATGGCATCGAAGGAGATATCTCAACATTAAATGCATCCGATATTCAATCGATTGACGTTTTAAAAGATGCTGCTTCAGCGGCTATTTATGGTTCTCAGGCTGCTAATGGTGTTATTTTGGTAACAACAAAACAAGGAACTAAAGGCAAAGGCCAGGTTTCATTTGACGCATATTTTGGAGTTCAAAATGTTGAACGGAAAGTATCTTTATTGAACGCACAGGAATATAAGATGATTATGGATGAACAGCAGATTAACTCAGGGCTTTCTCCATTTAACTGGGCTTCAAAGGGAGATTTGGCTGATACAGATTGGATGGGACAAATGATTAAAAAGGATGCTAAAACCCAAAATTACTCTCTGAATATTACTGGCGGTTCGGAAACTTCAACCTATGCCTTGTCATTGAGTTACAATTCACAGGAAGGTATTATTGGCGGTTCGGATGTTTCTAACTACGAACGTTATGGTGCCCGTATTAACACTGAACACAAATTATATAAAGATGTCCTTGTTGTTGGCCAACACTTAAATTTCAATTATATCAACAGTGTTGGAATTAATGTTGGAAATCAGTGGAATAATACTTTACGTTCTGCTTTCAATGTTTCGCCATTATCACCGGTATATAGCGACAATAACGTATATGGCAGTCCCTATAATGATACTAGCAATTCCAAATGGAATACGACAGATGGTAATCCTTATGGTTTGATGATGACAAATACAAATAATCAGAACTCAAATCAAAAACTTTTAGGTGATGTTTATGCAGAAATTCGACCTATCAAGAACCTTAAAATTAAATCCACGGCGGGGATTAACTATTACGCTTCAAACTATCGTAGTTTTACTCCACTGTATCAATTTTCAGTTTATTCATACAATACAGATCATGAAACTGTTAATCAAAATATGAGTAGTGGTAATACTCTTACATGGACAAATACTGCCAGTTATGATTTTAACATAAACAAAGATCATGCTTTCAATGTATTAATAGGGACTGAAGCCGTAAAATACCAGGGTGTAGGAATGTCGGGTAGCAACTGGAATCTGGTGTCACAAATGGATGATTTTGATCATGCATATTTAGATAATACTACAGGAAAAGCTCATCTTGATACTGATGGCAAAACAGTTATAGAAACACGCACTGTAGGAGGTGGTCCTGCAACGGATTATAGTAGGTTATCATACTTCGGAAGATTGGGTTACAATTATAAGGAAAAATACATGTTAAATGCAACCTTAAGGGCAGATGGATCTTCAAGATTTGCTTCGGGTCATCGTTGGGGCTACTTCCCATCTGCATCTGCTGGCTGGACAATTAGTAATGAGTCGTTTATGGCTTCTGCTAGCGATTGGCTCGATCAGTTGAAGTTACGTGCAAGCTGGGGACAAGTCGGAAATCAAAATATAGGTGATTATAAATACGCATCGCTTATTAGCACTTCAACGGCTGTTAGTAGTGATAACCCTGCAGCATTTTATGATTTTGGTAATGCCGGAGTAAATACAGCCGGAGCTAATCTGAAAGCATTACCAAATAAAGACCTTAAATGGGAGACATCCGAACAAACAAATATTGGATTTGATGCTCTCTTTTTAAAAAACCGTTTATCTTTAACCGGAGATTTTTATATAAAAACCACAAAAGACTGGTTGGTGGAATCACCAGTTCCGGTAACCTCAGGATTTGAGAAACATTGGATTAATGGTGGTAATGTAAAAAACACAGGGATTGAATTAGCACTTAACTGGAATGATAATATTGGTGATTTTAAATATAACGTTGGAGTGAATGGGTCATATAATAAGAATGTTGTGGGAGAGATTCCGACCTCAGATGGTATTATTCACGGACAAACTAATATGTTGTACTCCAACTCAGAAGAATTTTATCGTGCAGAAAATGGACATGCTATTGGATATTTCTGGGGATACCAGACTGCCGGACTTTTTCAGAACGAAGCTGATATTGCGGCATGGAAAGCTGGCGGAAAAGGAATTTTGCAGTCAGATGTACAACCGGGCGATGTAAAATACGTTGACCAAAATAAAGATGGTGTAATCGATGCCAAAGATAAAGTTGATTTAGGCAATGGTATGCCAAAAGTAAATATTGGGTTTAATCTTGGTTTTCAGTATAAGAACTTTGATTTTAGTGTAAGTGCTGCCGGTGCAATAGGCAACAAGATTGTTCAGGCGTATGGTCAGAATGGTGCACAATCAAACTATACAACAGAGATTCTGAATCGCTGGACAGGTGATGGAACATCAAACCGTATCCCACGTGTTACAGTTAATAATATCAACTGGCAGTTCTCTGATCTTTATATTCATGCAGGAGATTATTTGCGTATCAGCAATATTAGCCTTGGTTACGATTTTGCTAAACTTATTCATCTTAAAGCGATTAGTCAGTGCAGAATATATGGGTCAGTGCAGAATGCGTTCACATTTACCAAGTATAATGGCATGGATCCGGAAATTGGATATGGTGTAGAAGACTGGGTTTCTGGAGTTGATTTAGGTTATTATCCACGCCCTAGAACAATACTTGTAGGAGTTAATCTTAAATTTTAAATACTTTTTAAACACATATTATTATGAAGAGATTCAAATTAAATATATTGATAGTAGGAGCTTTGACCCTCGGTCTTTTTTCGTCATGTTCAGATAGCTATCTGAATTCAGTGCCGAAAACGCAGCTTCTTGATGAAAACTTTTATAAAACGGAAGCTGATGCCGAAATGGCATTGGTGGGATGCTATGATGGATATCAATCTACAAGTTCAGGGTTTCCTATTTATTTGGTTGCTGAAGTTGCATCTGATGAATGTTTTGGTGGAACCGGAGCTAATGATGGAAGAGGTTATCAAATGATTGACCGGTTAGATAAAAACCAGTCGACATCAGATAACAATGTTTTTAATGATACATGGAAGAATTATTATAAAGCTATTTTCCGCTGCAATAATTTGTTGCAAAAACTTCCTACTATTCCATCATGGAAATCTACCGACGAATCGGTGAATACAGTTACTAAAAATCGAATCGAAGGAGAAACCCGTTTTTTACGTGCACTTATGTACTTTGATTTGGTTCGTCTGTTTGAAAGAGTTCCTTTATTGACTGTGCCATCAAACGATTATATTCCTCAGGCTGATCCTTCGGAAACATATAAGGCAATAGTAGAAGACTTGAAATTTGCAGCAGCCAATATCCCTGCTAATGCCTATCCAAAAGCTCAGGCAGCAACAAACGACGGACGTGTAACGCGTTATGCAGCTGAGGCATTATTAGCACGTGTATATCTTTTCTATACCGGCTACTATGCTAAAGACGATCTTGGGGTAACAAAGAAAAATGTCTTGGATGGACTGGAAGATGTAATTGCCAGTAATGAATTCGACACTATACCTTATAAAACACTTTGGCCGGCAGCAAGTTATATCCCAGTAAAGTCTACCAATACATTGAATAAATCAGGTTATGCAGGTAAGGGAAACAAAGAAGTTGTGTTTGCCCAAAAATTCAACAGTACAACAGATTATAATGGCATGTCAGATGGAAATAGTTGGCTTGTAATGATGGGTATGCGTGGATGCAATTTTTCACCTTATGGAAAAGGCTGGGGAGCTTGTACTGTAAATCCTCAACTCGTAAATGCATATCCAGCGGGAGACAAACGTAGAACAGCTTCTGTAATTGACCTTGTGGGTGAAGGAATCGAAAGTACGTTTAATATAAATGATCAAAAAGAGTACACAGGTTATACTGTAAAGAAATACTCTCCTACAGCTTTGCCTGATGGAACTTCTGATACAGGTGGGTTGAAAGATTTTCAACAGTCACAGGATCAGGACTATATTTTAATTCGCTATGCAGATGTGCTTTTAATGGCTGCTGAACTTGGTTCTCCTAATGCAGTTGCCTATTTCAATAAAGTTCACACCCGCGCGGGTTTAACTGCTGTAGCATCAGTTTCTCTAAGTGATATCCAAACAGAGCGTCGTTTTGAGTTTGCTTTTGAAGGTATCCGCTATTGGGATTTATTGCGTACAGGGTTAGACAATGCAGCTAATGCAATTGCAGCTTCAGCTCAGATAGTTAAGAGTGGTGGTGTTGCCGATCATATTACTTATGATGTAACTAAAATTAAAGCTACGAAAGGCTTTATGCAGATTCCGAATACTCAGATAACACTATCAAACGGAACTTTGAATCAAAATTCAGGTTGGTAAAATAAACTTTAAATGATGATTATTATGAATAAAATATTTAAATCATTCTCAATATTGTCTCTGGTGACAATTGTTTTTTTCGCGTGCACGCCTAATGAATATCAATTACAAGCGCCATTGGATAAAAGCGCATTGAAATTCACGGTGACAAAAGATGCTACAAATCCAAATAAATTTATCCTGAAGAGTGAAACCCCAAATGCGCAGCCTTTCTGGGTAACGCCCGTAGGAACATCCGTTAAATTGAATGATACGATTGTTATTCCTTTTCCCGGGAAAGATACTATCAGTTATAGTGTAGAAACTCCCGGTGGAATTGTTACTGCCGAGCCTTATGCTTTCGAAGTTACAACTATCGATGCAGCCTATGTAAGCGGACAAATGTGGATTGATCTCGCCGGTGGGCTTGGAAAATCAAAAACCTGGGTTCTTGATCTGGATGCTAATGGAGTAAGCAAGTATTTCACTAGTCCATTTTACTATGGTGGCACAGGTTGGGAATGGGATCCTGCATTTGCAGATATAGGTTGGTCTGGAGTTTCAAAGGGTGATTATGGTACCATGACTTTTGACTTGATTGGCAATGCTAATTTCAAATCTGATAACAAAATGTTTCCTGTATATTCCGGAACAGGGACATTTATGTTGTTCCCAAATACAAAGCAGATAATAACCTATGGTGCACAATTTCTACATGACAAAGCAGTAGGAGGCAATGTTCTTAATTGGAACGCAAAAATGACAATCCAAGCACTTGATGCCAACCATATGCAAGTTCAAGCTGTAACAGGTGCTGGCGCTTGGACTATTTACAACTATATTTCTAAAGCTTATTACGATTCTCATTAATTAATTCAGTGAATTCGTTGATAATTAATTCATGAGGCTGATTGTTTCGGCTAAGCCGAAACAATCAGCCTCTTTTTCATCGACGAATTTTTTTAATTCAATTTATTAAGCAATACTATCATTCATAATGATTTCATGAAAAACTGGTAAATTAGCAATAAGAATGAATGGAAATGCATTATCAGAACAAATCTAATTATTAAATTCTCTGAATAAGTAAAATTAGTAAGATGTTTTAATTTTTCCTCAAAAAAATCATACACTCAACTATATTTGTTCAAATGAAAATACTTATTTCAATTTTTTTTACAGTTATTATTTCTAATCTATTGTTTGCTTGTAAAGATAGAGAAGTTATAGCTCCCGACCAGATTTTCACAATAGCTCCCGACTCCCTGAAATTTGCAGAAGCCGGTGGTACCAGCACATTGACCGTAACCATGAATGGGAGTGGCTGGAGTGTATTA
>Ga0302285_10000729_pt1 | contig 18050 bp, 10 predicted proteins | sample III_Fen_E2_2_FD_200455 | JGI IMG/M metagenome (GOLD analysis project Ga0302285, IMG submission 200455) | Peat permafrost microbial communities from Stordalen Mire near Abisko, Sweden - III_Fen_E2_2 | ecosystem: Environmental > Terrestrial > Soil > Wetlands > Permafrost | place: Sweden: Abisko... | reverse complement strand
AAAAACTAATCTCATCAAAAAGTGGTGATCCACCAAATTCAACGGTAAGTTGCTCAACAGAAATCATATATTTATATTACGGATAACTTCAAAACAAATTAAAAAAACGAATCAATTCCAGCCTATTAACAATTCATTTATCCCCAAAACAATTTACTTAAATGAGATAATCGTGCATCAGAGTCCTTAACTAGAAAAAAACATATACTAATTCTCCCAATAGTTTCCATGTAGGTATTATAGCAATTAAACCGACCACAAAGCCTATTATTGCAAATACTTATTCACTCATATCGCATAGCTAACTAAAAATATGGTTGATAGAAGATGAATAATGATATTTACGCCACGAATATTAGGTATAATTCCTTTGTGTGAAGTTCGTTGATTTGTTTTTACAACAAATTTCTTCTTTTGCAAAAATATATAACTAGAGGCATAAAAACAGAGTCTAATAACGAATGAAATTAATATTAAAAAAGTACGAAAATTCGGGTGAAGAATTATTTACCGAAAGTATCATTTTTTAAAATTATTATTTAGACATCTAAGCGTTCATATTGTGAATTTTTACTTAAAAATTCAGGTACAATTTTTTTCATCAGAGACACAGTCAAAAAATTCTTACACATAAAACTGTATTGAATTAATTCATCAATTTGAACAGACACCTTGTCATAATCATACTCTTGCACCTTTGCAATCATTATTTTGGGGTTATGTGTTTTTGTAGTTATTTCTTTTTGATTTAAAAGTTCTTCATACAATTTCTCGCCAGGCCGCAGACCGGTAAATTCAATTTTAATATCCACTTCTGGAATAAAGCCGGCTAGTCTAATCATCTTTTTTGCTAAATTTACAATTTTAACGGGACTCCCCATATCGAAAATAAAAATCTCACCACCATTCCCCATGGAACCAGCTTCAAGTACCAGCATGCAAGCTTCGGGTATAGTCATAAAATATCTTATGATTTCAGGATGTGTAACGGTAACCGGACCACCTTTTTCAATCTGACTTTTAAAGTGTGGGATAACAGATCCATTTGAGCCTAAGACATTTCCAAACCGGGTAGTAATGAATTTAGTAGTTGAGTTTCCTTCCGACTGCAGCTTTCGAAATAAAGATTGTACATAGATTTCAGCGATTCGTTTTGAAGCACCCATTACATTGGTTGGATTCACAGCTTTATCTGTAGAAATCATTATAAAATACTGTACTTTGTATTTGACCGCTAAATCTGCTAAATTCTTTGTTCCTCTCACATTTACCTGAATACTCTCAACAGGATTATCTTCCATAAGAGGGACATGCTTGTAAGCAGCAGCATGATAAATATAATCAGGTCTAAACATTTCAATCAGATATTCCATCCGTTCTTTATTCCTGACATCACCTAAAAAAGCACAAAAATTTTGATCTGGAAATTGTTCTTCCAGTTCCAGTCTCAAAGTATGCATTGGAGATTCTGCCTGGTCGAGCAAAATAATTAAATTAGGCTCAAAAAGAACAACCTGCCTTACGATTTCGCTCCCAATAGAACCAGCTGCTCCGCTGATTAAAACAATTTTAGACTTTAACTGCTTAGCTATTTTATCGTTGCAAATATCAATTCTTGGCCTTTCTAATAAGTCTTCAATTTGTATTGATTTAATTTGTTTTAGAGTCGGCATCTCATTTTGCCAAATACTCATTGGAGGTGATGTAAGTACAGAAATATTATTGTTTATAAATATATCCAGATCAGTGTTCGGATTAATCTGATTCATTTTGTTTGGTGAAACAATAATTGCTTTTACCTTATTTACAACCTGTTTTTTTATAGTATTTTCATCTAAATGATGAACTGGAACGCCCATAATCAAACGTTGGGAAGCATTTTTATCATCATCAATAAAACCAACAAGTTTGTATTTATTATCCTCAGCAGAACGAATCATTTTAGCAATGCCAATTGCAGCTGCCTGAGTACCAAAAATCATTACTGGAGTTATTTGACCGGAATTTTGAGTAAAATAATCATAAATAGATTTTACTGCTAAACGTAAAATAAAAAGTAACAGGAATGATAAAACGGCATAGATTAATAATGTTGAATAATAAAACATCAAATTGGAAGTGGTCGTAAAAATGATAAAGTTAACAATTGATATTATTCCGGTGTTGAGAAGAACTGCCATAAGCAGTTTTGTAGCATCAACATAACTAGAATAGCGTAACACGCCGGAATAGGTATGAAAAATCCAAAAGAAAAATATCTGAAGACTCATAATAATTCCTAATCTTTGGAATACTGTAAATATTCTATCATCCAAGCTAGTATTATAAATCATCGAAGATATGTGAAAAGAAATATAATAGGATACTAAGCAAAGTAAAATGTCGAATAATAACACGACCCAGCGTGGAATATATTTAAGATTAGTAAGATGTGAAAAAGCATCCGAATTCCACAAAAAAGTAAATCTATCTTTCATATTATTTTTATATATGGTCCCTATTGTTCATTTAATTAGTCTGCAAAGATAAGTTTTAAAAGCGAAAATAATACTGAATAATATTATTTCTCATTTTAAAACGAATCACTCTTTTGTAAACACTTCATTATCTGATACAAAATTTATTCGTTTTCAAAAAACGAGTAAAACAGTGTCCATTGAAAAGATAATATATATATCTTTGTAGACTCTAACAAAAAACAGAAAACATGTCGATACACAGTGAGGATTCAAGAAGGGTAACTACCCAAAGGTTGTTGGAAATGAAACAACGAAATGAAAAAATTAGTATGCTTACCGCTTATGATTACACAATGGGATATATTGTTGATCAAGCCGGAGTAGATATTATATTAGTAGGCGATTCAGCGTCTAATGTAATGTGCGGAAATATAACCACTTTACCTATTACATTGGATCAAATGATTTTTCTGGCAAAATCAGTTGTAAGGGGAGTTAAACGTGCATTGGTCGTAATTGATATGCCTTTTGGTAGCTATCAAGGGAATTCAAAAGAAGCACTGGCTTCCGCAATTCGAATAATGAAAGAAACTCATGGAGATTGTTTGAAAGTAGAGGGAGGTGAAGAAATAATTGAATCTGTAAAAAGAATTCTAAGTGCAGGAATCCCAGTCATGGGGCATTTAGGATTAATGCCTCAATCGATAAACAAATATGGTTCATATACTGTCCGGGCACAGGAAGAATCGGAAGCAGAAAAGCTTATTCAGGATGCTCATTTATTGGAAGAAGCTGGTTGTTTTGCTATTGTTTTAGAAAAAATCCCTGCTAAGTTAGCCAAACAAGTTGCGTCAGAACTAACGATACCAATAATTGGTATTGGCGCTGGTGGCGGAGTGGATGGTCAGGTTTTGGTGTTACATGATATGGTAGGACTTACCCAGGATTTTTCCCCCCGTTTTTTACGGCGATACGCGAACTTGCAGGGAATAATGAATGATGCTATTGAACATTACGTCGAAGACGTTAAATCCGGCGATTTTCCCAATGAAAAGGAACAGTATTAGACAATAACCACAGATCTCATTTACATCAAAAAAAAAATCCCATTGAATAGAATTTATTCAATGGGATTTTTCTTTTGATGATGCTTTTAGCTATTCCACCATATTATGGTAAACAGTCTGGACGTCTTCGTCGTCTTCAATTTTGTCTATTAATTTCATGACCTGAGCTTTTTGTTCTTCGTTAAGCTCTTTCATATCATTCGGGATCCGTTCAAACTCGGCACTTAAAATCTCATAACCATTTTCTTCCAGATATTTTTGAATGGAAGAATTAGATTGAAAATCACCATACAGAATAATGCCATCTTCATCTTCATCCACTTCATCTACTCCAAAGTCAATTAATTCAAATTCCAGGTCTTCGATTGAAACACCTTCTTTCGGAGCAATTTTAAAAACGCATTTATGATCAAACAAGAACTGTAATGAACCTGTTATACCCAATGATCCTCCATTCCGGTTAAAATAACTTCGGATATTGGCCACAGTACGAGTTGTATTATCTGTTGCTGTTTCTACCACAATAGCAATTCCATTTGGACCATATCCTTCATATACGACTTCCTTGTAATCGGATTGATCCCTTGAAATCGCTTTTTTTATAGCACGTTCCACGTTTTCCTTAGGCATGTTTTCCTTCTTAGTAGTTTGGATCACCATTCGTAAGCGTGGATTTGTGGCAGGATCCGGACCTCCTTCGAGTACAGCTATTGTAATTTGTTTTCCTAGTTTTGTAAAAACGCGAGCCATATTTCCCCAACGTTTCAATTTAGTAGCTTTCCTATATTCGTATGCTCTTCCCATATTTTAAGTTATCTGATTATTCTGTTCAATGTTTTTTGTTACAAATTCATTTATTTGTAAAGATGGATTAATTTCGGTGCACAAAAGTATTAAAACACTTGCATAATTCCATCACATGTTATGTTTTTTTTTAAATTAATCTTCACTGATTGTATTTCTGAAAAGCTATTTTAAGTCACAATTACAATCTTGTTTTTTATTGTACCTATGAAGTCCTCTATTTTGCCTATCCATTTTATCAAAAACAATATTCATACCGGCAGACACATTAAAACATTGTGAATTATATGGAATTGGAATATTAATTGAGGGAAAATTATCTCCAAAATCCGAAAGTGATAAAGTTATTTTTTGAAATGGAATATAATCTGCAGCTAAAAACCAATGGAGAATTCCTGTTTTTAATCCTACACCCGCACCAACAGTACTCATCCGTCCGTTAAACACAGAATAACTAAGAGATGCATTGAACCATTCGTAAGGTCTTGCATTGAAAGAACAGGTAAGCTCTTCAATTAATATAGATTTAAATATCTGTGAATATGAAAGTATCCCAAGACTCAGTTTATCCTGTAATAAACTATACTCAAATCCTAAATTAATTCTGGCAGTGGTGGCGGTGGTATATGAATTTGCGGTAAATTTAGAACTTGAGGAAGATTTGAAATCATTAGCGATTGAATCAACCAATATATTATCCTTAATTAAATGATTGTAAGCATCCTGAAAAGAATTAATCGTTGTATTATTGTCGAATGATTTAATACCATTAAATGTATAATCGACGCTGTATTGATTATTTTGGACATTTCTGGACCAATGTATAAATCCTAAATCAATAATTGCTCCAGACAATTTTATTCTTTTATTTAAAACATATTCAAAGCCTGCGTCTATTCCGGCACCAATACCCGATGGTTGCAACCAACCTGAAACATTAGTAGGCATTGAGTATGAGAATGTCTGGTTGTTATTTAAGTTATTCAACTGAAAAGCACCTGAATAATTTGCAGTGCCATTTCCCTTTAAGGTCCACTTTTCAACTCCGGCTTCCAGCAAAATCTGATGGTTTGTATTTGACAAATTTGCTGTTCCTAAAAGCAATTTCACCTTTCCGCCAATTACCCACTTTTTATTAAGCTGTTTTGAATAACCAAAGGCTGCTTCTGTATATACACTCAAATCGCCTTTCAATTTTGTAAAATCAAAAGAATTGTTTTGAGGGTTTGGAGTACCAAATAGCGATACCTGAAATATCTCTTTTGGCAAATTAATTTTACCATCTATTTTTTCGGTTAATGAAAAAGTCCAATAAGCAGTCTTATGCCTAAACCCGAATGACAAGAGGTTAGTTTGAAAATAGGATTGGATTAAAGTATTATTTTTCAGTACATTGTAAAAACGAGGTATATTTCCAAGTGAATCTAAAAAAGTTATTGTTCTTCCATGTACATTATAGATGCCGTCTTTAACTGAAAGTGAATTATTACCTACACTAAACTGTGAAAAACCAAAAACAGGTAAACTTAAATAGTAATCGGTAGTAGGCTGGAAAGATGGGTTAAGGAAATGACGAATAGGAATATCTTCCATGAAATAGAGGGTATTCACTTGCTGCGCCTTGAGGAAAAGAGGCACACTACATATCATTAACAAAAAAAGAAGGAATTTCATTAAAAAAACTCATTTGAGGGTTTTCGTTCCTAAATTTGAATTTATATCTCCGTTTATAAATAATCCGACTTTCAAATCAAATGTATTTAATTTGGAAAAATGAATGTTTGAATTAACATCATTACCTTCAATCCTGACTTTGTAAATTATAGTTTTGGCTTTCTTTAAAGTTGCCAGTTGGTCTTTACTTACATCTATTTGCAACGTTTGTTTTGTTTCCTTCCCAGTCTGGACTATCCCGTTAGCATCCACTTTGCCTGCACCTATAACATAATTTTCTTCAAGGGTTGTTGGTAATAAATTACCAACTGAATCAACCAAATCAAATTTAAAAGTAGTCTTTACAGGCAACCCATTGGTTATATTTAATATTAAAGCAGTGGAAGTAACATTATTATATGGATATTCATTTAAAGCTTTTGAGATTGAAACAAAGACATTTGGTATGGAATCCTTAAACTCATAATAGCTCCCTTTTGTAAAATTTAGTGGGATTATTGTTTTTATTACAACACTAATCTTTGCATCAGAGGTAACAAAGCTAGGTGATTTATCTTTTAAAACATTAAGTGAATCAACGCTTGATGAAAAATTATATTGCAACATATCAGGTCTGGAATCAGTTTCAAAAAACAGATTTGTACTACCCCAGTCTTTATTGAGGGTTGGTAGTTTCACATTTATGGTATCCCCCGGAGCTGCCGGTTTCCTTTTCAGGTCAATACTCATTGACCTTTTACCATTAAAATCCGCATAAATAGGAGTAAAATTCTGATTGGAACTCTGAAATGCTTTAATATAATCAATCTGTAAACTTAAGTAAGTACCAATGTTGCTTATTGCAGAAATATAAACCTGAGGGTTTGCAAATTTCAATAATCCGTTTGGAAAATATTTATCAAGATATATTTCTTGTTGAAACATGGTTGACAAATTAAAACTGGATTTAAGATTACCATAAACAACAGAATAATCCATTTTAGTAAAATTAATTTTATACGTAATTGCCGAACTTGGACTCAATGTGAGAGGCAAAGCACCACTTTTTGCATCAACCCTTATTTCTAATGGTATTCCGGTTTTTCCACCGGAAGTATCCATCATAAAATCTGAAATGACAATGTTATTAATCATGCCATAACCAATTGGCGTAAATGATTTTATACTAGAACTTCCATCAAGCATTCTTATTTTTCCATTTGGGAATACGAAGGTAAATTTTATATCGGAAGGATTTATACTTCCTAAATCCGGACTGACATTTACGATTACACTGATTGTTGCCGACTTAACCTTTACACTGTCTACTATATCACCGTTTTTATTCAGGTTAATCCCAAGATTAACCTGATCATCACTGACAATAGTTGGCAATGTAAAATTAGGAGGTATAAATCCGCCGAAAGGTGCGAGATATAAATTTTGGTTTAACTCCTGTGAATTTTTAAGAAAATTCATAACTGGAAGTTTGAATTCTGAACTATCTAAACGCACATAATTGATTTCAGAATCATCTCCAATTAAAATGCTACCTGAGGTTACATTTTTGGATATGATTTCTCCTAAAGTTACACTTCCCCCACCGATTGGAACAATCAAACTTGGGTGCAGACTCACATCATTAGAAACATTTTGCAGATCAATATCAGCTTCACACGAAACAACGAGGAAAGAAAACAAAAAAAGAACAGGAAATAGAAAATTGAAATTCATGTATTTACAAAAAAACACTTTTTAGAAGAATCATCTACTATTGTTTTTTGATTCTTCATCTTTAATCAAAGATAAATTGTTTTTATCTATGAATCAATCAATTTATAGTTATTTTTTTTGAATTAAAGGCTGTATTAGGAAAGTTTACCAAAAATACTGTTTCCGTAGCTCTTGTTAATGCTGTATAAAGCCAACGGTAGAAGTCACTATTTATTTGTTCTTCAGACACCTGCCCCGGATCAATGAATACTTTTTTCCATTGGCCTCCCTGTGCTTTATGGCAGGTAACAGCATACGCAAATTTCACCTGAATAGCATTATAATATTCATTTTCAAATATCTTTTTAAATTTCTCCCGCTTTGTGGTTATTTCAGGATAGTCTTCCCCTACAGCTTCAAAGAGCCTGTTTGTCATTTCGTTCATTTGAGCCGGAGATTCAGATTGTAATGAATCAAGCCAAATACGGGCATCTATTTCCCAGTCAAAATCCAATGATTTTAAAGTTAAATCCACAAATCTAAACCCATAAATCTCATGATAATTTCGTATCCTGATAATTTGGAGGATATCACCATTGGCAATAAAGTCAATCTCTTTATAAGGCTTGTTCCAAAAATAATTATTCCGGGTTACCATCAACAAGTCTCCGTTTGATAATTCATCTTCTTTCATCATCACACGGGTACGGATACCATTATTATAAATATTGGCCCTTTTATTAGAGCGGGTTACCACAATAGTATCCTCCACTCCTACTCCATCATAGGCTTTTTGTATTTCATCAATCAATTCCATTCCATTCAGTTTCTGTATATCATTAAAACCTTCGAGGTCGAAACTAGGAAATTCTGTTGTATGTTCGTCTGTAAGTTGTTGCCGAAGGAGGGTGGCATTGTGTAATATACCGCTTTCCAGTGCCTGCCGGACAACATGGGTCAATGTAAACTCCGAGACTTTCAATCCATACCCTAATAAATTTTCCTTTTCCAATGCAGGGCTATGTGGTTGCATAACGGGAGGTAACTGTGCTGTGTCACCTAATAGTAGCAAGCTGCAACCCTCAGCACCATAAACAAAATGGATTAAATCGTCAAGAAGACGGCCAGATCCGAAAGTGGTTTCAGCTCCTGAGTTTGAAATCATGGATGCTTCATCAACAATAAAAAGAGTATGGGTATTCAGATTATCGGCCAGTTGGAATCGAAACTCCGACATGGATTTCTGCCGGTATATTTTCTTATGAATCGTAAAAGCCGGATAACCGGAATATCCTGATATGACTTTGGCTGCACGGCCTGTGGGTGCCAAAAGAACTGTTTTTTGTTTCAATTCATTTAATGCCCGCACCAAGGCACTTATCACGGAGGTCTTACCGGTTCCGGCATACCCTTTCAACAGGAATAATTTTTCCTTATCTGTTGACATAAGGAATGAACCTAATGCGTCCAATAGTTTTACCTGTTGTTCGTTAGGTTGGAACGGAAGTTGTGCCTGTATACTGGAAACTATAAAATTCTGTAACATATCGCAAAGGTAATCATAAGCAATTAATAATTAATAATGAACAATTAATAATTGAGTTTTGTATTATGAGTTGAATTAATATCTATTTTTGTGCTTTATTCGTGTAATTCGTGTAAATCCGTTCATTTATGAAAAAAATAATTCTAATTTTTATGACAGGAATTCTAATGTCTTGTGGTGCCGAAAAGGCTGCTACTCCTCGTATTGAAGATTTCAAATATACGGTGGATAAATTTGCCGATATTGAGATATTACGTTATCGCGTTCCCGATTTTGAAAAACTGAGTCTGAAACAAAAAGAACTGGTTTATTATTTAAATCAGGCAGCTCTCGAAGGCAGGGATATTTTCTATGATCAAAACAACAAATATAATTTATGCGTACGTCGAACTCTGGAGGCCGTTTATTTGAATTACAAAGGAGACCGGGAATCCAAGGAGTTTAGTCATCTCACAACTTATTTAAAACGTGTATGGATAGGAAATGGAATTCATCACCATTATTCCGAGGATAAATTTATTCCTGATTTTTCATCCTCTTATTTTGCGAAAGTGGTAAAAAGCATCGATCCATCAAAATTACCCCTTTCAACAGGTGAATCAGTGAATATGCTTATCGTTAAGCTTACTCCAATTCTTTTTGATCCAAAAGTATATCCAAAACGGACAAATCAGGCTGAAGGGGTCGATTTAATAAAAACTTCCGCCAATAATTATTATGAAGGTGTAACTCAACCTGAAGTGGAAGCTTTCTATGGTAAATTGAAAAATCCAAATGACAAAACGCCAGTTTCCTACGGATTAAACAGTAAACTGGTAAAAAAAAATGGTGTCTTAGTCGAAAAGACCTATAAAGTCGGAGGCCTTTATAGCGCCGCTATCAGCCGGATTGTGGGCTGGTTGGAAAAGGCAGCTAAAGTAGCCGAAAATGATAAGCAACTGGATGTTATTAGTTCATTGATTGAATTTTATAGGACAGGTGATTTAAAAAAATACGACGAGTATTCAATCAATTGGGTAGAAGATCTTAATTCACAAGTCGATTTTGTAAATGGATTTACTGAAACTTACGGCGATCCGCTAGGCATGAAAGCAAGCTGGGAATCCATTGTTAATTTTAAAAATATCGAAGCTACTAAACGTACAGAGATCATCAGTGCCAATGCCCAGTGGTTCGAAGATCATTCGCCGGTAGATGCCCGCTTCAAAAAAGAAACCGTAAAAGGTGTTACCGCCAAGGTTATTACGGCTACCATACTAGCAGGTGATTGTTATCCGTCCACTCCGATTGGAGTAAACCTGCCTAATTCCAACTGGATTCGCCATGAACACGGTTCTAAATCTGTGACTATTGAAAACATTACCGAAGCGTATGACCAGGCTTCATTGGGAAATGGATTTGCCGAAGAATTTATGTGGAGTAAAACAGAAATCCAACGTGCTAAGGATTTTGCATCACTTACCAATAACCTGCATACCGACCTGCATGAATGTTTGGGCCATGGTTCCGGCAAACTGCTTCCTGGCATTGATCCGGATGCCCTTAAAGCTTATGGTTCCACAATTGAAGAAGCACGTGCCGACCTGTTTGGATTGTATTATATGGGTGATTCCAAAATGACACAATTAGGCCTGCTTCCTGATAAAGATGCCTATAAAGCTGAATACTATTCTTTCATCATGAATGGCTTGATGACGCAATTAACCCGTGTTCAACCTAACAAAAACATAGAAGAAGCTCATATGCGCAACCGTCAACTCATTGCTTCCTGGGTCTACGAAAAAGGGAAAGCCGCAAAAGTGATTGAAATGCTGAAACGGGATGGTAAAACGTATATCGTGATAAATGACTCCGAAAAGCTGCGCATACTGTTTGGAAAATTACTGGCCGAAATACAACGGATTAAATCTACAGGTGATTTTGAAGGGGGTAAAACGTTAGTCGAAACTTATGGTGTTAAAGTCAATCAAACCCTGCATGCCGAAGTTTTGGAACGTTATAAGAAACTTCATTTAGCTCCATATCGCGGATTTGTAAACCCGGTCTATACACTGGTCAAAAACGATAAAGGTGAAATTACCGACGTGTCAATCACCTATACTGAAGGCTATGCCGAACAACATTTACGCTATTCCAGGGATTATTCAAGTTTGCCCACTTTTAATTAAAGTTATTAATAAACGAGGTTATCTCCGGAAGAGATAGCCTCGTTTATTCTGTTTTGTCGGATTTCTAAAAGTTCCACGATTATTTTCCTCATTTTTTCCACTAAAGGCAGATTGTCATCAGAGTAAATAACAAAGTCAGCCCGCTTTAATTTTTCATCTTCCGTAAGTTGATGAGACATACGTGTGCGAACATGTTCCGGGGTGACCCCGTCGCGCTTTACAACACGGTCAACACGAATATCCTCAGAAGCTGTAATTAAAATAACTTTATCGACCAGCTTGTTAAATCCACTTTCGTATAAAATAGCCGACTCAATAAAGAGCATTTTTTTAGGAAGTCTATTCAGGACCCAATTGTTGAAGTCCTCCATTACCAGTGGATGAACTACAGCATTTAATTTTGCAAGTAATTCAGGCTTTCCAAACACAATTTTCCCTAGAGCCGAGCGGTTTAATCCTTGCTCTGTATAAATATTCTTTCCAAACAAATCAACCAGTTTTTTTTTCATGGCTGAATGTTCATTTTGGAGTCTTCTGGCTTCCAAATCGGTGTCATACACAGAATAACCTTCTGCACGCAATAAATGTGACAAGGTAGATTTACCACTGCCAATTCCACCGGTTATCCCTATGATGAGAGGTTTTTGCATTAAATATAATTATTGTAAAAGTAATAAAACAAGCTTAACTTCATAAATGAAACAAAAAAACACTTTACTCGGTTCAACAAATCTTATTAAATTAGTAGTTTTTAGAACCCAAAACTAAAACCGACTGTCACTGTTGTATTTTTTCCCTGCAAATAAGCCGGTGTAAATAAATCCAGGTAACCTTGCGCTGTTTCCCGCACTTCACCGGTTATTGGTGTGGAAGTCAGGTTATGCCCGCGTATATCAGAATAGGCCATGTTTAAAAAGGCGTAAGAATTATTAACTACTTCATATCGGACATTCATCCCAACCGTATTATTACTCCAGGTAATATCTCCTAAGACTGGTTGGCTAAGAATTGGCTTAATAATGTTATTAACATTGATGTAATTGTATTCATTACCATGCCTGGCATTCACATACGAAAGGCTAAAATCCAATCCACGAATGGGTTTATAACACAAAGCTACGTAAATCTCTCTGGAATTATCTCCCAGGTAACTTCCCAGATTATATCCATTCGAAGCATACGTAAGAGTGGGAATGAAATGTTTATAGGTTATGATATTGGTTTGTGTAAATTCGCCGATAAGAGATAAATTTTCTATTGGGAAATTACTAAGACCGGCTCCTACTTTAACTGACATTGGATTCCTTTCTGTACTGCCCGGTGCAAAACGGCTCCACATAAGGTCATCAATAAAAATAGACGTAAAAAGGTGAAGATGTTTTATATTGCGGGAACTGAAATTCATAAATACCTGCGAATTTTGATTTTCGAGTCCCAATCCTTTCGTTAACGTGTGATCGATTGATTTATAAAATGCAAAGGGAATAAAATAAGCGGGTTGAATACTCTCTTCGGCATAAATAATAGAGTTTCCTATGGATAAATCCAGATTACGAATAGGGGTAAACGTAAACATATTGGCCGCAATAAACTTATTTGACATACGATATTCTTTTGCACCCAGGTTATTGACATAATAACGAGTCGAATCAACCACATTCGACACCAACCAACCATGAAAATACTGAAAGTCGAACCATTTGGTTGGTTTAAGATGCAACGTGAGCATAGGGAATGAAGGCGCTCTGCCTGATAGAATATTCGAACCGTGATAATTATCCCCCCAGATCACATTATCTTTTACGAATCCTACTGAACCCCAATTCCAGGCATATTTAACTCCACCTCTTGAATCACTGTAATCACCACCACCGATTGCTTCTTTATATTCAGAGCCCGGATAATCATTTAAATATCCGGCTCTGGACAATAAAGGTCCATCAATGGAAATATCACGCAGGCTTCCATACACACTCAAATGTTTCCCGATCATAGTTTGGAAATCGGCACCATACCAACGTTTGACGATAGAGCCATTGCCGTTGTAAGTTACTTCTAACCCTAAAATAGGAGTTATCCGTGCACGAAACAAGGTATCACGGTAGTTAAATGCCGGTTGCAATAAAGCAACATTCAGTTGATCGTTCTTCGTCAGGGTAGAATGGGTATCAGGAAGCTTATTCTGTTCCAATGCAAATTCATTCAGAAAAAAGGTCAGTTCATCCTGTTGGCGTTTATTAAGCTGTTTAGTGTGTGCCTGTGCATCCAGAAGCTTCCCTGCAATAAAAGTCCGCGCATAAGGTCTGGCCACTGAATTCAGTTCAATAATCCCGTCAGTTGCCAGTTCATCCAGATAATCATAGATGCGAGTGTATGAAATATGCTCAGGAATATCCTGAGCATAAGTTATTAGAATTGAAAATGCAAATAAAACAGATAGAATTATCTTCTTCATTTTTACGTACTAATTTTTGAAATATTTAATGGATTAAGAATATATACCAAGTTCGGGATCAGATATTTCTCATTCCTTACCTCTTGCCTCTTATTCCTTGCTCCTATTTCAGATACATAATACTCGCCGACGAAGGTGCCACAACAAAAGCAGTTGAAGTGGCCACTGAGAGGCCACTCAGATTAATAACTCCATCGTGACAAACAACAGTCCATTCACCCACAGGGATTTCTACCCTCACAGGCTTTCTGTTCCCATTGAAAATCACCAGAATATCTTTCCAGGGTTCATCATTCACATGATTGGTCAGCATATAAGCAACCACATTCGGAGTATTTGCTTTAATAAACTTTAAATGCTGCTGAACCAGGTCCTGAGTAGGTAGTCTAAATGCTGGATGTGCTTTACGTATTGCAATCAGGCCTTTATAATAGTTGAAAATATCTGCATTCTTTGTTTTAAAATTCCAGTCTATTCTGTTTATAGAATCCGGGGACTGGTAGGTATTATGTATCCCCTTTTTGTTCCTGTACAATTCTTCGCCGGCATATATAAACGGTACCCCCTGTGATGTAAATACTATGGTTTGTGCCAGTTTATCAAAACGGACTAATTCGTCATCGGTTGCATTCTCGGGTTTAGAATTTATCAATTTATCAACTAGGCACATATCATCATGACACGATACATAATTGATAATCTGTGTCGGATTGTTTACATACGGTTTTTTTGAATAAAGCACCTTTGAGTAATCAATACTATCATGCTGTGTAGCTCCTACAATCCCGAATTTTACACTTTCTTCCAGGCTGTCAGTTCCTGATACAAATCCCGGTATTTTTGCGTGCATCCAGCTTCCACTGAGCGCATCCCGTATATCATCGCTAAATACGGCTATATTGTCCAGCTCTTTGGCATTTTTCTTTACAGCCCTTTTCTCTTCTGCCAGCGATGATTTCCCGGCAGCCCAGCCTTCTCCGTACATAAACAGGGTTGGGTCAATTTTATCAAGTGCAGCCCGAATCTCATTCATGGTTTCTATATCATGTATTCCCATTAAGTCAAAGCGGAATCCGTCAACATGATATTCAGTTACCCAATACAGGACCGATTCAATCATAAATTTACGCATCATCGCCCTTTCTGATGCTGTTTCATTACCACAACCGGATGCATTCGACCAGGTACTGTCGGCATTCATCCGGTAGAAGTAACCGGGTGCCAGTAAATTTAAGTGAGAGTTTTTACCGGCTGAAGTGTGATTGTAAACCACATCCATGATAACCCTGATTCCTGCCTGGTGCAATGATTGTACCATTTGCTTGAATTCCCGTATACGGGTCACCGGATTATATGGATTGGTGGAATAACTTCCTTCAGGAACATTATAATTCACCGGGTCATATCCCCAGTTATATTTATTTTCATTGAGTTTTGTCTCATCAATAGAACCAAAATCAAAAACAGGCAATAAATGGACATGGGTAATTCCAAGCTCTTTTAAATGGTCTATGCCGGTGGCATCACCTGCAGAGTTTCTAGTACCATGTTCGGTAAATGCAAGATATTTACCCTTATTTTTCATTCCTGAATTCTTTGAAACAGAAAAGTCCCGCATATGAACTTCATACAAGATAATATCCGTAAAGTTCTTTTGCGGTGGACGGGCATCACTTTCCCAACCTACCGGATTTGTATCTGAAAAATCAATAATAGCTGCACGGTTTCCATTCACTCCGGTTGCTTTCACCCACATTCCGGGTGTTTCATCCAGCCATTTTTCATTCACTTTTATCTGGAAAGTATAAAATTTACCTTTCAGGTTCTCATCTATTTTAAATGTCCAGGTTCCTTTTTCAGAACGGTCCATATCGTGTGTTTGATAAGCCCCCCCTTCACTTCCTTTATCATAAAGCAATAGCTTTACTTCCGAGGCTGTAGGCGCCCATACCCTGAACTTTGAGTACTGCGGTGTATACGTAAGTTCAAGGTCTGAACCATCGTATACAGGGTAGTCATCAAAAGTTGCATAATGGGGGGTTGAACTACATCCGCTTAATATTCCGGAAATCAGGATCATAAAGAATAAATATTTTTTCATGGTAAATTTGAATAAATTATATTTCGCAACACATGCCAATACTGATGGACAAAAAAGAAACTTCTTACTGTTGACTTATGCCATCTCGTTTCAATATCGCATCGATAGTGGGTTCCTGCCCGCGAAATCGTTTATATAAAACCATAGGATGTTCACTTCCTCCTTTTTCCAGAATGGCATGACGAAATGAGTCTGCTGTTTTTTTATCAAATATCCCGTTTCTGGAAAATACGGAAAAAGCATCTGCATCCAATACTTCAGCCCATTTGTAGCTATAATATCCGGCTGCATACCCACCCGCAAAAATATGGCTAAAGGTTGGGCTCATGCTTGTATTTGGAATCATGGGCAGTATTTGAGTGGATGCCATTAATTCTTTTTCTCGATCGATTATATCCCCTTCAAATGGCTTTTCAATAGTATGCCATCCCATATCCAGGTAGCCGAAGCTTAATTGTCGCAAACAGAAATATGCATTGTTGAAGTTCTCGGACGCTTTAATCTTTTGAATCAATTCAGCAGGTATTTTCTCACCTGTCTGATAATGTTTAGCAAAACCATCTAAAAACTCTTTTTCAGAGGCCCAGTTTTCCATTATCTGCGAAGGCAGTTCTACAAAGTCACGATATACATTGGTTCCTGAAGTTGACTCATAAGTGCATTTTGTGAGCATTCCATGAAGCGAATGTCCAAATTCATGCAGGAAAGTTTTTAGTTCATCAAAAGTCAGTAAAGCTGGCTTTGTTTCTGTGGAACGGGTAAAGTTCATGACAAGGGTAATCTGTGGACGGCTATCTGTTTTTCCAACCATGCTTTGGGCCTTAAAATCATTCATCCAGGCACCGGCACGTTTTCCATCACGAGGGTGGAAATCGGTATACAATACTGCCAGGAACTTGCCGTTTTCGTCTTTTACATCGTACGCTTCAACTTCCTTATTGTACACAGGGATCTTTGTATTCTTTGTAAATTTAATCCCGTACAAGCGCGTTGCAAGGCCGAAAACACCTTTCTTCACATTCTCCAGTTCAAAATACGGTTTCAGCATTTCATCATTCACGGAGTATTTCTCATCTTTCAGCTTTTCGGAATAATACGACCAATCCCAGGGTTGAACTGTAAAATAAGCTCCGTTTTTATTCGCATAATCCTGCACTTCGGCATATTCCTTTTCAGCCTCAGGCTTATAGGCTTTCAGCAATTTATCCAACAAATCGTATACATTCTTTTTATTTTCGGCCATACGGTCAATCAGTTCATAATCGGCATAGGATTTATACCCCAGCAGATTGGCTACTTTTAAACGGGTATTGACAATTTTCCGTACATTTTCGCGGTTATCAAACTCACCGCCCAATATGCATTTTGATGAACTAGCCATATAGAGTTCACGACGTAAATCACGGTTATCAGCGTATTTCATAAAAGGCACATAGCAAGTTGCCTTCAAATTGAGTAACCACCCTTCTTTTCCTGCCTTTTTGGCATTAGAAGCCAACATGTCCAGAAGATCAGCAGGTAATCCGCTCAATAATGCTTTATTGGTGATCAGCAAACTGTATTTATTAGTTTCTTTTAAAACGTTTTGGCCATATTGCAGGGTCAGCAGGCTTAATTCTTTCGACAATTCACGATAAACAGCTTTGTCTGACTCCGAAAGATTGGCACCGTTGTTTGTAAAACCCTCATACGTATTTTTTAGAAGCATTTGTTGCTCCGGGGTTAATTTCAGTTTGTCTTTTTGTAGATAAACGGCCTTTATACGTGCAAAAAGCTTTTCATTCAACCGGATAGAATTTGAATGTTCGGTTACCAGTGGCGAAATCTTTTCGGCTATAGCCTGCAAATCATCAGTTGTTTCCGAACCCAGTAAATTATAAAAGGGGGAACTGACTTTAGTTAATAATGATCCCGAATGCTCCAGTGCAACAATGGTGTTTTCAAACGTTGGAACCTGCGGATTATTTATAATACCTTCAACCTCTGTGGTATGTTGTTTCATTGCTTCTTCAAAAGCCGGGAAATAATGTTCTGTTTTTATTTCGTTGAAAGGGATTGTTTGATGCGGGGTATTGTACGGTTCA
>Ga0302285_10000728_pt1 | contig 18052 bp, 10 predicted proteins | sample III_Fen_E2_2_FD_200455 | JGI IMG/M metagenome (GOLD analysis project Ga0302285, IMG submission 200455) | Peat permafrost microbial communities from Stordalen Mire near Abisko, Sweden - III_Fen_E2_2 | ecosystem: Environmental > Terrestrial > Soil > Wetlands > Permafrost | place: Sweden: Abisko... | reverse complement strand
AGTAATCATAGCCATTACAATCAACATTCATGCAAATTCAATAATAATTTTCATTTGAAAAATAATATCTCAAAAAACACAAGTTTATTATTAGGAGAATATGCATTTCATTTTATTAAAACACCCTATTTTAGCAACTAAAATGAGCTTTTAAGATGTGAATTTGATGCAACTTCAAAGATCGATCTTGACTTTTCCTCCAGTGACCTTGACTTCACCTTCTTGACTTTGTCCCTTTGAGAAGTTCACAACAAAATAATTTAATCTTTCCAATAATATATACAATTAATCATAATTGCTTTACTCCTATGGTATCGTTGAATTATTGATCGAGTTTGATCTTATCACCAGGTTTGAAAGCAGGGAGACCTTTATATGGGCAAGTAGCACATCTGAAGGCATCACCAAGATAGCAGTTTCCACAGCTGGATTTGATGTCGCCCTTTTCAAGTGCTTCCACAAGTTCTTATTCACTTAATTTTTCCCTTGTTTTTCAAGAAAAAATAATCAACAATAATTTCACAAATGGACATATTGTTATATTTACTCTTTTTCTTTTCTTCCACAAGAGCAATTCTTGCATGCTTTTGGCTTTGTAGAGCAGTTCTCTTCTTTGACAGGTGCTTCAACCTAATCATTATTGAGAAGTGCAGCTTCATCTACTGTAGTACCTTGAGAATTAGCAGCTACTTCGAAAGCATTTTTCTTCTTGATCACAGGTTCCACCTGCACAACTGGGCTTGGCATGTATTATCCGTAAACATTAGTATTTGATTCTGTTGGCTTGGAGTTTGAAACGGGTGCTTATTCTTAGACAGGTCTTTTAAGTGCTGCAGCTTATTAAAATTCTGGCTTAATGAAGACAACTTCATTCGAGAAAGCGCCTTAAGTTGGAACATTATTCTTGAAACCTACTGCTCTAAGTAATTTTAAGAACTATTCATACCCATCCTTGGAGATTTCAGCAAATCTCACGATGATTTAGCCTTAGTTTGTGAGTATTCTGAAAACTTAACTCAGCACCTTCAATGGAAGTTCATCGATGTTGTCAATCTTCGCAATGAATAACTTGAAGGAGCTGTCTTTGAGATTTTCTAGAACTAAGAGATTATCCGTGACTAAAGTTTGTTCTTTAATTCTAGTTGCAGATAGTGCTTCTCTAGCTTCTTAGTTGTGAGAATATACCACTGTATTCATTTCTTTGTTCTGTTTTCTTGTTATTGAAATATGTTTTTTTCTTTCAAATTGAATATTTAGCTCTTTTAATCTTCTTCTGCTTCTTATTCCTCCTGATTTCTTAGAAACTAATCATCTAGAATTGAGAAATTCCAGAAGAATTAAAGGAATCTCCTTAAATTCATTCTCTAAACAATCAAAAAATCACAACATAAGCCTACAAAAAGATCCTTTTTATTTCATAAAAAGTTAAATATAATTTAATCATAAACTGTATCCTCCATCAAATAAGGAAGATTTCTGCATATTTTTGATCTTTCAACTTAGCTCAAAATAAAGAAACACTTAAATTAAAATATCAAGATAAATCATTAATTGAATAATTTATTTGAATTTAATTTGGGTATTGCAATTTGTTTGTTATTAAAAGATAAAAAATAAACTAAAAAGGTGATTCATTCTTTGTTTTCTCAAGTTTCTCGAAAATGTGTATTCTTTAATCTGATAGATTTGATTGAATTCTTGATTACTACTACTAGAAAAGCATCGATAGCCCTAGATTATCAATCTTAGAGGAATTGGAGGAAGATTAACAAACTCACACACAGAGAGAATAATACCAATAATAATATTAAAAAGGACTAATCAACATTACATCTATAGCTACTTACAAACAATATTCCAGCATTCTAAAGATAAACACAAGGAAAATCAAGCAGCTTAGCCAGTATTACAGACATCACAATATACTTAGATATTCACAAAAATCTCATTTTTGTTCTATCTTTCTCAGGATAATCATAGTTAGTATCTTAAGTTCCAAAACCAACATGCTGAGAGATGCTTTTCCAAGTCAAGACAAAGTGAATACTGACTAGCTTCGAGGGAAGATCAAAAAATAGATTGAGAATTCAATGCAAAGAAACTATTCTTAGATGTCCGAATCAACAGTAAGCGATAAGAATAAAACGAAAATAACATTTCTTGAAAAACTAACTGTAGATTGTAATACTAATCATCTCCTTGAGCCTATAAAAAGCAATATCTAAATGAAGCATAGCCTACCAATTATCATGCACTCACCGAATTATCTTAAGAAAGAAATTCTAGGTGGAGAACGGGGTGGATTACTCCAGAAATATCAAGATAATTCAATGAAATTGCATTAAAGTATTCCTGATTCGACAAGAATCTTTGAAAAACCAACATATTCGAAAACGGATCTAACCCAAAATTAAGATCACAATCCTATCAGATAGAGGAAAAAATACTTTTCATCCTCTCATGGAGTCTCCAACAATTCACTGCCCAACAATCTAAACCAATCCTATAACTTCAGCAAAGGTTCCACATCAACTTTAGATGCTATTTCCAGCATTGATAAATCCAAAATAAATAAATCTCATTATTCTACCAATAACAGTATCCCTCAAAACTAGAATATTAATAATTCCCGAAAAAGAATAACAAGCTAGAGTCTCCATAGCTTTGCTGGAGTGTTTTAATAGCGAAAGAATATATCCATCGATATACATGCGGATAGAAAGAGCCTACACAATGATATTAATAATGATTCTACTATTACTACTACAACAATGAGGCATTAAGCTCCTTCTTCATCTGTTAAAATGCCGAATAGTTCGTTTTTCTAGAAATCAAGCTAAACATTCTTTGCTGCTTCGCACAAAAAACTAACCAACAATAATAATGTATCCATTGACGAAGTAGGCAGTATTGCTGAATTCAAGCGAATAACCGATTCTTCAATTACATTTTCTCCTAAAGTGGGTATTCTCGAGTCTCTTTCCAATCTCTACAACAACGTTCTTGAGGAAATCTATGGTGATACAGAGAAAGTCAAATTATGTGAGATTTTAAATAAAATTATTGATATTGTTGAAACATCCTGTGGAAATTTCGTATTTACAATCGAAAACCATGAGATGTTCTCAGAAATATCCAAGGATTTAGGTGATTTTAATAAATCGATGAATCTACTTTAGCATGCAAGACTCATAAGTTCAATGATAGGTAGGTATGATATAAAGCAACGGCTTTATAGGAAACTAGCTGACAATTTATCAGAAACAGGGTTTTATAGCAAGAGTTTAGTTTATCTTAAGAAAATGCTGAGATTAGCTTGGAAAATGCGCGACGAAGATAGTGAAATTGATATTTATGATCTTATTGGTAAAGCTCTTGTGCAAATTGGAGAAGTAGATCTCTCGGATTTCTTCCATTAACGATCTATGCTGAATGAGAGAGAACCTCTGAACTCCAACTTGCGAATCGCTAGTAAAAACATATTGATTGTTTTCACAAAATACAAACTCAGTTTCAACAAACTTTTTTAAATTCCTTTTTTTGTTTTTTCCATAGGCGAGATGGGTGTGAAGATTCAGGTGAAAAACATGGATTTATAATCCCTGAATGCTCACTCTCGTGTCTTGCATGATTACGAGAGTGGAAGTGAAGATGATATGGATTTGCGTACATTCCAAAAAGCAGAATCTTAAGATTCCATTAAGAAGAATTCCAAAGCAATTCTCACACCTTTCGTAGCATTTCCTAGAGTCATAACTGATTACGGCAGGAAAAAGCAGATTCTTGGTCGACCAAATGTCGCGAGCTACCTACGAGACGATGGGATCATCAAAGTCTCCTAAAGAATGAGTCATCTCAGCTAAAATAGAGATCTCAAAAATTTCTACATTTATGCATACAAGAATTCTGCTTTTTGGGTGAAAGAAGAAGGAAATATAATGGAGAAATATCTTTTACTTAAGAAGAATTTGAATAAGCATAAAGGTAGGATTCTTAAATGCATGCGAGGAGCCAGGGAGATGATGGAAAAGTAAATGAAAGAAGAAATTGAATTAGCGTAGAAAAAAGAAAAAGAAGAAATGGAATAGAAGAGGAAATAGATGGATTCTATGGGAGAATAGTGATGGCAATTGTGAAGGAAAGGAGAGGGAAGATGAAAGAAAATAATGGAAAACTATGAAGAATTTGAGATTTAGAAAAGCAGTTGATTTTTTGTGTTTTTTTGCAGTGGAAGAAGATTCCCTGCTGAAAACAAAAAAAATGCCTGATTTGTATTATGTATTTTATTTTTTTCTATTCCATTCAAAGATCAATTCTCAAAAACACTCCAAATATCATTACAAAAGCATCTAGAAATATCTCAAAATACTATGGGTAGTTTCAATGACTTGATATTGAAAAGAATACTAATCACAAAGAAAATAAATGCAAGAACAACAAAGTGAGAAGGAGAGAGTTGAAAGGTTATTATTGAAATGGAAAAGAAGAAAAAAATAAAGGGGCGAGGATAGGAGGTAGCTAGGGTGTTTTCGAGAAAATAAATATATTCTCCTCTTTGTCAAGTTGCAGATTATTAATTCCTTTGAATTAGTCAGCTTCATAGGATGCATGATTCAATGTCAAATGAAGTGTTGATTCTAAGAATTGGACCAATCAATGAAGTCTTGACTTCAGAAAGGAACCCAGGATGTAATTCCATCAAGTTATTTAGTAGTTTCTCAGTTATTGGAGCAGTAATCTCAAGGTTTGATGATAAATGGGTCAGAACGCTGACTTTGAAGATATTGCTGACGTGTCTAGATTCAAAATATGTCTTGATTGTAAAAGCTATTTTAAGGAGGCTGGGCTCTTGAACATTGGAAGTGCTGGTATTGCTGGATGATGATTAGGTAGCTGGATTATAATAGTTGTAGCTTTAGATTAGTTGTCTGATGGCTAAAGTTAACTTCGGGTGTTCAATAGTAATAGTAGAAGTATTCTATTACTATTTTAGGATTTATTCCTGATAATACAATTTCTACTTGTAATCTTGTGCTCTGTGTGTTCTCCATTACTGAACTGTCTGAATGTTTTCATCTTGATGAGGGAGCATCACTAGCAAGTCATGTCCATAGGGAGTCTCAAATAATGAGAGGTTGTAAAGTTATGGGTGCACATTCACAAGTTGCTGCATTGACAGTATATCCAGTGTAGGAATGGATTGCATCAGCTGAGACAGCAGTAAAGATCTTGTTGATTAGGTGAACAATGCTAATTCAACTTCCAGCATGAGACTGTTCAACTACTTGCTAGTTTCATCGGCTAGTCTTTACACAGAAGAAGAGGTTAACATCTAGCTGTATCTTTCTTTGATCGAAGGTCTGTTCAGAATTGCATTAACTTATTTGGAAACAGTTGGTTTCGTTCTGGCAGAGAATTCCTTGATTCTCTGAGAAAGTTGTAACTTATTGTGATTCTTATCCTGCTTGCAGATAGTCTTAGTTATTTTTATGGTACTCATCATTTCGATGTCCTCGTTGTCATCGAAAAGAGTCTTAGAAGGACAATTCGATTTGGATAGATGAACTCGCTTTTCTTCACAAATCTCGCTGGATTCACATAATATCCTCTGGGTCATTTAGCTCTCAGGATCACACTAAGCAGCAGATTCCTTAGCAAATTGCTCCAATTTAGACTGTACTTTTGAGGGACAGCCAGCTTATTGGATGTTACCAGGCTTACTTGGAGTGAAGTAGAAGTAGAGGTTGGTTGAGCTCATTCTTAGTTTTTTTGGTGGTGAAGATTCAAAGTATTATTTAAAGATATCTGTGTATTTGTTTGGTTTCCCAGGTGTATTTTCTAATCTTATTCTACGTTATTACTACTATTATTAGTGTAATTTATTAAAACCTTTCAATTTGTTTCTTCGCGCTTGCCTTTTTTTCTCGTTTTACGCAACGTTCTTGTTGTTGTTTTTGTGGATTTTTTTTGTCTTTTTCGTTTTTATTTGGATATTATTTATTTCCCAAAATACTGCCCAACACTACTATTATTATTGATTAACACTTCTTCTCACGTATTTTCGTTGTTCTTCTCTTCTTCTTTTGCATTGCAACTTCTTATTTGTGCCTCCAAAATTACTTCAAATTTTCATTTGAAGCCGCTAAACTTTTTGATATTTTGTCGACTCTAAAACAACGATACTTTTTGCTGCTCAATCATTTACTCACACAACGCACACCCCTCGATGTTCTCTCCAACCCTGAGCTTCTATGACTTTCATCCATCCTTTTAGTGTATAAAAATATGCTTCATTTCTTATCGCTCTTTCATTTTGATTTTACCGCTCACCTCGATTTAATCAAGCATTCCCTCTCTTCTGGGCGCGAGATATTTCCAGAGATCAAGAGTGATAGAGATATTTCTTATTTTTGACAAGATTTTGTATCCCAAATCTTTGAAAGCAGCGGTTGATCAGGAATATCAAAACGAAGAGAAGTATCTTTGGAATTCCATAAAATATTGTCCCTGTATTTTGCTAATTGTTGGTTGTCTAAACGTACCATTAATTATGTAGTCAAATAATTCTACATCCTAGATTATTTAATGAAGCATATTGGATTCTTAGTCATTTCTCTGCTAGCCACTACGTCCTCGCGTTTAATTTATTTCCCTCGATCCATGAGTTATTTAAATTTACTTTTAATACAACATAATTTTGCCACATCAGCAGATCCCTAGCTTATTATTCTGGAATTAACAATGTTTTGTTGATTTTTAATAAATAAATAATAATTTCTGTCAAATTTAGACACTTTGAATCGTTTGCATAAGATTTCATTTATTTGTAAAGTTCAAGGACTATTAGATGAATAATCCAGTTCCATAGTTTTTCTTTTATTTTTTGTGATGATAATATGACCAACAAACCTAAAAACATAAAGAAAATCTGACAAAAAGAATGCCGAGAAATAAAAATAACGCATAGACAATTTCAAGCAAAATAGTTTTTTAATTTTTAAAAATAAAATTAACTGCAATAATATTTTTTATTATTTTATCAATAACTTTTATTCATTAAGCAAATGAAAAAATTTCTTTATTTTCCTTGGAAAATATCTGCTTTAAACTATTTTAACTTTCTAGATTCTATGGGATTGTTGAAAAAATGATGGAAAAAATTCGCTTTTACTTTCTTAAATTGTAGGGTGCTCTTTCAATATTTTTGTCCAGATTTTGAACATCTAAAGCAGAATATAAGCACAATAATGATGAACTTTCTCTCAAAGGATTCTACCAGAATGTACTTGAATCGATCAAAATACAAGACATTAACTAACTTTTAGACATTCATTAATCTTATGAATGTTTATTTAGTTTTTTAGTTACATAATGAATCCACATAAAAACACATATATTTCAACACATTTTTCAAGAAGACAGGAAAACCTTCAAAAATGTCAACAAAGCTTGATTTGATAATTACTATTCCTTCGAGAAACTTTCTTCTGCTAATTTAATCTGGTTCCTTTTGAATTCAGTGTCTTCATGCTCTTCTTCTATCACCTTGAATAGCATCATTTTGTTGAATTCCGGGTGGAATTAAAATGTCAATGCTCTATTTCCGATAGCCATTCCTTCAATATCAACTTTCTGTGATGTGCATATCTGTGTTGCACCGGGAGGAAGTTCAAAGACATGATCTCCATGACACTTGATACCATAAAACGGCTATGGAAGAATCTTACTGAGATTAAAATCAGGAAGTACATTCACATCTTAGATAATGATCTTATCTCTAAGCTAGAATATTTCTTTATGAGGCATCCTTGATGCTTTACCTCCGCATCCATGTCCGATTGCTTGATGGCCCCAACATATTGCTAACAATTTTTAATTCTAAAAACAAATCAATCATTAGCATATTTTAATATAATATTTCATATATTAATTAAAAAATTCATATTGTTAATAGCATTTTTATTAATAAAATATCTCAAATTATTTGTCTCCCAAACTGAAAAAAATCAATAATTCATCATATTATTGCTGTTTTACATTATCTTCTTTTGGATAGATGATTCTGTTGAAGATTTCATATGAGAAAGGCACCCAAGGCATCGAAACATCATATGCATCATGGTGACTCCCAGTAATAATAAATCCTTTTATCTTCTTGAAGAGTTCTTCTTCGATTGGGATCATATTATGCAGGTTAACTGATATCCAGCGCTGATTCTCTCTCTACAGCAATCCTTGAAAAAGTCCTTCATAGAAGTTTTCCATACATTTTTTATCTTCCGAGTTGAGAATGCAGAAGATAGTCTTCTCTGCATGTAGATTACTCTTAAGATACTCCTGTATGTTGTATTCTTTGTAGAATACTTGCGTTTCTTATGCTGCCTAGTCAATCGATAAGGCTTGGAGTTGTAGCTTCTCTTTAAGAAATCCTTTGTATTCTAGGAAATATATCTTAAAGTTGTATCCCTCGATGAGAGTATTGCATTAGTTAACTTCGTGCATAATTTAGCTGAGCTTCAGAAATGATTCTTCGTTGTTCAAAAGCGCAATGTAGTCCTTCATAGTAACCACTTTTGTAGAGTAGATCCGTTCATACAATCCTCGAGACAACGCCACATTGAAAGATGGATCGAGATTATCAGCGAGAAGTGGAATGCTGAGATAAGTTGCATCGCTGTCAAAGAAATATGTGTAATCACCGTTTTCAGGTTACTACTCAAAGAATATCGCACTCACAAAGCTTGAAGATGTGTTCATGATAGTGTGTTTGCTAGTTTACTGTTGCTTTAAAGGATTTATATTTTGCTGTTGAATGATACTTATTAATTAATTATTTTGATTTTTCAGCCCAAATCTCCGTATTATCACAGCAATATCTAGAAAATTGTTAGATAGTATTCTTTTACTAATTATTCTGGAATAATAAGAATGATGCTTTTGGTTTATTTAATTTTGCTTAGAATTTCTGGTTTGTTTAGAAATTACAAATTGAAGGTTTATGTAAATTAAGACATGCATGATAATCATTCAATTTGATTTGTCTTAGGATTAATCTGATTCTTGGTTTGAATCCTAAAAATCTTCTTCTTCTTCTTTTTCTTTTTCTTCGTCTTGCTATTCCTCCTGATCTTCCTCATCTCTATCTTCATCTTCTCTATCTTGTCTTTCCTTGCTTTCATCATGATCATGAAAAATTGAAGAAATTCCTTCGTCTTCATATGTTTCTTCTGTTTGCGAGTTATCCTTATTTTCTAGCTCTTCTGAGTCAATTTCTTGATCAATCTCATCAATTCCTTCATCATCGTCATAATCAGGTTGGAACATATCAAATACACTTCTCTAATTTGTTCTCAATTCTTCTCCTCTTTCAGCTTCTTCTCTATCCTAATCTTCTTCAAGATTTCCATTATACCATTTGTAAATATTTCCCTTTAAATTTGTAGAGATAATTTCCATTTTGTCTGGATGCCAGGCTGCATCTCTCATAGGTGCACCCAACTTGTCATCAAGAACCGCAGCAGTATAGATATTCTTTTCCTTTTCAAGAGGCATCTCTTTGGAAGTCTATCCTGAGAGAATATCATAAATGAACACTTTACCACAGTAACTTGCAACGTAGATATATCGTCTATCCGTGGGACAAAGAGGGGAAAAGTGGCATCTCATGAGTGTTTTGCCTACTTTATGACCTCTGAATGTCATTACACTGTTGTCAAAGTTCTAGGTTTGATTCAAGCCACGAACCTATTCAATCAATCTCTCCGACAATGCCTAACCTCTATTTTGGTATAATTTCATATTAACATACTTGCCATCATTGTTGTTTAAAACATATGAACAATATCTAATACCTGTAATCAAATGAAAGGTCTTTTCTTGGTTTTCCTGATGAAGAAGTTTCGCTCTTACGTAAATCCCAGAGTTTCACAGTTGAATCTTTTGAATTAGATGCAACATAAAAATGATCTTATCTTGAATCAACATTAGTTATGCCTGCCACATGTCCTATAAATTACCCAGCAGCCTACCCCCTTGGTCCTAATGCTCTTGTATCCCTAATGAACAAAATCAATCCCCATAATTAAAATATCTCCCCAAAAGAATTTTTTCTAAATCTCTTACCATATTTTCACAAGCCTATCATCAGAGCCCGATACAAACACAGTCGAGTTATGTCGATGGAGAAACGCAACTGAGTTAATATCTTCCTTGTGAGCCGAAATATTATCGATTACCTATTCTCCAGCTACATCAAATACCTTTATCATAGCATTTTCATAGGTTCGCCCGGAAGAAGCTATGATCTTCGAGTCATCACCGGAAAATTTACAACTGAAAAACCTCAAACGAGACCAATATTCGTCATCGATTTCCTCGGAGTTATCGTTGAGATTGTAGAAGTTAGAGTATTTTCCTTGATGGATATCGAAAATTGAAATGAAGGGATTCAGAGAACAGTGAATAAGAAATTTCCCTGAAGAGCTGAGATCACTGTCAGTGATTGTCCAGGTAACATTTCTTGGTATGAGCACTTTTCCTCTCTCGAATTCACCGTTTATTGAGCTGTACACATGCAATGCTTCCTACAAAAAAATAAAGATCATAGTTGTTACAAAAAGAAATACCCCTAAAAGGGTTGATAAATGTCTACTTGTGTTGTGACTAAGAGCTGGGAAGTGTCTTAACTAAACAGGATATTGTAGATAGCGCTATCAATCTCATCAACACCAACTCTCTATGCAGGTAAAAAGAAAAAATAAAATTACAAAACAATTTTATTAAAATTTCTTTCCCCTTTTTCCCTTTGCAACTCTCAAAAATAAACCCTAATTTTCTCTTACTTTATTTGGCAACATTTCTTGCATGATTTTCGAGGAATAGTTATTATTAGGTGGGATTTACAAATGGTTTTGCTTTTAAAACCTTTTCGAGAGGACTCTATTCGGTAACATCCTGAGTTTACGATAATAATTCGAGTAGAATTATGACTGCTGTTTGTAGATTGTTTTTTTGACTCTTGCCTCAAAGAGATTATTAGTGAAAATGACATAATCCTCATCAGTTTGATCAATACTGTACTTTTGTTTCTTCGGTCGAGAAACCTCCCTCTATGCGTTTCTCTCTATGTAACGGCGATAAGCCATCCTCAGTTCCTGTTCGCTAACTCCATCCAAATTAATTGCTTCATTTTCGCTAGTACCGCGATTTTGATTGTTGCCCATTTTTGATTATGTTTTTTCTTTGTTTTTGATTTATAAACCTGATGATGATGATTATGATATCAAATCAGCTGTTATCTATCTATCCTGGGGTGTTTTGGTTTATATTCTTCGCCAGAAAGTCATATCGATTATTCCTCTAATATCAATTTTAATTTGTTTCTTTCTCTTCTAGAATTTATGAAAGAACTTTCATGGAAAGAGACTTACACTAACACCTAAAAGGAATCACTAGGGAGCGTAATCGATGGTCATTCAAAGAAATAATTAAGAAAATAAACAAAATTTAAGAATTGGTCTAAACAAACATAGATTTCAGAATTGATTTAGGATGTTTGTTTGTTCTTTTCTATTAAAATAATCTCTACTTTGATTTCTTAATCAAAGAATAAATGATGTTGTTTTAGCATTTTTAAAATCCATTAATCAGCTTTGCGTCAGTATTCTTTTTCTCCTGCAAGCCCATCTTCATTGGATATTATTGAAAAACAATGAAAGCTTAATGAAGTAAAAACCGCAAATTAATCGTTTTGAAGAACTTTAGTTTCAATAGAAAACAATCAAAAACGAAAAAATAATTAATTTCAATTTGAAGCAACTAAGATTCTTTGTTCTTCTTCTTCTTTTTTTCAGTCAATCTTAACTTGCTGAAACTGCTCTTTCCATGAAAGGCTTAGTTTTCTTGGGATTTATTGTCTGCTTAGGTCTTATGTTCCATGAGAGTAAGGCATTGCTACAAAATAGATATACAATTGAACTAAAAATGCATTTGTATTTAGGTAATGCAAGACATCTCAAAAAAAAGATTATCAACCCAGATGAGCTCTTGTCAAATTAAGCTGGTTCTAATTCTCTAGCTGCAAGTACTGGAAATGAAAGTAAAACATTATGATTTTTCTATCATTCAACATCTTGCAAAATTTGTACGGAATATTGAATATATTTTTGATTTGAAGCTGTTGAGGACTCAAAGAGAACCGACTTTAAAAGTTTTGGAGACTTTGCCTCTCAGACAAACAGATTCCAAAAGGATTTCACACAATAACTCTTAGGTATTAACATTATTCACTTTTTGATTTCCATCTTCCAAATTGAAAAAGCGATTGTTCATTGAATAATTACATTGATTTTATGTTAATTTCTTTTTCTATTCTCAGAACTGAAATACTTAGAAGATTATCAAGAAAGATTCATAATAATGAGTCTAATTGCGATTGTTTCAGTTGCCTTGTGCTGCTTCGGAGTCAACTACATTCTTGCATTTGTATGAATTACTTTTATCAAAGATACGAAAATGCTAAAAAAGTTATTTTTTGTATATATTTTCACAGTCAAAATAATGCAAGATTGCATTCAGAGAACTCGAAGTAAGTAAAGCTAATCAGGAACAACTAGAAAAAATGAAATATCTGAATCAATAATAAGATCAAGACAACTTTAAACCTCGAAGAAGCTCTTAACGTCTTTCAGGCACTCCGAAAGCCACTCCAAGCTATTAGGAAGAGCAGCACTTTGATTAACAACAATAATAATACATTTCTCATAATTTTGGGCCTTTACAATTGAAAACAGCTGAAGAAGAGACTCCACAATGATTAATATAACTTGATTCTGAATTCATATGAAATATTTTGGATGTTTCTTCACTCATAAACACATATTTAGAATAAATTTTAGGTGAATTTTAAAAAAACTAAATTTCTCTCAAATCGCCCATTCACTATCTCCATTGAATGTATCTTCTTCATACCGTTTATGAATGTTGTCTATCACGCATGGCCCACAGTAAATGCACTCACTTGCTAGCATCTAGTCTAATTTCACCTTTTAAATAAAAGAAAAACAAGAATTCAAGTTTAGTGTGTTAATTTGTTTAATGAGCTTTTTTGTTGATTTTCTTGAGAGGATAAATTGAGCACCTTTTAAATTTGAAGTTCTTTCTCATTAAGAGTGAGTGTCTGAGCTTAAGTAGCGTCTTCCTCTTCTGAAGTTGCTCGACTTCCTCCAAACATTTGGTTGAGATTGCTTAGAAATCCACTGCCTTATTATTGACGCTTTCTTATTTCTGCTTTGATCTATTTCTACTAAAGAGCTTCAAGTTCAACGTTCAGTTAGTTTATCGCAGCTAGTCTTTGTGGTTCGAGTCCTTACTTTTTCATCTTATTAATTAGACATTCCTAGAAAAAAAAACAAAAAAGAGAATTAAACTTTTCTTGGAATCAACTTATGCCTGAAAATTGAAATTGTCTTTGAAAAGCAAACCTTGTGAAATCCATGCATGCACGGGAAAATGTAGAACGATTCTTAGAATAGATTCTAGAAACACTCTGAACAATTTAGATTCGGTGCCATCTCGATGTATCGATGTTTTATCATTCTTAAATCGCTTTTTAGTTGATCAGCTGATTCTGCATAGCCTTTCATTGTTTCCTTGAGATTCTAGATGTCAGAATTGTAAGTCTGTAAACTATCACAAATCTAATCTTTAAAGTGTTCAATCTTGATACTGTCATTGAGTTCCAACAACAAATCTTCAATTCTAATGTATTAGTTCTAACTATCGATAATCTTTTGAACTTCTTCGATGCTGTTCCCTCCTTTATTCAGCAAATACCTAGCTATTTCCATCCATAACTTTTTGCTTTCTTCTTCCTTGAAAGTTGTTTTTTTAGCTAGTTCCATTGCAGTATCGATTTAACCTTGATTCAAGGCTAGCTTTACAGCCTCGCTGTTCATGTTCATCATACTGCCAAAAACAACAACATTGAGCAATAATTATTTATGAATTATTCTATTTTTTATCCTTTTTTTAAACAATTCTTTTTCCTAGAAGTAAAATATTGTTTACACGTAAATTTAAATCTGAGCTTATCTATTGACTTTAAACGAAGTGACTAACCGCAGAGCAAAATCGATGTCAAAGGAATTCTTCCCATCCTACTCCTTCAGGTGGCTTGTAAGCTTATTGACATTTTTAGAGTTGCTGAGAAAGTAGATTTGAATATTATGAATACACTTGTTTTTGTATTTTTGATTTTGCATTCGCTAAATGTATTCTGCATCTTTTTTCTTGTTTTTCTAGCCAAACAGCGTATCAATATAGTCATCGCCTTTTTCATTGACACTGAAACTCAAAAGAGTTTGAATAAAATCGATTCCTGCTTCAATATGTGTTTTAGGGATACTCATTAGATCAATCACAAGTTTTTCAGTTCTAAAATGTTTTTTCATAAGTAATTCGGCAACTCCCTTCATGAGATCGATTGTCTCGGTTGCCCATTTTTGCAACAATATTTGACCAAACTATTATTATATTGAATCATTATAAAATAACTAAAATTTCAAGATTCTTTTTTCAAATTATCCTTCTGTTGATTACCTTTTATAAGAACTACAAGAGCTATTTCTTCTTTGGGAGAGCCTTGAGAGTCATGAGAGCTTTGTCATACTCTCCTTCATTAATATGATGCTAAATAATCATTTCGTAAGACTATTTCTGCTAAGCAAATTCCAAGCATTCCTTCAATCGCCCATGACTTTGTATGATTTAATAAATAGAAGATTCACATGAATCAGGGATAACATCACATGGACCTGTGAGCAATGTCTTAAGGATTGCATCAGAATCTGCTGCAATCTTTTCAAGTTGAATGTATTCCTTCGATTTAGTCCACTCTGATCCATTTGTTTAGGCCTGAGCATCTGATCAACAACAATTTGGGAGAAAATAACTCAGTTTTAGGGAACGAAATAGCAAAAAATTGAAAATTGCTAATTATTTTTACAATTAATCTATTATTCTATATGACATTGCCTCCTTATTCTGATCTCAACAAGCCAGTTTATGATGATGATCCTCTAGACTTCATTTTCAGGTTTCAGGTTTTTTAGCCACAACTGCAAGTACGCTTTTGTTAATAAAATCTCAATGAATTACAAAGTTTCAATTTATTTTTCCAAAAAGCAAATCTTCCCTATTGCTACCTTCCAAGCCTTCAACAACTTCTGGGTCTCCTTTGATTTATTCTGTGAGGAACTTAAGTGTAATTTCTTCAAATGTCCGCAAAGTTAAGAAATATTATCCAGCAGCTTCGATGTATTTCTTTTATTCGAACAGTTGATCCGCGTAGAGTCCCCCAAGCTAACAGCATTTTGCAATAACACAAAATAATAAAGTTAGAAATATTTCAAACTTTCTCAAAAAATAAAAGATCTTACATATTCCGCTGAATCTTGTTCCATTCGAATACAAATTTCATAAGCTTATTTAACATCTTTTTTCTCTAAAAACAGTCTCCAAGCATCTTTGTGCTCATTGTTAATATTAAGGCGATGCACTTGCTTGGCGGAATATACATACACCTGCCTGTTGTTGTAATCATAACACATACCGTAGACAATACCCATAGATTTGAGATCATATTTCTAGACAACTCTTTCACTAATTCTAGACATAATAGTTAACGAATCTGAGTGTAAAATGAAGTAATGAAATTCTGTAAGTATCAAATCGATTGGCATTTCACCAACTTTGTACTCAAATGCAGCATCTTCGATTAATTTAGCATATTTGTAATATTAAGTTTCTTGCAGATATCGGGGAGTGTAGTTGTCTTGTGGGATCTAAAACAACAAAAATCAAAAATCTTTCTCAAAAACTTAATTTTTCATGTTGAGATTAACTCTGGTTATTGTTGTTGGTTGTTACATCATAGTATTGGAGTGCAGTACCATTAGACCATAAGAATGAACTTGGCTGCTTGAAATTATTCACATCTAAATAGCAAATGCTCATGATGGAAACAAGTGCTGATGTGTGAAAATCCAGCCCTGCTTCTTGCTGGCTCTCTGCTGTTTTGTAGGCTTAGAACATTGTGCTCAACTCCTTGCCGTAGAAAGAGAAAATAGACGTGCTAGTTGAAACGAGCACGATGATCTTTTTATCTTCAAAGGATGGCTCCGAACCGATGTGGAGAATATCAAGAGAAAGTATTGCTTTTCCACCACGCAGCTGAGTAAGTTATTCTGGATTAGCTTCGATGATCTCTTATCCTTTTCCTACTTCAACTTTGTAAAGGTATAAGCTTCCTTCTTGCGTTCCTAGTATCATGTTCTTTTGATAGGAAACAATAAGTGAAAAATGTGCAAAATGAGACCATTTTTAGTTTTGGTTTGAAATTATTATGCTAACCTTAGTACTGGTATTGGAAGAACCATAATCATCCCATCCTATACTCTTGATCACGAAATCAGTACCACGAAGATTCTTCAGGAATTTGATTTTGTTATGTTCATAATTCAGGTAGAAGTTAAACCCTTTGTCGCTGGAGAGCACGCAGTGATTTCCTAAAATAAAAATTCATTTCTCACCTCTTCTTTTCTCAAAAAATTTATTGATTTATTACCTTTAGGATCTAAAAATATTCTGTCAATTGATATTTTAGTATTGGTTCCTCCAAGAAACAGAATCTTCTTGCCGACATCTTTAATGTTTCCTAATAATTCTTTGTTGGCATTTTCTGCTTTCTTTTCGGGTACTTCGTATTGCGTGAATACAGTTTCACCTGCTTCCTCTTTTAGTCTAAAAACTTTGTCTTGATCTGTGACTACAACGATTTACACTGCACTCACGACCATTAACTTAATCTTCTCTTGATCTAATGGAATTCCACTCGTTTCAACTTGTCGCAGCTTTGAGAAAATCTCATCTGTGTTGTATATTTTTGACTAGAATCCAACTTCATCTGGCTGAACCTTTTAAAACCATAAGAATTTATTGTTAATCACACATTTTGATTCATAAATATGACAGACAAGTTTATTTATTTACTGGTTCGGAGTCTGGTTCTGCCTTTCCTCTTCTGAGTGTCATCTGTTTTCTTAGTTTATCCTTTTTTTCTTAACAAACACACACACCAATATTTCCAATTTCAGATTAGATTTTTTTATTATCTGAGAAAATCTTAAGGATAAGTGTTATTCTTTCTCACAAATTACCTTCAAGGATATCTATTTAATTGACTCAGATTTTAAGAATAAACAATCCCTTTTTTTGTTTAAAGAAATCAGAGAAACAGTTTAAGAATTAAAAGTATTTAGCTTATTCGATCTACAGACAGACAAAATATAAGTTGACAGACTACAATAATGCACAGAAATTAATATATTCTTAACTAACAAAAGACAGATAATTAAATTAATTCTTAAGTCATTTATGCTGCTAGTTGTTACTGTTGTTGCTGTTATGGTGTTTGTGAATATTTGGGGAACTGGATAAATGTGCAGGTATGTGATTTTCATTTCCAAATTTCGAGTGATTCGATTCTGATAGAGAGAAATGCATTGGAGAAGATAATATTACTCGCTGAACTTCAACTTATTCATCTTGGAAGGGAGAGTATTCACTTGATAGGTTATTGTATTACGATGAGTTTCTCGAGTGCTCTTGATTCGCAGAATCTTAAACATTGAAAAGTAAATTAACATCTGATTGCGATCGTCGATTGATTTGCTTAGAAACGGTTAGAAAATTCAACCCGCTATTTAAATCTTCAGCTTGTTGCCCTAGGTTATTAAAGGAATTTCTCGAGAGAGTGAGACTCTAATCTGTTCTGAATAAAGGCACTTCAAATGCGTTCATAGCATCGCTGTGACCTTTTTCGACTGTGTCTTCGTAGAAATTTTTAGTTTCCGTGAAATTAGTTTCTCGTCGAATTGTTTCTTTTTCTATTTTATTTTCTTCTTCTTCGTTCTCGTGTGGTTAAGTTGTTTTTTCATTATTTTTAGGCTAGCCATCGTTGTTATGTGCTTCGTGTATTCCACTTCCACTTTTC
>Ga0302285_10000727_pt1 | contig 18072 bp, 22 predicted proteins | sample III_Fen_E2_2_FD_200455 | JGI IMG/M metagenome (GOLD analysis project Ga0302285, IMG submission 200455) | Peat permafrost microbial communities from Stordalen Mire near Abisko, Sweden - III_Fen_E2_2 | ecosystem: Environmental > Terrestrial > Soil > Wetlands > Permafrost | place: Sweden: Abisko... | reverse complement strand
TGCATTAGACAAAACACCAATACGTGACTTGCTATGCGAACAACGTCAATTCAATCAAAATGTCAAAGAGCAACTTAGCTTATTTTAATAATATATAGCGTTAAAAATAAACGCAACAGCAGTAATTATGAAAAAACAAACATTTCTATTACTTGCGTTTATACTTACATTAGCAATCATACCACTTACTGGATGCGGTGGCAATGGTTCAATGAGTGTTGAACCAAATGTAACACCAACACCCAAAGACACAACATCTTATTATGTTAGTTGGGTTGAACATTATAGAGACTATAGTGATACTATTACTAAAAAACTCATAGATGACACCGGATTAAGGCATTCATTACCAAGAAGAATAACGGAAATTGGAATAGCACAAAGAGATGCTGAAATAGAATACCTTCAAAAGTATAAAATGACTTATATTAGGTATTATGATGACGACATTAAAAAAGGAGTCTATGAATATGTAGTTACTACTTATGAAGACATAACATGGATTTCATGTAAAGATTTTTATCATTGGAAATAAAACGGGAAAGCCTGAACATTCCCCAAAAAGTAAGGAGCAGATGCAGAAAAGCTTATGAGTATGCAAATTTATAAAAAATCAAATAATGAGAAAACTATCTTTATTTTTTTTAATTGTATTAATAATTACAGGATGCACAACAAATGAACCAGAAAATTCGGATTCTGAGATACATGGTTCAGATGTTATAATTTATTCAGTCCTTTCTGAAAGTGAGAAAACAGCAGAGGTCATTGACTTGACTACTCATAAATATATTGGGAATATTATAATTGGGTCAGTCACGACAATTAATAACGTTAAATACAAGGTAACAGCTATTAGAAATAATGCTTTTGAAGGATGTAGTGGAATAACCACCATTTCAGTCCCTAATTCGATTAAATCTATTGGTTCTGGAGCTTTTAAAAATTGTACAAATTTAACTGCCATTACAATCCCTAATTCTGTAACTTCTATTGGTTCTTCAGCTTTTTTTGGTTGTTCAGGATTAATTTCTGTTGAAATACCTGATTTGATTACTGCTATCAATGACAGTGTCTTTTTTAATTGCACCGGATTAACCTCAATTAAAATTCCCAATTCTATTACGACTATCGGTTTTAGCTCTTTTCTTAATTGTTCAAAACTAACGTCTATCACTATTCCAAAATCTGTTAGCTCAATTGGAGGGTGTGCTTTTTACAAATGTTCAAGCTTAACCTCAATAACAATTCCAAATTTGATTACAAATATCGCCTACGGCATGTTTGTAAATTGTTCAAGTTTAACATCATTTGTAATACCTAATACTATAAAGACTATTGGTGATGGTACTTTTAGTGGTTGCTCAGGACTAAAATCTATTATTATTCCAAATTCAATTACCTCCATTGGTTCGGGTGCTTTTGATGGTTGTAGTGGATTAACCTCCATTTCAATTCCTAGTTCGATTAAAACAATTGGCTCTAGCACTTTTGCGTCGTGTACAGGGTTGACATCTTTTGTAATACCTAATTCAATAAATAGCATTGGCAGTTATGCTTTTTGGGGTTGCACCGGATTAATTTCTATCACTATTCCTACTTCTGTCAATTCGATTGGAGAAAATGCTTTTAATGGCTGTTCGCATTTGACCTCTATAACTATTCCAAATACAATTAAAACGATAAACAATTCAACTTTTAAAAATTGTAGAGGTTTAACTTCTATCTCAATCCCAAATTCAATTACGACCATCTGTGATGAAGCCTTTAATGGCTGTTCGGGATTACCTTCAATTACTCTTCCAAATTCAGTAACTACTATTGGAAATATGTCTTTTGCCTATTGTACCGGATTGAAGTCTATTACGACTTATGCAGTCGGAGCTCCATTCGCAAATACCTATAAAGCTACACCACCATTTCTTGGGGTCAATTTAACGATTCCCCTATATGTCCCAATACAAGGTATTGATTCATATACGATAGGATTACCTTGGAATGTATTTCAAAATATTATTGGGATTTGAAAGAGTCCAAATGATTCATTAAGGAAGAGAGTATTCATATATGCCTTAAATCTAGTTATAATTTTATATCAAAGCTGATACCTATGTATCAGCTTTTTTTGGGAAAAAAGCATATCAAGTTTTAAAAGTATATAGCTTTGAAAAATATTTACTTACTTTGTAAGTGAATAATGCTAAAATAGGATTTTATCAAAATTATGCCATATTGAACTATCTAAACTTAGGTATAATAATTTGAGGATTTATTCAACAAATTAAACATTAAGTAGTATGAAATTAAATTTATTTTCTTTATGTTTCATTCTTCTATTTATAGGATGCAATAACTCTAATAAAAAAAATGATAAGAAAACTACCAATAAAATTAAAGATTCTGAGAATAAGATAGTACCTGATTCTGTTGAGGCAAAAATAAAAAATACTGAGAAATTATTTCTTGATTACTGGGTTGACATGTCCCCAGAAGAATTTAAATACGTTTCTAATAAACTTATCTCAAAAGAAAATATTTCTTACGAGAAAGGAGAATATGATTTTTTTATCGACGTCAATAATGCTCATGGTATTTCCGCTGACTTTGTAATAAATCAAGTTTTCTCAAAAAACAAACTTTATGAAATTATTTTGAAGGCAAAGCATAACATTCCAAAAAGTATTGATATTGAATATCTAAGGAAACGACACAAATTAAATAATGTCAAAATAGAAACACCAGAAAACTCTTTATGTTTTGATGGTAGTGATGTCACAGATATTTACAAACAAAAATACGGAAAACCGCAAACACTTTCTATACACGAAGGTCTCGAACAAACGACACTCTATAGATGGTATATTAGAAATAAAGTTTTGGAAATAGAGTCAAAAGTTAGCCATTTAAGTTACTTAGTATTTCCAAAAGAAGGCGAAACTACTGGTCACACCTATTCGTTAAAAGAAAATGTTACAACAGATTTATTAATCCGATACATTGATAGAAAAAATTACAAAGGGAATAGAATAGAAAAGGAACTACAACAAGAAACAGAAAAGCAAGAAAAGACTTAATCTAAAAATGAATAAATCTCTATATTTATGGCTATCGCAAAAGGACGAACTAATTTTGAAACTTATTTAGATGACTCATTCTTTGTTTTTCACAATTACCTCAACTCAATTCCATTATTGATTGCTAATAATGAAACAGCAAATCTAAGTGATTTTGAGAACATTGTTAAGTCTGAGTCAGACTCTGATATAAGAGAATTAAAAAGCAATTATTATTACCCATTGTATAGGTTTGAAGATTATGAAATAATGCGTGATATATTTTATAAATCATATTTAGTTTCATTGTGTTCATTTTGCGAATGTTTTGCGGAAGAAGTTTACAGAAAATTTACTGTGTCTATTGGTGATGAAATTGAACCAAAGCGTAAAAGGTTTTCCGAGTATTGTGAACCTATATGTAAATTTGTGGCAATTAACTTTAAGTATGATTCCAACGATATTAAAAAGATATTCGAACTAAGAAATTTTATAGTTCATAACGATTCAAAGCTTGATTTTTGTGATAGCGCAAATAAAGTTGATAGATATAGAATTAATTTGGTTGCTAAGTTAACAGCAAAAAATCACGATTCTCTTATGATTAAAAGTGGAAAATTGACAATAACGAATGGTCGTTACTTAAATAACATAACTAATTTGATTCAGAGCGATTTTGCATCTGTTTTATCAAAACTAGAGTCAGAGTTACGAAAGCGGAGTATGCATATTAGTCCAGAAGGATAAAATACATGTTTATACATAATATAAAAAAAACGAGCATAATACAAGCGTATAAATTAATGTCGGGTGTGCTCTGGTTATGAATATTAGAGCTCTCGACTATTTTAGGATTTTAACATCTCGTAAGTTTCCATTAATTCATCATTTCGTAGTCCTAAGTATTTGCGAGTTGTACGTACATCTGAATGATTAAAAAGTTCAGACAGCTTTACAAGCGCAAATTCAGCATTATTTTCAGAATTGTTGTAAACTGCCCGTCCAAAGGTTTTGCGTAGACTGTGAGAGCTGAAATGGTCTATTCTGATATTGTATTTTGTTTTCAACTCCTTTAAAATGACATTTATTCGTTGTACACTGTAAACAGTTCCCTTTTGGCTTAAAAAACATTTACTTTCAATCTTTCGCGGTTGAATTACACTAAAACATTCTGCAATGTGTTTTTGAAGCTGTGTGTTAATTTTAATGCTACGTCTTTCCCCGGTTTTCTTTTCAATGATTTCCAGTTGTTCTGTATTTAAAATCTGATTCCAGGTTAAGTTAAGCAAGTCAGATATTCTAAGACCCCAAAACGAACCAAGAGTAATTAATAAGCTCATATCATAATTTTTATCTTTGAATAAGCTCCTTGTTAATTTCAACATTGTATCCCATTCAAGAAAATCACTTGTAGTATTTGAAAATTTGAGGCTCATAATATTCAATTTTATGTTTATTATTCGTAAGTGAATGTTTAATAGTTGGTAATTTCTAACTTTATTTTTAAGTCGCTGATAATGCGTATAATGTTCAGTTATTATAGAAGTGAACCATATTCCAGTTTAACACGGTTATTGTAATTTTCGTCACTCTCGTCTTTCTCAATGTGTCGGTCTAGGGTGTCAATTAGCTCTTCTAAGTGCACGTTCGATATAGTAATTAACGCTTCATTTTTTTTTAATCAGTTTTATGTCAAAAAGGTATGTTCCTTCATTGTATAGTATCTCAACTATTCCTTTGAATATAAAAATATTAATTGAAAATTGCAATCCGTTATTTATTGCTGTTAGTTGGTGAAAACCCCAGCTAAAAACTATCCACTTTTGGCGTGTAAGACAGTCCAGTATATATCTTGCCAGCATTTTTTGAAATTATATGGTTTTCACTATTGATGCCCAGCGAAATGACCGTCATTGTCCTTTTCTACATCGAAAAATGCTGAGGTTGCATATATTTCGCGTGATTCACCACGACCATTAATATGTTTTTCAATTAAGCTGCAGTTTAATGTGCCACATGCTTCTCGAACTTCTCCATTTTCTTTGATGAAAATGAAATGTGTTACGCCAATAGACATTTTTTCCTTCAATGATTCAATCATTACTGCTTTAGCACCTGCGAATAAATCGCTTCCTGTTCTGAAGCCAATTACCGCTACTCTTGCTGCGGTTATAGTGCTTATTGCTAAAATCTGTACCATAATATATTTAATTAGGGTGGTTTTGTTTATTTGAAACTTGTTGGAAGTTTCCATCCGTTGAGTTGATACATTAATTCAAGGGCTTGAATTCGTCCAAAACTTCTTGATGAAAAGCCTTCTATTTTATTGCCTGTTGCGATTTCCCATACTCCCCAACCGCTACCTGAGCAGCCAACTTCGTATTTTCTTGGTTTAAATGTTGAGTTCATGTTGTTTGCTTTTGATTACGACACAAAAATATGACATAAATAGCTATAAACGTCACCAATAAAGTTAAAATAATGTTATTATGGTGACATTATATGCTATATATGTCATATGTAGAATATCTTTGTAGAAAAAATATTATGGAGAAGCTAGAAAAATTAGTAATACATCTTGAAATTGGTAATCTTCATTATTACTTTGGAAGTTTGAGTGCGGTATTTGAATTATTTAGTAGTGATGAAATTGGTGTGGCTTATGGTACGTTGAGAAACTATGGTTTAAATGAAAACAAACCCTATTCTAACGGCAAGTGTATTATTCGAAAGGGAGTATTGAGAACTAAGGAGAGTAATCGAGGAAATCCTAATTTTAAGAAAAATCTAAAGGCAAACCCTAAATAATATGAGAAAATATTTTGTTGAATTATTCCTATTATTTTCCCCTGATGCGAATCCGCCATCAAACAGAGTATTAACGCTTGGATTGAGTTGTATAATAACGTTGATATTTATTATTTATTGTTTTGAAAGTAACAAGATTAACCATTAAAATATTTTGAATAAAAAAAAGGGAATCATTTAATTTTGATTCCCTTTACTTTTTTTTATTCTCAACTTTCCAAAGATTGTTTAACTGAGCCAACTCGCTATCATTTGTAAAAGACGGAACAAATGGACGAACCTGACAAATATATTTTCTTTCGCGACTGAAGTAATTTTGACTTCCAGAAATCTGCGAAAATCGTATCTGAAACAGACAAGAGCCTACCGTCAAATTTATTGGATTTTTATTATTGTTTGTTAACTCTAGTGAGAGACAGCCAGTATAACCAGGTTGTACTATCGATGTCAATGACAATCCAAGTCTTGAATACGTACTCCTAACTGAAATTATGCCAAGTACATCATTAGGCATTTTAATATACTCCAAGCTGGATGCCAATACTGTTTGTTGTGGATAGACAATAAATGTTTCGCCAATCCGTCTTCTTGTTTCTTGAAAGAATATATCTATATCTCCATATTCTGAGTGGTTGTGAGAAGCATTTATATATGCATCTCTACCTTGAACAGATACAAAGAAATCTGTACCAAGTCTCAAATCTAAGGATACTTCGTTAATTTGAGAATTTTCAAGTAGTGGACGTACATATAATCTCTTTTTCTCAATTAATCTTATAATCTTTTTTTTAGTTAGATACATTGAGTTTTGATTTAGTCCAACTTTCTGTTATTATATAATTACTAATCGACTTTTCAATTAAATTATTTATAATTTCATATCTCTTACTTGCCTTCAGTTTGTATGCCATTGAATTATGCTTCTCGAACTGTAAATCGTAATTCTGCCACAATTCCCAACCTAATAGATAAAGTGAGCTGAGTTGATTAGAATGAGTCACCTCGACCGGTAGTAATTGTAAGAAATTTTTTGAATTAATATGATTATATCTTTTGTTAAGAGTGCGATTATTTGTTATTTGCTGTGTAGCATCTAGCAAGCAATCAATTATGGAATTTTTATTACCATCAACGAAGTCGTTGACAAGCTTTATTCTGTTTAATGTAGATGGATGAGTGACAGAGGTGCCAGAATTGCTGTTGGTGACATAATCAATATAATAATTAGAACATTTCCCTATATATTGAGCAGCAAACACATCGCTAAAATATTCACCAAAATGTTGTTTGACAAAATCTAATTTAGCGTTATCACTATATTCAGGATTGGTGAGATAAGGGAAAAATAATTCTAAATCAATAACCTCCTGAGCCGAAAGTTTATTGTTTTTGTAATCTTGAAAGAGAACTTTGGCAAGAGCTTCAGATATCTTATATTTTATATCTACAAAATGTCCTAATTCGTGATAGAGTACAACATTTGCAAAATAATCTTTAGAAAAGCTCTTTGGTAGATTTATTTGAATCAATCTTTTTTTAAATTCTACGTTATAGTTGGTTTTGATAAATAATAGAAGAGGGTCATCAAAATCCAAACTAGGAACAAAACTAAATGAAGATAAGCTATTATTTAAAGAAGTAACTATAATGTAGTCGTTATTGTCAATCCAGTCATTAAGAGCCACATTTAAACATTCTACTATTTCAATTGGAAAAGCATTTAATGTGCTCTTATCTAAAAATTCAAGGCCTTTAAAAATAAAATCAATCGTTCGCTTCCTAAACTCTAAATCAATGATAGATAATTTAGAAAAATCCTCTTTAGTTAAATAGTGTAATAAATCACCTAGCTGCTGATGGTATGAATCCTTATTGGAATCAGAATAAATATTCAGTTTAGATTTAGACCAAGCTGAAATCAGTTGAGAAAGGTGTAATTCTAGCAGTTGAACATTCATTATTAAGCATAGATAAAATTTTCATTTTTTTTCAATGAATCTTCAATGACTTGATATTCTGCAGTTTTTAAATCATCCAAATTTACTTCTTTAAAGAATTGTGGATTTGACTCAAACAATTTCATAATAATAGTAAAGTAATTTCTGTCAATAGAGAATAATGTTTTACTCTCAAGACTTAATTCTTTTACTTCATTTAGGACTCGTTTAACCTCCGCTTTGTATGAATCGTCACCGTTAATAATGTTCTCGATAAACATTGAAAAAATTTGAACTTTTTCGTCTTCGACACTATAAGAGTAGAGCATGACTAGGTTGATTTAGCAATTGTTATTTTAGGAAAGAAAGGGTATTAGACAAAGTCTTTAATAAGTATTCAACAGACTTAATATCAATTGAATATAGCACCACATCACTTAATCTGAATGTTAAGTCTTACAAAAATAAGAATATTTCAATAAATACTCTCATTCATTTTAAATAATTAACACTAATATTAAAATAATGTGTTATTTATGTGAAATAGCCTTTTTGTAAGATATTTGTTGCAATATAGTGACTGCTCCAAGTGTTATCAAAGAATATGGATATAAAATCTGACTCCGTATTATATATTTTATCGCTATATAATATTGACCTTATCTTTCGGTGTTTTGTATTATGTTTGGAAAATGTTTGGAATTTCTAAAAACACAAAATCCTAACTAATTAAAAATCAGTTAGGATTTATTCGTATTCAACATTAGTGGTACCCGAAGCGGGAACACAACCCACCAAAAATAGGAAATCAAAAGCAATTAAGTATACTATTATTCAATAAATTACATTTTATTCAGAGGGCGTTTTTTCCTTTGTTTTGACCTTCTTTTGTCGATTAGTACACCTTTAGTACACCTTGAATGAAAACTTTTATTTATCTTTGCAACCAAAGGAAAACAAAAGCAAATCAAACAGTTACAAGAACAAACGGTTACAAAGATGACCCGTGTACATAACCCGCTAATTACTACATTATTATGGCAAAATTAGAAGTTAAAACAAAAGACAACCCAAAATTACAACAAAACACCCTATCAGATGGACGATTAAGCCTTTATTTAGAGTATTATTTGGGACGTACTCAAACGGTTGATGATGAGACGGGAAAGATTACAATTAAGCACAATAGAAAGAAAGAGTTTTTAAATCTCTATTTGATAACTAACCCAAGAACACCAATAGAACGGGACACCAACAAAAAGACATTGGAACTTGCAACAGAGATAAGGGGAGAGCGCGAACAGGAATTAAAAGCCGACAAAACAGGCAAGCGGATAAGCTCAACCAAGAAAATAAACTTTCTGGACTATTACCAGACTTATATAGACAATTACACCAAGGGAGACATAAGAATGATTAAAGCCTCTTTTCAACGCTTTAAAGACTTTCTTAAAATAGAATATCCAATGTTTCAAACCAACATTAAGCCGGAGCAACTTAATAAAGATATGATGTTGTTATTTGTGGAGTATTTAGAAAGCAAAAGTTTTGGTGAAGGTGCATTAACTTTTTATAAACGATTCAAGAAAGTAATTAAATATGCAGTAGATCACAATGTAATTGCCAAAAATCCATGTGCCGGAGTAATATGTAAGGTTGATGAAGGGGCATTAAAAAAAGACATTCTAAGCATGGAGGAAATGACTAAATTAATTCAAACAACTTACACCGGGCAAAACTTAGATACAAGGCGAGCATTTATATTTACACTTTATACAGGCATCAGATATTGTGATGTCATTGAGCTGAAATATAGTAATGTAGATTATTCAAGCCGATTATTGACTTTTGAACAATCCAAAACAAAAGGGCATAGCTCAAACAGTTGGGTAAACATCCCTTTAAACGATGGGTTACTTTCATTAATCGGAGAGAAGCCGGATAAAGACGATGTTATATTTCATTTACCGAGCTTTACCATGTGTTTAAAAGCCTTGAAACATTGGACAGGTAAGGCAGGGATTGACAAACATGTAACATATCATTCCCTAAGACACACATTTGCCGTGAACATACTGAACAACGGAGCTAACATTAAGACCGTTGCAAGCCTTTTAGGACATTCAGGACTTAAACATACAGAAAAATACACCCGAGCGGTTGATAGCCTCAAAGAACAAGCAATAAACAGTTTGCCAAAATTTAAATTATAAAATTAAGATAGAATGGATAATGTATCAATTGATATAAATCACAACCCATTGCACGAATTTTCCAGACTTTGTTTATTGTCATTCTATTTTGATGGAATAGAGTTATGGAAATGTGGAAATGAAGAAATGAGAAACAGGATAAGAGCTGCAAACAATGAACTTGATGAGGGTAAAGAAAAATCACGTGTCATGTTTTATGTGTATTTTGATTTAGAACAGGAAAAGAGAGTTGAGGCATTACAAGAAGAAAAAGAAACCTTATATCTAAAAAAATGGAACGAAGCGAAATTTAACGGATATAAAACACAAGAGGCATTTATTGACAATGAAGTTACAACTTTAGAAAACAGATATATTGAACAGATGCAAGATGTTCCTATCTTAAAACAATGGATAGATTTTTTAAAAGAGAAAAAAGAATCTTCAAAGGGGAAAACAGAGACAAACACAAAGAAAGAACCGCCACATTTTACACGGGTATTCACATCGGATCAATTGCAACAACTTTATACAGGACTTACAACGGGCAAATTTTTATCTATTGACACAGATAAGAGCAAATTTGATTATGTATTTGGTGCATGTGATAAGCCTAACGATTTTGAGGGCTTAAAATGGCTAAAAGGGAAACAATATCTAAGGGAGTTACTTACCCCAATTAGACACCCTGACATTATACTTGCAGAACTCGAGAAACTTGTACCACTTTATTTCATTGACAAGGAAGGAAAAGGGATAAATTTGGCTAAAAACAAAGTAAATGCAACACGACCGGACAGCAAAGCAATAGTAAGAATTTTAAAAGAAGCGACCATGTAACCTATTGAAATTAAACAATAGCGACCAAAAGCGACCATGTAACGACCTGTTATATGGTCGCTTTTACTTTTGATATACTGATAGTTAGCTTGTTTTCATTTAGTATTTTTGCAATGTAATTGATTATAAAAACAACGGGTAGAGTGGTCGACAACTAAACCCATTTTATTAATAGAAATAATTATAAAAATGGAAATTAAAGAATTTCAAGAACAACTTAACCGGATTGAGGCAACCTCTTTGAGCCAGAAATCTGTATTTACATTTGATGAGGCATGCCGATTTACCGGGTTGAGCCGATCAAAGATGTACAAACATACGTCATTAAACACCGTTCCTTTTTCAAAACCATTTGGAAAATTAGTGTACTTTGACCGCATTGAGTTAGAAAAATGGATGTTACAAAACCCAATTTGTACAAGTAATGAGATTGGAACACAAGCTCAAAAGTATTGCATGAGTAACAAGAAAGGGGGCAACCAAAATGTTTGATTGTTATATTAAATTACAACAGCCATCAGAAGAACTCAAAAGAGCTAATAAAACAAAAGTAGGGGCAACCCGTTTAAAAACTGCTTATAGTAAACTGTTTCCATTACCAAATTTTGGTAAATATGTATGACACGGTAAACTTTTGGATTAATTGTGCAATGATAGGAGTTGACCCTCTTATTATTGTACAATATCTTACAGAAATAGAAGAGCATAAAAGTGATGGGAGAGGTTATAGGGTAACAGGTAGAGCAAACGATTATTATGTTTCATTATTAGAGGGAGGAATAAGCTTAAAAGGGAGTTTGCCCAAGTTTCTGCTACCAACAAACATCCATACTTTAACAAGGGCAGGAACTAAACAAGCAATTGAAAAACTAAGCGATACTCTACATTTAAAAATACTCGATGCAAAAGTTACAAGAATAGATGTTAGCACTGTCTTAGCTACTAAAAGAAATCCATCGGATTATTACCCTTATTTAGGAAACAAACCTCATTTTCAGCGTCTACAAGCGACTAAAGATGCTCTTTATTATAACACGAACAAAAAGCAGCTGGTCTTTTATGATAAAATTTTAGAGGCAAAAGCAAAAAATATAATTATACCAGAAAAGTTTTGTGACAGTAATTTATTAAGATTTGAATCACGTTGGAAACAAAGACTACCAACTCAGTTTCAAATACCAGAAATTACAGGAGCAACACTAATAAATGAAAATTTTTATACAAGCATGGTTCAGCGTTGGGGGGATGAGTACTTTTCAATTAATAAATTAAAATCTAATTTGATAATGGATACAAACAATATTAGAACTCCAAAAGATGGGGTTAATGCTATTTTCTCACTATTATTACAGGAAAAAGGACAAGAGTATATAAACAATATTTTAGCTGATTTAAAGGCAAGAAATACCTTCACAGACCCAAAATACTACAGTAGATTAAAAGATGAATTAAAGAAGCGTACAACAGTCTCTACAAATGCAGAACAATGTGAATTGATAAGAGAACTAGATCAAGCAGTCAGGGAAGTTATACTCAACTGTAGGTAGTAATTCAAGAAAGGGATAGCAAAATAAACCAAATAGTAAAAAAACACAGATAGTTATTTCTGATTTATAACCATAAATGAATATTTTTATTTATTTTTGTAGTACAATAATTCAAATTATTGTGTTTTAAAATATTATAGCATTTTGCTATTGTTTTGGGAATATAAAACGACCAATTTTTAACCAACCAAACGACAATAAGTAAAGTGCTCACGGTTTGCGTGGGCGTTACTTTGTTTGGTTGGTGGGTGCTGGTCGTACCCTTATTCCGATAATGTGATGACCCACGCATTTTTTTATCTGCGCTGGACATCGATTATCAAGAAAATAGCATTATTTTACGAATAAATTATTAACTTTTAAAATAAATTACTATGGCATTTTTAGATCACAACGGGGAAAGCGAATTTCCATTTTCTAAAGAAATTGTTTTTGACACAATGTATAAAGTGATTCCTACGGTTAAAGGAATGAAAATTGAAAGTACAGATAAATTACAAGGAAGAATTATTGTAAAATCTGGAGTAAGTTTATTTAGTTGGGGCGAAAACATCCCAATTCAATTAATCTCAGTTAGTGAGAACAGAACGAAAGTTCAAATTACTTCTTCACCAAAAACTGGAATAATGTTTGGTGGAGCGTTTGATATGGGAAAGAATCGCAAAAATATAGAAATTATTCTAAGTGAGACATCCCGAATTTTATCTTCATGCATTACAAATCAAATAGAGAAAAGTTATTTAATGACTGAAAGTTACACTCGTACAAAAAAAAATTGGTATGACAAAACGTGGTTAGTCGGCTTACTATGTTGGTTATTTTTTCCAGTTGGGCTTTACGGACTTTGGAAAAGCGAAAGAATAAAGATTGGTTGGAAAATTGGAGTTACTTTACTTATAGGATTCTTATTTGTAAATTTTATTATAGAATTAGGGAAAGGGAATGACTCTGCTGTCCCGGAAACTGGAATGAAATCAGCAGAAGTCAAATTAGATACAATAAGTGCATTGTATTATTATAGGGTATATAATTCAAACGAAGTTAGGGGTGACAATATGTTTAAAGGAAAACAATTTTATATTCATGGAATTATTGGTAAGGTCACTAAGGATATGGGTGGAAATGCCGTTGTATTCTTAAACGTTGATTATGAGGGCTTATACAACGTTATCTTAAACCTTAAAAATGTGAATGATGCTCAAAATCTTTGGCACAATCAAAAGGTTTTATTTAAAGGGAAAGGTGCAGGCAAGTCAATAGGCAATCCTTACATAGATGATGCAACAGTTGAAGGCGTTTATAAAAACAAATCAAATTAGAAGACATACTTAAAAAACGCTATTTATTTTTAGAAAAATTTGATGTTGATCAGAAAAAAAACCAAGGTACTGCAAAACTTTCTTTTAATAGAGTGCAATGCGTTGCAACCCCGATTGCTATATAAATAGTCCAAAATTTATTTTTGTGTTATTTGTGTTATACTTTTAATGTTTTGTGTTACGTGTCTTATCCTTTTACGGAGCAAAAGAAACGATCAGAGTCATTGAATAATTAATTATCTAATCAGTGAAAATCCAAATAAAAAAAAACGTTACAGAAATTTGTAGCGGTTTTTTCTTTAAAGACTATTAGAAAATTTTTCTATACCTCATCATTTTTCATTGAATTAGGATATTCAATACTTAACAAATCAGAAATTGAAACTTCTAAAGCTTGACTTATTCTAAAAAGGGTATAAATAGTAGGATTTGTTCTCCCCGATTCAATACGTGATATATTTGTTGCGTCGATGTTTCCTTCCATTCTTACTGCCACATCCAGTTGTGCTAATCCTTTATTTTCCCGAATCTGTTTTATCCGTCTCCCTACTAAATTTAATAAAGCCACCTTTTCCATACTTGACATGTTTGACATGTCAAAGAAAGTCTATATATTTGCTGTCTGTAATGTCATATATGGCAAGTATTGATTTTAGTTGATTCTTATATGTTAATTCTTTTAGTCTAAAAAAAACAATTCAATATCAAATAAGAATAAGATTAGCTATTATTATCATTAAAATGAATGAAACAACATAGTTTAAAATATAATTAAGCATCTTTATAAAAACATTCTATTATTTATAATTCAAAAACAACAATATGAAAAAACAAATTTTACTCGTTTTTTGCTTGTGCTTTACGGTAATGGTACAAGCTACTATTTCTAAAACCGTAAATGTTACTGCTGGTGGTTTGTCTAAAACCTTAACAACAAAAGAGAAAAATAGTATAACAGATTTAAAAGTTACTGGAACAATAGATGCCAGAGATTTTTTGACAATGTATAATATGCCTGTTTTAGCAATAGTAGATTTGAGTGAAACTAATATTAATGCTTATAATGGTATGGGGGGTAATAATAGAGGAAGTAGTGCAACCTATGATGATAATACTGTTCCATCGTGCTGCTTTTATGACCCAATGAGCTTTGCAGGAAAACCAAGTTTAACCTCAATTATTCTACCTTCATCGGTTAATTCTATTGGAACTTTTGCTTTTAGTGCTTGTCCAAATTTAACAGGAACATTAACAATTCCTGTTTCCGTTACTTCTATTGGTATTGGGGCTTTCAAAGATTGTAGTGAGTTGACCACATTAAACTTTAATGCAACTAACTGTACCGATATGGGAGATTCTTATCCGGTTTTTGCTGGATGTAGTAGCTTAAATACGATAAATATAGGGAGTGATGTCGTATTCTTACCGGTAAATGCTTTTAAAGATTGTACCAGCTTAAGTACAATAAATTATAATGCTACTAACTGTCCCAATATGAATGCAGTATTATCTGAATGTAAGGTGTTAAGAACATTAAATATAGGGAATAATGTTAAAACGATTCCTGTGTGTGCTTTTGCTAATTGTCACGCTTTAACGGGAGTATTATCGATTCCTTCTTCTGTTACTTCTATTGGTTTTGGGGCTTTTGCTAATTGTAGCCATTTTACAGGAACATTATCTATTCCGTCTTCTATAACTACTATTAAAAAACAAACTTTTTTAGGGTGTAGCGGATTCACATCGATAACAATCCCTTCATCGGTTACTGCTATTGGAGAGGATGCTTTTGCTAATTGTAGCGGATTTACTGGTACATTGACTATTCCTTCTTCTGTTTCTACTATTGAAAAACAATCTTTCTATGGTTGTAGTAGTTTGTCTTCTATTATTATCTCATCTTTGGTTACTTCTATTGGAGAGGGTGCTTTTGCTAATTGTAGTGGATTAACTGGTACATTGACTATTCCTTCTTCTGTTTCTACTATTGGAGAGAGCGCTTTTGCTGGTTGTAGTAGTTTGTCTTCTATTATTATCCCATCTTTGGTTACTTCTATTGGAGGGGGTGCTTTCGCTAATTGTAGCGGATTAACTTCCATTTATTTATATTCAACCACTCCTGTGGATTTAAGTTCTACTAATGAGGTTTTTGAAGGTATTGATACGAGTACTTGCATCTTACATGTGCCTGCTAATTCTGTGAAGTCATATAAAGCGGCTAATCAATGGAGTGCTTTTACAAATATTGTTGGAATGTAGCCATTTTATTTGAATGTATTTTGAAGATTAAAATATCATCATTTTTTTAATTAATTACAAAAAGCCGCCCCTTTCAAAGCGGTTTTTTTATGCCTTTTGTCATAGAGTACACTTTTAGTACACCTTGATTAAATACAAAAGCCTCCTAATCAAATGATTAAGAGGCTTAAAACGTACCCGAAGCGGGACTTGAACCCGCACAGCCGTAAAGCCAAAGGATTTTAAGTCCTTCGTGTCTACCATTCCACCATCCGGGCAGAATACGTTTTGTGAGCGAAAAACGGGACTCGAACCCGCGACCCCGACCTTGGCAAGGTCGTGCTCTACCAACTGAGCTATTTTCGCAAGAATTTCAAAAAAATAAAAGAGTCAGAATCTTGATTTCATCGTCTTTTATCTATGAATGCTTTTCTCTCAAAGCGGCTGCAAAGATACGTTTTTTTTTCAATTTCCGAAATGTTTAGGAAGAAAAAAAATCAAAAAGCAAATATCGTTTCTTTGAAAATTTCACTAACCGTAGGATGCGGAAATACAACTTTCTGCATTTCAGCTAAAGTCATCTCCTGTTCAATTGCCATACAAGCTCCATAAATAATTTCGCTACATGGGTTTCCCAACATATGAACGCCTATTACTTCTCCGAATTTTTCTCCAATCAATATTTTGCACAAGCCGTTTCCACCTTCATTCTCTGCAACAAACCGTCCGGCATACGCCATCGGTAGTTTGGCTACTTTGTAGGCTATCCCTTTCCGCGTTGCTGATTCTTCTGTTTCTCCGACACCTGCTACCTCAGGATTGGTATAAACCACGCCTGGAATAGAGTCGTAACGCATTTTATCTTCTATTCCGGTCAGGTTATTCACCACCACTTCTCCTTCGCGACTGGCAGTATGAGCCAATAGTGAGAAACCGGTTACATCGCCGGCGGCAAATACATTGGGAACAGTAGTCTGTAGTTTTGCATCAACTTTAATTCCGCCACGATCCATTTCTATCTGTAAGTTTTCCAACCCAAAGCCTTTTGTAACGGCACGTCGACCAACACTTACCAATATCTTATCTCCGTCTATCTCCTCTGTTTTTCCATCTTTCTCGAAGAAAACTTTATTTCCTTCAACTTTTACCACCTTAGCTTCGAGGTTGAATTCAATTCCTTTCTTAGCGTAAATCTCGCGGAGCATGGCACTAATCTCAAAATCCAGACCTCCTAAAATCTCAGGAAGCATTTCAATTACCGTTACTTTTGTACCTAAGCTATTATACAGGCTGGCAAACTCCATTCCTATAACTCCGCCTCCGATGATCACCAACGAAGCCGGCTGCTCTTTTAAACCCAGAATTTCACGATTGGTCAATATAGTGTCACCAGACTCAGCTAAACCAGGAATAGGAGGAACAAAGGCTTCGGAACCGGTACATACAAGTAAATTAGCGCCAAGATAAGATTCCCCGTTGCAAGTCACCTCAATTCCATCAGAGCTTTTTCCCTGAATCATTGCTTCACCTTTGATAACGGTCACCTGATTTGCTTTCATCTTGCTCTCTACGCCAATCACCAGCTTGCGAACTATCTTATTCTTACGGGCAACAATTTTTCCGTAATCGAAACGTATATTATCTCCGTAGATACCATATTTATCGCCATGCAAGGCATTCTCATACGTTTTGGCACTATAAAGCATGGTTTTGGTGGGAATGCAGCCCTCATTTAAACACACACCGCCCATTGCTTTTTTTTCAAAAAGGATAACAGAAAGTCCTTTGTGACCCGCACGCTCTGCTGCCACATATCCGGCAGGACCACCACCGATTATTATCAAATCATACATAGTCATATATTTTTTATTTCAAGGCTTATTAAACAAAACCGTAAAGAGATAGTTTATCTTCTGCAAAATATTTATTCTTCACATCAGTCTCTTAAGACCTGATTGCAGAATAGAAGCATTTCAGCAACTCATTAAATTTAATCAAGAGAACTGTCTTTTGTCCGAATATATCGCACAGGATAATAAGCCGCTAAAAATCCCATAAATAGAACAGTAATAAAAACAAGTATCATGTCCAGCGGTTTTGTTACCACAGGATAAGCATCGACTACGTAGCCAGTACCA
>Ga0302285_10000720_pt1 | contig 18123 bp, 5 predicted proteins | sample III_Fen_E2_2_FD_200455 | JGI IMG/M metagenome (GOLD analysis project Ga0302285, IMG submission 200455) | Peat permafrost microbial communities from Stordalen Mire near Abisko, Sweden - III_Fen_E2_2 | ecosystem: Environmental > Terrestrial > Soil > Wetlands > Permafrost | place: Sweden: Abisko... | reverse complement strand
GGAAATTAGAGATATTTTTACAATATTTCAAGGGATTTTTAGCATTAAAATATTGATTATTTTTAAATATTTAGAACCATTGGGCATTCAGAGTTTATTTGGTTTCGCAGACTCTTTTCTACAGTCTCAAGATTGAGCGCTATATCGATTGGACTTGGAGTGAAGTCTTCTGGGTTTTTTGGGTGTTTTTTTGCATTATTGTAGGCATCACACTTATTCTATTCCTGCTTGTTATTGTTAAAACCTGTGAATTCTGCAATGGTTCTGATAAAGATCTCATTGAAAGTAACAAAATTTGCTTTTTTACTTATTTTCTCAACTGGTTTTTAAAAATTTGTTTTGTTTTTTGATTAAGTTCAAGGATTATTCTGGTTCTTCTGTATAATGGCATTTGCTTCTGCAAACTCATGCTATACTGTCATACAGTATTGCTAGGTTCTTGGTAAACAAGATGAAAATGAAGACGTCCTGAACAAAACAGATTTATAGATTTAATAGAACCATCAAAAACTTTAAGATTACGAAAATGATCTAATGCAAATAACATACATGGTAGCAGCGGGAGTTACAATAACTGTACTGTACTTTATTCTGTTTAGCAAAAAAATATGGTAAAAGCTGGTTTTTTCTTAGAGATTTGTTTATTGCTGTATTATACCTATTTTCTTATGTTTTTTACTTTTTTCTAAGTATTTTCGTGAAGATGATAATGTTTGAGTATGAAGAGGAAGAAGAAGCTAGAAACCTACCTCAATTCCCTCTCAGGAACCAATCTGCTGCTCCTGTACAGGTTAACGCATAAGTAGGAGCAAATCCAGCTTCATAACTACATCCTAAGAAAGTTAGAATGGCATGTAAAAAAATCAATAATTCAATATTCATTCAAACAGCTTAATGCATAAATTACAATATCTCATCTATTTTTCAATGATTTTATCAAACTTTAGACAAATCTAAAATGGTCTTAGAAGAGAAAGAACTGATGCCCACAATGAATTTACCTTAGTTTGCCTCAAGAGTTTCCTCCACTTACTTTAAATTTCTCATGAGCAAAACAGACGCTCAATAAGAAGTTGAAACTAAAAAAAAGGATCACAAGAAGAAATAGGTTTCCTCTCAAGAACAGCCAACACCTAAGATGACCACATCTAAATCAGGTTCTTCTCGTATTGCACTAAAAAGTAATTAATTTATCCATTTTTTATTTGCATTTTTGTTTTTCTTTTAACTCAAAAAAATCAACGAATTACCTTTACCACTACTAGATCTAAATCGAAGTGCGACTGCAACAATCACTATCACAACATAAGGAAATGTGAACACTCAAACAGATATGCTGCAAACATCTCGATTGAATACTCTAGAAAAATAATTTGCAGAAACAACTGAAGAAGATATTTCTAAAGAAGGTGAAAAAAAGGATGTCCGAGCAGAAATGTACAACAAAAAGAACATGAAAGCACTGAATAAGTAATGGCATCATGACGGTAACGCAATTTCTGAGATAGTTTCGCCAAACGCATCGAACATGAAAAAATTTACACTTCCTACTGAACCGCTGTCTGAATCAAATTATGAAACCTAATTTTAACCAGATCATTAGATTGTCTTAGCCAGTCCACTTCTTTCGGATTCTCAGCCTTTTCAAAATAGGAGGCTTGCTAGTTTAGTCATGCCTAACCAAGCGATTATGAAGCCAACTTAGACAAAAGATGGAAGACATTTACTGAATTAAACTGCTCCCTTCATAATACAAAAAGAAGATTAGAATAACAAAATTAGAGAAGAAGACAATGAAGATGATGAAAGTAGGTATTATTAGAGGAAGTAAAGAGAAAAGAATAAATAGTAAAGTAATGAGAACGGTTTAGATTTAATAAAATTTGATAACGAAAGCGAATATTCACATATTAGTAACTCCAATAATGTCAGCCAAAGTCAAGCAGCTTCGGTAGTAAATTGTCTTGTTTGCTTTGATAAACCACCAGATTCGATCTTCAATCCGTGTGGGCATGGAGGTATTTATTTTGGCGTTTTTTATCGTCTATTTTCTTCTTCTGCTCACCAAGAGATTTATTTTTGTTGATAGGACTTTGCTATGAATGTGCGATCGATTTGATGAAGAAAACAGGTGAATGTCTCCTTTGCAGATTTGTAATTTCAATATTTTTTTACTTTTTGCTTTTAAAAAAAGACACATTTGCTTGTTTGTTATTCTTTCTTTCTCTAAAATTATGTTTTAAATGGAAATCAGAAAATCGAGGAAATTCTGAAAATAGACGTGGAAAGCAGAAGCCAAGGTATCATGAAAATATTAAGCTCCACGAAGTTTATCAAAGTCAGGGAGAAGATAGAAATAACTGAATAAGAATATTAGTATTATTCTGCTCTCAAGCGAGCTAGACAAGGAGAGTAAATCTAGTAATAACATTATTAACAATAATAAAGAACTAGATAAATTCCGGTACATTCTCCATCGCTCGGATAACATTAACAAGTTGAAAATCAACCTCATTTAGAAATGGCTAATCCAATTCCAAATAATGTTGATCAAATGCAAGGGCTCAATGAATAGCAGTAGCACGATTAATAAGAATAGGCTGAACAACCCCAGCAAGAACTTCAAGGATAATAAGAATAAATTGAATAAAGACTAGAAAGAGATCATGAAGGTGATAATAATAATTTAGAAGATCATAATGATAATAATTAGCGATTGAACTCGAACCCTGAATTAGGATAAGTTTAAGATCTTCTTAGAGACCCTAATAGTGAACATCTTTCTTCTTGAAAAAACAAATAGTTTATTTGTATAAACAAAAGAATAAATGCCTTTTATCTCTTGCTTATGATCAGATTTATTTTTGAAAATTGTCTTATTTTAGAAATAATTATTATCTTTTCTATTCAGAAATACCTAAAATTTAATTGAATTTCATATGTAAACCAGCTTTTTTAATTGTTTTAAACCTTTTAAACGACTTGAAATAACTAAGAAAATGATTTAGCGGGCTAATGGTAATTCAGAATCAAAAGATTTTTAAAGGTATTTTAGTAAAATAATATTGTTATTTCTTCAAAAAAATATGTCAAAACAATCATCAAAAATAAAAAAATCACATGTAATAATATCAAATATTCGTCGCCAAGGTATCATCACATCATTTTGGGAAATATCTAAAAGCAATATTGTGGTTGAAGAGCATATCGATGAGATCATTGACTGAGTTAGACGAATAATCAGAAACATACTTGAAATATAAGCTCGGTTATTCTCCTGTCAACGTAGCAATTTCTGTTGCTTTCTTGACAACTTCAGGTGGATAATCCTTGTGTGCGTTGTCAGCGACTTCTTAGTTGAATACTTTAGCTAGAAGTTCTTTCTCTTTTAGAATTCTGTCAATTTCACTAGATGCTTGCTAGTCCTAAAGTTTTTATTAATATGCTCTGAGTCTCTCTTCTTCTTGATCTTCACTTAATGTATTCTTTTGATTGATCACAATGCGCAGATCACTGTTTTACTATTCCAAAGCATCATCCTTAGATTCCTCGATTTCTGAGTTTTAGTTGAGTTTATTTTCCTTTGCGGGAATGGATTCCGATTTTCGTTCGAAATTGGAGATGAATTTGGAGTTTGCATCTAAATAAACTGAATGAGATAATGCAAGTTGAAGAGTAGAAATAACATTTGCAAACTGTTTTTCTGCTTCATCTTTGGAGGTTGATTAAGGCAAAGCGTTAAAGGAAGCAGCAGCTTATGAAAGAACTACCTTAAGTTAGGAGATCCTTTCATGTCCAGTTGCATCTTGAATGTTGTTCTTTTGATTTGGCGCTTTCGTGCTGCTCGTTTGATCAAAATAATTACCATTTTTAATCATCTTCTTCTCAGTTTATTTTTCATTATCTTGAAGCGTTTTAATATCCTACCTCATTTACTCAATCAATGTGTCTCTTTTCGACAACTCTTCCTTAAGTCGGACCTCGAATTCCAATAGCTTCTTTTCTAAACTGTTGCTTTGGCTATTCTACAGTTGTTCCTAACACAACGCTTCTTCTCTAGCCTGTTATCCATTTTCTTTCATTTCCTTCAAATTTGTCTACATTCCATTTTCTACATGATCCACTTACACCTACGTGCACAGATCAGACTAATCAACTCTAGCTTATGTCTAAAAATCACTTGATTAAACTTAAGCTTATGTTTATGAATCTTATGAGTCAGCTTAAGCTTAGATTTCATTATCTTTTTACTCAGCTTTTGCCTAAGTAGAATCATCTTTTAATTCAGTAATTGCTTAAGTACCATCATCTTGACATTCAACTGACACTGTCTATCCACTTGCATCATGTAACTCCCCTGGTTAATGGGAGCTTCCAATCTACGCAGACTAATCACATGTACTCACTCCACATTAGACTTCTTTATTCTCTTCTTTTTTGGATGGATCCTCTAGTTCTTCACCGACAATCTCACTGCTACCAACTTGCTCTTCCTTCACTGGTTGTTTGTTGACTTCAACTTCATATTGATCTTCCTTTTTTTTCTCTTCTTCTTCTTTTTTGAGTTAATTCGATCTTTCCTCGCCAGATTCAGAATCGCAACAAGAACTAGATGAAAAATCTTCATCTTCACCGCCTTCTTCTTCCTCGGTTGCATCTGAGTCAGAGTAGATCTTCACTGACAACAATGATATTGACTTTTCTTCTAAGAGGAAATACTCCAAATCCTCATTGCAGCTCACAGTTATTTCATCATTATCTGAATCCAAGTAGAAGATTTTAATTCGTTCAGGTAACCCTGTGAATTTAGCTTTTATGAATGACTTTAGCTGATCAAATGTCTCAAGTTTCGTGTCCACAATAGCCTTTTATGCTTCAAACTCTAAGTCTATATGTCTCTGAGCGTCCATTGTTTAGTTGAGTTTTGTTATGCACTACAAATAGATTGTTTTTAAATTGTTTTTGTTTTGTTTTGTGTTTCTTCTTCTTCTTCTTCTTCTCTGATCTCTGTTTTTTCCTTTTGAAATTTCTTTTCTACATTCTACTCTTCCTCTGTTTCAAGAGATATTTAAAATCAACCATCCCCGGAAAAGAAGAATTTTCTGATTGACTCATTCTTCCCCTACACAAGTGTCTACAATAGAATTTGCTTTCGTGTTCAAATTAGAAGAGAAAAACTACATTTCTTAATAATCTCTGTATTGATCATTTTTCTTTGAATGAATGATTGATTCATTATTTATTAATATTGAAGCTTTTTGATCGGGTTATCAGAATAAGTTGTCATGCATGATCTTCTGAACATATTATTTGTATTTTTTGATGCTATCCCGCATTCTTTTTGTTTTTGTGATCGTTAAAATAGACAAAGTAGTATTCATAAAATAATAAATTAGTTTTGGAGCAATTTTTAATTATTTTTTGCAATATTTTTAAAAAGATAATGCATCCAATTTGATTTCTATTCACTTCTCAACACATGTTTAAGGTATTAATAATAATATCTCCTTGATTGATGACTGACTATTCCATTAGTACAATCAAAGTATTATGAATTATTTATACTATTTTACTACGTAAAATGAAATATATTTTAATCTTAAGCTTTCTTTTTCATATGCTTTCCAAAACTAATTCATTTTTCTTATTTGAAAATTCTTTCTATTCATTTTCAATACAAATATTAAATAATAAGGTCTGTCTTTAATAAATAAAGTTCAACAAAAAAAGCAATATTTATTTTTCTATTTAATGAGTTACTTTATTTGCTTTTTTTTACAGAAGGCAACAACATTTTGAATCATAAAATTACTAAAGTTCTTTTAAATCAAATATATATATGTCTCTTATTGTTTTAAGCTCACTTAACAACCATCTTTAAATCTATTTTGCAAATTTGATTTTAAGTTAGCAATGTTGTAAGTGAGAAACCCCTAGAATTTTATATTCCTCTAATTGGGCAGCCATCATCAATTTCCGATAAAATTATGTAATAATTACTAAATATATACATCCATTTATTATTATCATTAGTTTATGTAAAACAGCATTGCAATACTTCCTTATTTCTTTTAACTTTTAGAGGTAGAGATTTTATTATCATCTTTGGCAAAAACTACTTGAATGTTGAGGTTTCTTCTCTTTTTTTTTTTGAATCAAAAAACAAAAACATAATTTATTTTTTGTTTAAGTGGATCAGAAACATCAAGGGAGAGAAGAACTGCTGTAATTCGATCTTAAATAAAGAATAAACCTGACAAGAGAGGGGAGAGAGAAAGAAGAAAAAAAGAAAAAGAGAAATGTTTGGATATAGGTCAACTAACAACAACAATAACAACGCAGAGAGTAGACTCAGACCAAGCAACACAATTGAATAACAGCAATAGACTTAACCTAATAATATGAAGAAGTAAAAATATATTTATCAAGTTGAGTTTTAAGTTTGTTTTCTAACTCTTTTATTACTTACATTAGCCTTCGAATTCGGACATAAAAAACCATAAAACAATCTCCAGTTCCCAGCTAGCAACAAAGTACTGGTACCAATATACCTACTCAAGATTACAGATCTACATTGCTAGCTAATCCTTCAACTAGACAGTAAAATGAAGCTCCAGTTTTATCACTAAGAATGTCAGAGAGACCACAATACTCAACTCAAGATTAAAATAACCACAACAACAATAATTCTAATAACATTAATAGAGTTAATGCTTCTGTGCTGCCATAGGGGTCAATTGCGTCAAGGAATATTCCTACCTTGGCATAGAATTCATCGAATACTGGAAGTGAAGTCAGAGCTTCCTTTTTAATACGTAAAAAACCTTCAATAGTCAACTAGATTAATAGCCCACCAACAAGGACTACAAATCCTTCAGGAATACAACCTAATATTAATACTACTAATTCAAGCTAGCCATAAGCAAATAAACTACCTTAACGAGCCTCCTCAGGGTTATCAACTCATGATCCTTTCTCTGCTGCTGGTTCTACATCGGCAACATCTTCATCGTCTCAAATCAACAACGCTGATCTTCTCGAAAATGTCAGCATTGTTAGCCCCACTCCAGCTAGAATACTGCGTCCTGCAAGTCGAAGAGTTATCCCTTCAGAAAATATCTAATAAAACAATAACTCCAATGCAACTACGAATAACTAATTCAATAGAGCATTTGTACCTTCTTCTCCACTGCAAAATACGATTCAGCCTTAAACCTAAACCACAAGAGAACCTAATAATACTGATATCTTTACTAGACCTAGACCATCAGTACCTTTGTAATAACCATCAGGTTCATAGTAGATTTCTTCTTAACGACTCAGTGGCCCTCATAGTTAATGGCTTCAAAGAACACAAAACGCGCTATCAGACATAGATTCGATTCTGACATAGACAAATAACACAATTTAAAGAGTCAATGCGATTCAAAATATCAGCAGATCACCCTTCGAAAGAGACGAACAATTCTAAGATTTGGCTTCGAATAATTCCAGCAATATATTCCGTTCGGAGACATCAACTGAGGTGAAACATAATTCTGTAATTTTGAGAAATGAATAACATCGTTTTCTTTGTGTATTAGGAATTACAACGGGAACTCACAAATCTTGACAGAGAAAGAAGACAGCGAGAAGAAACTATTCTGCGAAGACAGCAATTCGAAGATAGAATTGCTGCTGCTAATCGATTAGCAATGAATCGAATGGGAAATGATGCTGTTTTTAGAAATCCAACGAGTAGTAGCTCTTCCAGTGATGCTGAATCAATCGAAGAAGAAATCGAAGAAAGAAAAGAAAATGCAGTATCATTACTTAGGAGGAGAAGCTCAAATGATTAGGTTCCAAATTTGATCATGATTAACTCTTCGAGTAGCTACGAATCTGACTCTGATGAAGATAATCTCGAAGAAAATCCGGTTCCTCCTGTTTAGCCTCTGAGAAGAATTGTCCCACTAAGTAATCCGTTTAGATAGCAACCGATTTAATAAATGAGAAGGATACACAGGAACAATGATTAAGGCAGTCAAACAGTCTAATCACGACTCTCTGCTGGATTGAATTTAGTATAAAACAGGAATTAACCTCCTATTAGGGAAAACAACAATGAAGATCAACAAGATTAAGATAATCCAGATGATAATAGTCAGCGTGGAAGACAATCTAACACAATGAGGGTAGTGATTCCTCTCATGTAATTTATGAATGGAAGTGATGGAAATCAAAGGCCTATGCATGAGGGTCTGCGATCGCTTGTGGGTATGCTTTAGAATCGTCTAGCGAACATGCAGGGTCCGATAAATAGTTAAAACATTGAGGATCTAGCTTAGATGGTGGCGACGCTGAGACTATTTTAGACAGCTTCGAGAGGTTTGACTGACTAGCAGATTCAAGAATTCCCACTGATTCAGTTGAAACGAGTCGACAAAGATGAAATCTGCTCGATTTGTTTAGAAGATTGGTAAATTAATGATTAAGCTAAGATTCTCGGATGCATGCATAAATTCCATTCCCATTGCATTCACTCATGGCTGAAAGAGAAAACGATTTGTCCGAATTGCAAATCTGATTAACTTGAATTCTTCTCAGATAAGATTCCGGAAGCTCTCCAGTAAAATAATTGAGATTATTAGAACATATTTTTTTGATTTGCTTGAGTTCCTAAAGTTTGTTGTTTAGTCATATGAATTTATAATCAATTTTTAATTCTTTTCTACGCTTCACTTTGAGTTCTTTCTAATGAGAGCATTTAAAACATTTATATTTTATTTATTTTTTCATAACTAAAAACTAAATGTGTTAGGAATCCAAAAAACACAAAGGATACTACTGACTACAGAAAAAACACCTTTAATATTTTAATTACCTTTTTTGTTTTTGTTTACATTTATTTCTAATTTTATTGTAACCTTCAAGCACATATTTCCAATGATTACGCAAACCGAAAAATAATATTCTCGGAGAGGGATTATTTTCACACAGAAGAATTAATAAAAAATTGTGAGTTCTTTGGAAAATCCCTGTAATTATATTTTTAGCCCTTGGTTGGGCTTGCTTTGTGAAAATCTTATTATTCAGCTTTGTGATGACGATAATGGAGTTTAAAATAGCTTAATGGATTTCTTTGGTGATAAAACTGTTTTGATCTTAATAGAATCCACAAATCAAATTGAAATAGAATTAAGAATTAAAATAGCGTAAAACTAAAAACTAGATTGTTAATAACCCCAAAATAAAGGAGAATACTGTGCGATACTTGATGTAATTGAAGTTATGGTTATTGTTTTAAAAATCTTTCAGAAAGAAACTAAGACTGAGATGTGATATTGCTATTTTGATGATTTATTTGAAGATAATGTTGATTATTGGGTTAATTTTTAAATTTAAATAAAAAATACCCCTTGAAAGGAAAGAGATTCGAATGGGATTAAAACTGTAATCTAAAATAACACTTGGATTTGCTACAATAAAAAGCTAAGGAGCTTACTTTTTTTTGTATGATATTTGAGTTTTAGTTTTTAACTGAATAGGGGGTGCAAATAAAAGAGTTTACAATTTTTATTTAAAATGGGCAGCTTATCAGGTGCTGATCAGATAATTTGGATGTCTTATCAATGAGAAAAAATAAAATAATTAGAACCGATCTCAAATAAAAAAATTCAAGATAAATTCTCAAGCTGATTTTCACCAAATGGGAAAGAGAGAGAGAGATTCATGATAAAAATAGTAAGAATGTAAATTCAAAAACTCAGGGTAAATAATCGATTATTTAAATCTTTATTGAATGGAAATCAAAAGGAAATCCAACCCAAGGTGTGAGAACCTTTTGGTACCCAATCTCCTTTTTTTATGCGATCTAGCAGGAAAAAAATAATTAAATTTAGGGATATCCCAAGAGCAAAGTGGAAAGACTGGGGGATACATTCAAGGCAATTTATAAATAAGACGCTATGCATTAAAAATATTATACCAAGTTGTTTTCTCAAGTGCAACTGTAAGGAATCAGGATAAAGAAGGACTTTCAGAATCAAGAGGTTTCCAAAAGTAAATCATCATCACCTATTAGCAGGGAATAATTTTTTGCAGCACAAAAACACAAATTCCGAATACAAAATAAACTCTAATGCAAAAATCTAAATGGCTTTGCTAATTCTCTACTGCTTTAATTTGTCTCATGGTTTCTCAGTGGACCCTGGAAGTCCTTGCTGATGAAGCACAAACTTTAACTATCGCCGACTCTACAATCTCTCAGACTTTTTCTTGTTCTGCATCTTCAAGCTCTGGTTGTCTATTCTAGTTCACACCAGCAACTTCTTCGACCTGTGTGATCGAGGCAACCGTGTATTTTCCTGCTGTAGAAGGTGATTCTGTTTCGTCATAGAGCACTTCTCCGTATGCAATTATATTTTGCAATAAAAATACAAATGAATGCGATTACCCTGGATAATATCTGAAACTACGGAATTTATCGATCTCAGGGACATTAACAGCCTCAACAGTTTATTCTTTTAGTCTCTTACCCCTCACAGGGGAAACTAACGCTTTAAAAGTCGTTATAACTGTTCATAAAGATACTTCTTGTGTAAACGATACTTGCGGAAGTAATGGAACATGTTCTGTATCTTCAAATGGGCTAGGTCAATGCATATGCAACTCCACTCATGGTGCTAAGAACTGCCAAGCAGTGCTTCAGGAAATATCTCCAAATACAGAGACAAACCTAAGTATTGCTTCAATGAGTTCGTCTCTAGTGAAATTCTCCTTTGATGTGTCTGCAGCAAGTCTTCTAGAAAGCAACCAATTGAATCTCCTGCTCATCGGTTCAACAAATCCATCTTGTTACATGTTCTTACTCGATAGTAACTCGCAAGCTGATAATGGAAAAATATTTAGTTTTCAAGACACATCATTGGACTTGAATTAGCTTTTCTCATCTACGTATTCTACTTCATCTAGAATGCTAAGAACCCTCTCAACACAGAGTCTATTGACATCACAGTATGATTTCAATCTAGTCTTACTCATAGTTAACAAATCTACATCTGCTTAAGCTATTAATCTCCAACTTAAAGTCACAGCAATCGCAACAAAATCAAATGGTGATCATTTGTTTTTGTATTTTGTTATTGGCATGTCGATTCTGGGTGTTATAGTCATCTTCACAAGTGGATTCTATTTCTTTTAGAGAAGACGTATCTGTGCTCAGCGAGCACTTTAGCAAGCGATTCTCGCTGGCCTTCAAAATAACCTCAACACATAATAATAAAAATGTTAATCCAAGAAATCAGATGATAATTTTGAAGCATTCTTTAGTTTCTTTTGTGAAATAATCCCCTCAAAATCAATGACATCTCCAGAGCTGACTTAAATCCACAGACAATCTATTGAGAGAAAGATGACCACAAACAACAAAGCTTGCACTTGTTCTATTTGCTTATCTTCAATCGAAATTGGAAACAACTATAGGACATCTATGTGCAATCATTATTTCCATTCTACTTGTTTGGATGCTTGGATAAAGAAACAACGTAACTGCCCTATGTGTAGGACTCCTCACGACATACCTGATCTAGAGAAATTTGTGTAAAATGGAAGAATTCTGTACAATTATGAGTCTGTTAAAGTTCAAGGATAGCATGTTTCATTTGAAATGGTTGATAACCCAGGATATTGTTTGGTACCAACAACAGAATCTTTAAACATCCCGAATTCGATACTTCAAGGTACTAGGCAACAACAATAGCAATAATCGTTTTAAATTGGAAAGCGAGTGACATTTAAGCCAGGAATGTAGTTAGATTCTGCTTCTCAAAAAGATAATTATTTTGATAAAAATAAAATCCAACAAATATCATCCATAAGCTAAATTGATTTTAGATTATCCAATAACCTTAAAACAGCTGCTTCGTCTACTATCCAAGGCGGCTCAGTTACTCCCTTAGATCAGTTAGATTCTTCTTCAGGTTAATTTTCTATTTTTGGTTCCTCAAATTTCTCAAACAACTCCGTGTTGATAGGAGAAAAGCCTTCCAGCAGACTCAACTTAAGCAATTCTTCCTTACAAACATCACAACACTTGAGAGTGCCTTAATATACGTTTGATAAGTAATAAGCAGCTTAAGCTCAATACCTGAAATCTAAATTTAACAATATGCCACCACCTATGCAGATAATATTATCCCCATCTGCTGCGATAAGGTGACTCAGAAAGATTACAGATTTTCCAAAGGTGATAATTAGATCAAAAAATAACAAAAATATTCGAAATCAAAAATAATAATATCAATGATGCGATTGATTTCTTAGATCAATTCTCCGAATGGCGTAGATACTTTCTCCTTTATCACAAACCCCCCAATATTCCATTTCAAAAAATCAAAACAATAATTACTAGTCCATCTTACTCTTTCTTTTCTTAACCCAGATCCTTGATCCTTAGTACTTTTTATCTTTCTTGTGTCCGAATTCAAATGTTATTTTGTTTCTTAAAGCTCTAAAAAAAAAGAGCAATTTAAATCATAAAATTTAATGATAGAAAATCACTCAAAAATTGATCTTTTTCTCTTATAAGCAGGTTAATATTTACTTTCGCTGATAGCTCACAAATTAATAAAACCATGAAAAAACCTTTTGCATTTCTTGCAATCATAGTCATTTTCTTGCTGCTAGATGACTCAGAAGCTAGAAAAAACTTTGATTCAGATAAATATTACCGCGACAGATCGAAAGAGTGTAAGGATACTCTTCTGCCGCCTGTAGGCTGCAAAACTGTCCCTACTGAGTTCAATACAAATTGCATAAATAAATGTGTTTCACCATTGTGTTTCGCTGATCTTTTCAGTGTTAGGTATTTATAGCCAGGTGAAGCAGATAGCAAAAGGTAGGAATAGTTTATGGACATTTGGAGTTTCTAAAAATTTACAATATTTTCTTATTGTTTTGTTATTTTGTTATCATCATCAGGGATAAGGAATTCAAATCTTGCGTAAGAAACAAATATTCGCTGTGCAAGACGAGATAAGATTTAGATCCTAAAGTAGTTTGTTAATTCTGAGAATACATAACTGTTCAATAGATATACTACACATCCTTATCAATTTGTAGTTACTTTTCAATTGTAAATTCATTCAATTATCAACAAACACAAAAAATACCAAAATTTAAATCAAGAAAAAACACGCAGATTTTGTTAAATCAAATGTCTAAATAGGTACTATTCTTTTTACCTAATAAAATCAAATCAATATGTCCTATTCTTTCACTCATTTAGCATCTCTTTTGAGAGGAGCTTAAGCATCTTTGTACGGATTGGAGAATTCATTGTATACTTCCATACCTTTCTTGCTGATCATGTATGTTGAGGTTATGATGAACAAGCCAAGTGATCCCATCAGCAGATAATCTCTAGGAGATTTGTTTTTTTGATTAGCTTCATCGATGCTTTTAACTTTTTCTTTTTACTCTCTGCACATGCGTTCATAAGGATTTTCTCCTTCCGAACTTGAAAAAACTTTTTTTGGTTTGTGTTGAAGATGTCTTTTGATAGAGGAGCCTCTTTTTAAGAATGAAAAGAACATTTCACTGAAGAAACAAAAATAATTAATTGATATTTTTTGTCTAAAATTGTTTGGAAATTATTAGCTTAATATCTAAAAAATACAATACGTTTGAGATATTGGAAAGCAAACATCTTGAAAATTCTAGAAAAAGAAGAAGAAGATCATTTGTATTCTCAGAATATTAGCACAACAAACAACATAGATAAAAATTGAGAAATGGCATACATTTGTTTGTTTCTTGTAGTTTAGGCTTAAGTTTACTAAGACTTATTACTAAATAATATTGAAACTTGAAAAAGGAAAGAAAGGAACAAATTAAATCACCAAAGATTATCATCTCATAATAATTTCCAGGAGAGTACCCTATTCACTTCAGCTGAAGTAGCACTAGGTAGTTTACACTTGATTGAGAGTGAAGTTGGAGTTGACGGTTATGAAGAGAATTATGTGTCTTGTCTTGTTGGAAGTGAAGAACTATTGTCTGTAATGCCTAACCCATATGATTATTCAAAAGCACTTGAATAATCTTTCGCTTTCTTGGATTTCTGTTTCAAAATATTTAGAATGTCAAACATAAAAAAGAAATCGATTAAATAATGAAAAAATTACTGTTTTTTTCCAGCTTGGATCGGTTATTTATGGCGTATTTTCTTTGGTTGAGGATAATCTAATAATATTCATTGCTTTTCTTGATAATCCCATAGTTTAATCAGAGAATTTCATTAAACTCATATCTTCACAAAGATCCAGAAATAGGCTGTCTTTTTTATTTTCAATGGATGCAAGTTAACAAGGAATCCTTGAAGTTATATGATGTTCAGCTGCTTTATTAGTTCTAAAAAGTGGTGCTTTTTTTCCAGTAATGGCTGGATGGTCATCTTTATAATTTTATGTAGTATTTTTAGTTAAAGTGTTCAGGCATTTCGGAGCAAGAACAGATCTGACATTGTTAGTTTCTTTGATAAGGTGACAGTCTTCGGATAAAAACGGTTGAGGATAACATGTAAACTTATCAGATGTTTCTTGGTATTGCTTCTATTTTTATTCTTGAAATATTCGAAAAGGAGATTAAGATACTTATTCTCTCGGATTAGGAATTAATGTAGTTTTCATCGAAGTTTGTTTAATTGTTGCTGAGCAGTTTCTTATGGCGGTCCCTTGAATTTTGTTATTACTTGTCGCAGAGCTATTTAACCCTCCTGACATATTAAGAGAATTATTAGAAATATTCTTATTGTTGCTGTTGAAATTCTCAAGATCTTGAATGGAACTCTAATAGTGAGCTCTTCTATTTTCATATTAACTTAGCTTATTTTATTTTGAATGCTTAGTCTAAACTTTCATTCTCTCTTTTAAAGCGTTAACCAATGCAGGAGGAAGAAACGATTTTGCCAAGAATGAATTTCTCCTTGGTTGAGATAAATTATTGCTACTGCAATCAGCAGGGGAGGATATTTATGATGCATGCAGCTGCAGATTATCTTCTAAAGGAGACTTTTAATTGGTTTCATCAGGAGTAGGAATTTAATGATTATTAAACTGAGAATCATATTAAGAAGGTTTTTAAAACTCTGGAGAAGAATGTGGATGGGGATGTTCAGAATGTAAATTGCTATTACTCGCAAATGTGAATCTGGTACTTTACAGGAGCAGAAAATTTATTTTATTTATCTTTTCTTGATGGCAAATTTCTTTTTGGAAATTCTTCACTTGAGCATCTTCCATTTTACCCTATCCACTAGAATTCTGCATAATATTCTCAATTTTTAACTATTTTTTATCTGATTCTGCTTACTCGCAAAATGACTACTACAGTGATCTGCTTCGACATTTCTTTTAGCTTGAAACTACAAATTTAGCAGTCTGATTAAATTATTCTAGTTCTTCTTGCATTGGTTAATTTTCATTCATTTTAAGTGTTGACATCCTCAATTCTGCACTATCGAATTGATTCTCAGTAGCCTTTTTAATTTTTTCTGATGTTTCTTTTTTGGATTCTTAATATTAAGACAGTTTTCTTATTCTTTTTGAGATTGAATCCCTACTAGGCTTTACCAGGATAATTGGAGGAAAAAAAGATTCATTTAGATTAAAAGGTACAATTTTCTATTTCTCGAGGTCAAGAGTGTGATGGATATTTTATGTAATCACAGCTGATGTATTCTCAGTTGGATATTGTCTACCTGAAGGAGATTTGGGCAAAGCAAACATCTCAAACAATGGAGATTTTTTAGGTATTTTTGGATGGTTATTTCTAGAGCCTCTGCAGGATGACTATGAAGAACTTCTTCTACGTTCTTTTTCTTGGAGTTACTTAAAAGCAAAGTTTTAGTTGTAGTTTGATAGTTGATATTCTCTCAGTACATTGAAAGAGCCTTCTCTAAACCTTCAATCTGCAAAACTAGGTGTTTTTACTCTTTCTCCTTCTTCTTCTAAGTTTTCTATTTGATTTCTGGATCCTTTTTAGCAACGCACTTAAACAGACATAGCACGTTTATTAGTTCTATCAAGTTGGTTCTCATCAAGACCAATGTATCTCAATCCTCTGCTATTTTCCAAGTTGAAATCTTATATGAATTAGTTCATTTTTTTGTTTTTCTTTCACCTTAAGAACAATCAATAGTGGAATTAATTATACTTATCAAAACCTTCAAATCAAGGGTGTAGATATATCCTAACTGTTAATTAAAGAACTTGATTCTCCAAATTACCTCAGATCCCACTAAGATTAATCAGTTTATATAATCTCAACGACCATTGATTATGAAATTAAGAGTTGGGAAAATCTTAAATCTAAAAAATCAAGTAAGAAAACAGTAACTAAGAACCTACACATTTTCATACGTTAAAAAACAAAAAAGATTTCATTTTAAGAGGATAGATTTAATTATTTTCTAAGTTTTTAAAATCTAAAATAAGATATTCATTATGAAAGATAAGTAAACATGGCAGACGGAGAGCATCACCAATTGTTAGCCATTTAAAACTGTAAAATATCGTTTAGCAAATTCATGGTATACATATATAAATTAAAAAGTTAAAAAAATTAAAAAAAATGCAAATAGTTTGATAATATATTTTAAAATGCAATTAATTAGTCAAATCGATCAAAAATCTTCAAAGAGATGTTAGAGATCAGCAGGAAGAGTGCAAGGTTCATCTTATGAGGGTGGATATCTCTCAAAGCACGAGGAATCCTTGTCATTTCTAAGTATTGGTGTCCATGGTGCAGGTATTTCCTTAGCAAAAAGAGTTTACCATTCGACGCCTTTAAACCATTTGTGTTTAAGTACACTATCACCCTTATCCTGAACTCCAAGTCGATAATTCAAATCGGGATTCAATAATTTTCTTATCACATCTTTTGCTTTATTACTAAAAAATCGAGGGAACTCTATTATCCCAGCGATTATCTTCTTATAAATCCCAATAGGCTCATTGTCGTAAAATGGAGGGTACCTAGAGAGAGTTTATTTAGATAAAAAAACAAATTAAAATAAGTGCTAAAATCAACATTAAATCAATCATTTTTCTTTTTAAAAATCCAAACAATTTTTTACCCTGAAAGCATCTCAAAAATGAGTATTCCAAGTGCCCACCAATCTACTGATTTGCCATATCCAAGTTTCGATCCTTTGATGATCTCAGGTGCGAGATATTCCGGTGTTCCACACAGTGTAAAAGTTCTATCATTATCAAGTTTCTTCGCAAATCCAAAATCGGCTATTTTAATATTTCCATCTTTATCAATGAGTAAATTCTCAGGTTTTAGATCCCTATAGACTATTTCATGCTAATGCAGATATTAGATAGCGAGGAATATTTAACTTGTGTAGAATAAGCATACATCGTTTGAAAACCGTCCTTCTTTGCGTAGTCTTGTGAATAGCTCGCCTCCTTGAATGTACTCGAACAGCATGTAGATATATTTTTCATCTTGGAAGCTCTATTTCAGTTGAACTATGAATGGGTGATTGATCTCCTGCAGTATTTTCTTTTCAGAGTTGATATGCTCTACTTAGTTCAACCTGACGATTTCTGTTTTCTTGAGCATCTTTAAAGCGAATATTTCTTTATGTGCATCCCCCTTTCTTTTGACTTACTTCACTCTGCCAAATGTGCCTGTACCTGTTTAGTTAATTCAGAGAAAAATTATGATGATGATTTCACATCTTTGCAGTTAGTTTTTAGTTTGTTTTTTTTAAAACATAATTTTGCAAAGCAGATCATATGTATATTTACCAAGTGTTGCGAAGATTTCAAAGTCTGCTATTTTTATTTTATCACTTGGTGTTTCTATCTTTCCATCTTAATTCAAAGGAATTTCAATGTCATAGCTGAATTCACCAACTAGATTCTCATCGACGAATGGGACAGCTGCAATTTTAGGTTCTGCGTTTCGTTGGATTTGTTCTTCTTTGGTTTTAATCTTCGCTAGCTACTGAAGCTTGACTTGCAGCTATTCAAAGAATTCTTCTTCAGATATCTCCATTTTGTCCTTAGGAAACTGTTCGTAATTTGCTGCTTTTCTTCTTTAATAACAATTTTATTTGTTTTCAGTTAATTT
>Ga0302285_10000717_pt1 | contig 18135 bp, 9 predicted proteins | sample III_Fen_E2_2_FD_200455 | JGI IMG/M metagenome (GOLD analysis project Ga0302285, IMG submission 200455) | Peat permafrost microbial communities from Stordalen Mire near Abisko, Sweden - III_Fen_E2_2 | ecosystem: Environmental > Terrestrial > Soil > Wetlands > Permafrost | place: Sweden: Abisko... | reverse complement strand
TTCTTCTACTGCCATATATTTTATTGGTTGATAAGCATAACGGAGTATACGAGAAACCTTACTCTATTATAACTACCAACATAAATTAATAATAAATTAATACTCCCTGCTATTAAAAACAGGGAATCATCCCACTTAAAATGGGATAGGCGCAAATGTTGCGATTGAAGTTCATATTATCAGATTTAAAAATAAAGTCAACTCTAAGACCAACTTTTTGCGATTATATTTCCTCCAAAAACCTTAATTACTAATAATTTTATTATTTTCCGGACGTCCAACATCTGTTTGGTAGACGTTGGACATCTACCAAACACAAACCCTTGTAAAATAAGGGTCTGTAGGGGTTGGACCGCTACAAAGTTGATAAAAATAAAAATAAAAACCCTTATAATATAAGGGTTTTTATTTTGTAGGTGTTGGACCGCTCTAGATTTCTTTGAATGTAGACTTAATCTGTGAAACCTTTACTTCTGCAGTACCAACAGAGGTACCACCTGGTCCAGTACAGGAAACTTGATAAATAGTTCTAGCTGTTAAGCTTGGTGTCTGTAAACCAACCTGGTTATTTGGATCTGTTTGATTTGCTCCAACTAAACCAGCATTTGGTATAACGATACAAGATGAACTGCTATTTGTAGATGACCACTTAATCAATGACTTTCCATTGTATGGGACTGTCGATGGTGTTGCTGTAACAGTAACAACAGGAGCAGGTGGGAGAGCGGTAACTGTAACAGTATAAGGAGTCCAAGTTGAGTTTACACCAGTAATCTTGTCCTGAGACAAAGCTTTAAAGGTATATGTACCTATTCCCCAAGATTGTGAGAAGAATTGTGTAAACCCTGAAGCTGAGTAAACCATACCAGCTGGAATCCAAACGTCTGCAACTGTATCTCCATTCCAATCTATACCATACTCAATCTGGTGTGCATTTGAATTTGTTGCTGTAAATCCAAAATTTGTTAACACTCCAGCATAGAAGCTTGTTGGTCCAGATATTACTGGAGGACAAGGAGCTGTTGTGTATGATTGAGAATCTGTTAAGCCTAGGCTTAAGTCATTCTTTGTACATTGAGTACCACCATTTGCTGGACTTGGATTATTACAACTACGAGTTTGAACATCTGTAATACCACAAGATGAACTTGGTGTACTCCACGCACTCCATCCTCCATTTGTTGGTAATGCACATTTACTGCCATCCCAAGTTGTACCAACATCACAAGATGATGTTATTGTAGTTTGAGCTAGTAATATAGCACTGTTGTAAAGGTAAAATGTTCTTGAATTGTAAGGAACAGTGAATGCCTGACTTCCGTTGTTTGCATCTACATTGGTCATTCCACTTGCAGTAACAGCTGATGTACTTATAGGATTTGTTGTTGTCCAAGTTAAACCTACATTACATGTACTTGCACCTGCAGCAATAACACAAGATGAAGATGATGATGGAGCAAGAGTACCAGTGATTGTTCTATAGAAACAAGCCTTTAGATATCCAGGTAATGGGTCTCCGAAGTTTGTATTATTACAAGCAGTACTTGTATTTGCACCTTTGTAATTAAATGTAGAATTACATCCGTAAGCTACATATGCATTTCCACTAAATGAACAAGTTCCAGATTCGTCTGCACATTTTGTATATCCAGATGGTCCAGAAAGACAATATACTGATGAGAAGGTTGCAGTTACAGTACAAGACGAAGTGATTGCTCCTGTTGTATAAGTAGAACCAGAAAGTGTTCCACCACAACCAGTTACTGTATTGATTGCATAGTTAGAGTTTGGTGTGATTGTAAAAGATGTTGTTGCACCATAACCAACATTTGCTGATGTTGGAGAGATTGATCCATTTGCACCTGCTGAAGTAGAAACTGTATAAGCATTTATTACAATTCCATCTGACCAATTACTCCATCCAGAACTATTTCCAACATTGTCAGTACAGTAGTATCGATAGAAATAAGTTCCACCAATAGTTCCTCCAGACCAAGTATAACTAGTACCAGAACCAACTGATGTTGTATCCATCACATTTGTAGTACCATTACCTATCTGTGCATAACAAGAAGCTATACCAGAAGAACTATCAGAAGGTGAAGCAGAGAATGTCAAAGATGTACTATTTGTTGAAGCACCAGCATCTGTAGGGGTAGGAACTGATGGAGCATCATTATCCAAGTAAACATATTTACCTGTATCTGTGTAACCTTGTCCATTCCAAAATCCATCATACATATATACAGTTACCCCATACATATTACTTGCACCACCACCTGCAGTAACAGGCCATCTACCAGTAGCTGTATTATTACAATCTCCTGATTGAATACACTGAGGTATTTGAATATCTAAATAACCTGTACCTTCCATACCTCCTCCTTCACCATAATTAGAATAATTACTTCCATTAGCAGCTCCATATGGATTTGCAGATGATTTAATATTTCCAGTTCCACCATCCCAAGTTCCTCTATTTGTTCCATTTTTTGAAAGTTCAAAATATTGTTGATTACTTCCAACTCCATTATCTGTGTGACTAATATTTACATAGAATGTTGTTCCATTTTTAACATAACAATTATTTCCATTTAGATAATTACATCCAGTAAATGAAGTTGAGTTATATGTAGGTGCAGTTTGATCCATACGAATATATTCACCCGCAGAGTTTGTACTTTGATTTCCTGAATTATCAAATGCATACCAATAATAGTATCTAAATGTTCCATCAGAAGGAAGATCTGAACCAGATACAACTTCACTCATACTTGCATGTTCACCAGCAGCAGTCCAATAATAACAGCCACCTGTATTATCAGGACTACGACATAGTCTGTATCCACGAATACCTGAACCAGAATCAGTTGATCCTGTTGTTGATGCTGTGAAATTTGTATTTACATAATGATCTCTTGTCCATCCAGTTGTCATAATTCCTGGAGCAGTAGGTGGTGTCGGATCAGTATATGTAACAGTAACAGTCTTGGCTGAAGTCATATTTGAAACAGTACAAGATACATTTGCTTGATATGAACCTGTAGCAGAACATCCGCCTGAGATAGAAGCTGTATAACCTGCCCAACCTGCAGCTGTAATAGTAACACTGCCATTATAGTCAACTGCATATGTTCCAGGAGCAGAATATGTTCCTGAGATTCCTCCAGGAGAAACTATTGTTAGATTTGAAGTAGGGTTACAAGAGAAATAACTAATACTACTATCACTGTTTCCATTGGGTAATCTAGTATGTATCCAGTCATGATAACTATGACCAGGAGTTGTAGGAATTGTAGTAGAAGGTCCTGTATCTGATACATTTTCAGGAATCGAATATGGCAACTGTGCACCAGTAGTATCATCTGTTACTCTAAAGTACGACAAAGAAGTAACAGCTGGTAGTGTCCAAGTAATAGTAGCAGACCGTCCATTAGTAGAACATGAAGATACATGATTTGTTGGTATTGGTATATATTCTGAACAAGAAGCATTACTTCCACCGTTTATACCATTACAAGACCAAGTCCAATTTGGAGAATTTACTGCATTGTTTGCACTATTTCCAGCATTACAACCGTAATGACTAGCAGAACAAACACCATTAACTGGTTGTAATACTGTGAAGTTCATAGCAGTCCACCCACCAACAATAATCCAATCAGAGTTATAACAGATAGCGGCAGCTGTGTGGTCTCCAACAGTTAGAGGAGGAATAGAAGACAATGTATATGTAGCAGAACTAAAGTAACCAGTATAGTTATAATTCCAGTCCCAGTCTACAAGTATGTGACAATAATATCCGTAATTGGAAGTAAATGAAATATTTGTTGTTCCTCCTAGATTAATAGGATTTGGTGAAACAGATAAACCAGTAACGACAGCAACTCTGGCGAAGTTTGCAGTTATTGTAGTATTTGAAGTAAGAGTTACACTACAACTTCCTGTTCCAGAACAACCTCCACCACTCCATCCTGAGAATGTAGAGTTTCCATCTGGTGTTGCAGTTAGAGAAACTGATGTACCATAATCGTATGTTCCAGCACCTGTAACTGTTCCACCTCCATTTCCACCTTTTGGAGTTGTTAGTGTAATAGTAGGATTACAAGAAAAACTAGCACCAGAAGCAGGGCCATTATTATTATCTGACGATAATCTACCGTGAACCCAATAATGATATGAGTGACCAGGAGTTGTAGGAATTGTAATAGAGGGACCTGTATCTGCTACATTTTCAGGAACAGAATATGGTAACTGCGCACCAGTAGTATCATCTACTATTCTAAAGTATGATAAAGAAACTCCAGTCTGAGTCCAAGACATAGTAGCAGACCTTCCATTAGCAGAACAAGACTGTGATAGATTTGTTGGAGCTGGGGGAACAACATCAAATGTTCCAATTCTTAACCAACTGTTATATGAAGGAACCCAGTCAGAGTTATAACAATATGCCATAGCATAGTGAGAACCTGGAGTATTCATAACACCAGCTGAAGAAGGAATTGTTGAAGGAGAACGAGAGCCATAGTAATTAGAATCTTGCCAATCCCATACATCATCTACAATAAGATGAGAATAATATCCATTACTACAAGCATAATAAATATTTGCTGTTCCTCCGTATGGAATAGTACTTGGAGAAACATATAGAGATGTAATATTTGTTCGAGCAGCAAAGTTTGCAGTGATTGTAATATCTGAGGTCATAGTCACACTACAGTTACCTGTTCCAGAACAACCTCCACCACTCCATCCGGAGAATGTAGAACTTCCATCAGCAGATGCTGTAGCAGTAACTGCTGTTCCGTAGTTGTATGTCCCTGCTGCTGTAACTGAACCGCCTCCATTTCCACCCTTATTTATATATAGAGTATATGTAACAGGTGCACATATTGAACCATTCCAATTAGAATAAGACGCACAAGATGCACTTGCAGAAGTTACAGAAGGGTCAATATATGTACCGTTATCTTTTAAATAAAAATTATTAACACCAGAAACAATAGGATATGTAGTTGAGCCACTAGTACCAGTTGCAACAGTAGGGTCGTTTGCAGTACTAAATGTACCTGTGGAATATTGTTTATAAAGATAAACACTGGAGGAGCTTGTAGGATTTGACACATTCCAAGTCAAAGAAGTGTTACAAGAGTGAGAGCCTGACGGAATAACACAGCTTGTGGTTGTGATTGCTCCTGATGTAACAGTAACAGTTACAAGACCATCAACAGCACTCAAGATTGTTGCACCTAACACAAAAAAGACAAATATGAATGGGATTGTTTTTATGAATTTCATTGTATTTATTAAATTAATAATTAAATTAAAAAGAAAACTACTAAAATAATTATAACATATAAAAATAATTCAATATAGTGTTAAGCAATAAAAAAAACCGTTTTAATTTGTATAAAACAAATAAAACGGTTTTTAAATAAATCATCCTCTAGTTATTTTGGAATATTGTGGCTGTAGTATTCAATAAATTTTTCACCACTACCAGCTTTAACAGAATTAATACTGTTCAAAATCATAATATTCTCATCTAATTTTATTATTTCATAACGAGAATCATAAGATATAGTATTTGAACCAAAATATAAAATATTAGGTTTTTGGGTTTCATCGAGAGACCAAACACCTATATCACCACTACTTTCTTTAACAGAAGCATTAGCTCTACCATTTGTTAAAAATGTAAAAGTCTGTTTATTTGGACGATCATCAAATGTATAAATAATACCATTAGACGTATGATAATATGTCGAATCCATATTCCATGACTTCTGAGTCAAATACCAATTTAAACCCTTTTTAAAAGTTACAACTGCTTTTGTATCAGCAGTAACATTTTTAAGAATATAAGTGGTAGGAGTGGTTAATGTTACAACTGTACCATTAACTTTTAGTTCTTTTACTAAACATCCAAAATCTGGAGTTATTGTAAGAGTGACATCGCTGCCGCTATTTACAGTAACTGATGATGGAGTTATAGTACCGCCGATTGCGGAATCATTCTTTGCTTCGATAGTGTATTTAACAACTACTGGAGGAACTGGAGGATTATAGTCGTCATGACAACTATTGCAAGATATCAGAACTATGCCTAATATCAATGAGAAAATTAGATTTTTCATTATCTTATTATTTAGAGGTTTTTTGAATTCTTTCAAAGAAGATTTCTTTAATTTAAACTTATTATATACTTTTTGTATCATTTTGTCAAGGGGGTACATAAATGTATTAAACATTAAAACAAGCACTTTTTGTGCTTGTTTTAATGTTTAATACATATAATTAATTAACAAGTTGAAACTCCAATTAACTGTCCAGTAGGGATTAACTGGAATCTGTATTTTATTCCAGAAGAACTATCAATTACAGGGATGTAGTTACCAGCACCTATATTATTAACAGGTTGAGTTAATGCTGAATCAAAGTACAATATTTTACCTGAAGTAGGGGTACCTAATGTTGTAAAATAAGGTCTACCCGAAGCATCAGCCGTACAAGCAGTAGAAGCAGAATAACTAGTTGTTGGACCCCAGAATATTGCATATTGATTTGCTATTATTGCTTCACATTTAACAGAATAAGCAGTTGTAAGAGATGGTCCTGGATTAACAGAAAAACTATAAGAAGTATTACTAAGTTTTGAACCATCAGGTAATGTACAAGTAATAGCTCCTGGAAAATTCATAGCAGTGTAATTTAATTTAATTGGGTCTTTGGATTTAATAGGTCTAGTTGTTATATTATTAGCATCTTTTGGTATTAACGCACCGTCTTTATCTGTAACTGTTAAAAGAACATACGGGTCTGATGGTGGAGGAGTCACAGGAGCATTATAAGTAAAATATTGACTATTATAATATGAATTTCCATACCAAGTATGGAAAATAACATGATCTGGTCCTATCTGACTTGAACCAAAGACAGCTTGAGTTGCAGTACCACCATTGTAATTTAAAATAAGAATTTCAGTTGGATTTGATGGAGTAGAAACATACATACCAATAGATGCTGGCGCAGAAGTACCACCAGAACAACCATTCATAGTAAGGCTACCTGTAGCAAAAACTGGTTCACCTGGAACATAAGATGATTTGTTTATACTTGTTGTATACATAGCACTACAGCCATTAGAACCACCAGATGGATTCCAAATTGGATAATAAGTATCAGCTGAAGCTTTTCCCCCAGGAATAACTGACATTAATGCCATTAAGAATATGATTGGTAATATTACACCTGGAGTATTACCCTTTTTCTTTTTATAAACAACATATCCAATAATCAATAATATAACCATAGCAATAACTATATAATAAATATATGAATTTGCTGATCCTGATTTATTTGGAGCTGTTTCTGTTTTGAAACTCTTCTCATCTAGAGTATTACCAGAAGCATCCTTTAGAGTTACTAAGACAGTTGGATTATAACAAGTTTTATTTATAGATATAGGTATTTCAATTTTTGGATTTGCAAAATCTTGAACCAATGTCTTTGTATATGGATTTGCACACTCTTTATTTTCACCATCAGTAATAGTAGCATTTAAAATAACACTGTTATTTGATGAGGAATTGTCAGCCGGTAAATAACTCCAAACTAGAGATAACTTTGCAGTATCAAAATATCTATAAGAATCTTTATCTAGAGATAGATTTTCAATAGCTCCAACATTTCCACGAATAAAATATTGAACACCAACAGAGTTTGATGAAATATCACCAGACTTTAAACCCATATTTACATAGTAAAGATTTGGAGTAGTTGCCTTTGGAATAACAACAGAGAAAGATTTAGATTCTTTTGATTTCAAAATTACAGATGCTAACTTTTTTTCATTAACAGAAATACTTTTTCCATAAGAATTTTTTTCTGTTGTTACAAATGATGGAGTTGATTCTATTGTTTTATCAGAACCATTTACAGCTGTACATACTAGATTTAAATCCTGAGTTGGTAAAATACTTAATTGTTGACCTAGTTTGTATTGAGTATTTGTTTTATCTCCTATTATAGATACAGCACAAGATTCAGGAGATATCTCAACACCTTTTACTGAACTAGAAAGCTTTATTATTCCAACATAACTATAGTCAAAACTAAAACCACTTGCATTCTTACTTACTAGGAAGATTTTATATGATCCACTTAGAATAGCAGGAGCAACATAACTGATTTTCTTTATTACTGTAGAATTCTCAGCAAGAGTAAGAGATTCGTCATAAACCTTTTCGTCTACAACAAATGAACCCTTGTCTGTTTGTTCAACTAGTTGAACTCCATACTTTACTCCATTCTGAACTCCCATTTCATTTGAAATAGAGAAAGACATTTCAAGATAATTCTTTTCTTGTAAAAGTATTTTAGCATCTCTAATATTAACTTTTGCTAATAGGACTGGCTGACCTTGTCCAGCAGGGCTTGCAACAGGAGTTTCTGCCGCAAAAATTGGTGTCACTAAAAATGACAAAGAGAACAAAAAACTTATTGATAAAACTTTTAATAATTTCATATTGATAAAACTTTTATTTAATAATAATAAACTAGACTTGTTATTATAAGTATATCACAAAAAATAATACAACAAATAGTTATTCACATAAAACAAAGACCTCTCAAATATAATTTGAGAGGTCTTTGTTTTATTTATTTAATTTTCTTTAAAAATAAAAGTTGTTTTATCTACACATCTGTCATTTACAGCATCGTATGTTTGTTTTGATGGGCAAGTTCCAGAGAAAGGATTTGCAGCGGGACAAGATGATGGACAAATAGGTTGATCACCCCCTGAACAAGATAATGGTGGACAAGCAGCATTGGTAAATGATTTTGATTCTGAAGTTCCATAACCACCAGCTGTTAATGGGCATAATAATCCACCATTTGAAGGAACTGGGTTATTACAATAACGATTTTCTATACCTGATACTCCACAAGCGTTACTATTACCAGTCCAAGGTCCCCATCCACCATTAACTGCTGTGGCATTGGCTGCACATTTACTTCCATCCCAAGTTGAACCAGTTATACAATCCGCACTAACAGTTAGACCATCAGGTCCATTTAAAGTCGCCCCATTATGATTCAAATAGAAAGTAGTACTAGGATAACTAACAACAATACCAGGCTTTGATGCTGGAGTAAGACCAGATGCTACCTCAGTGTTACCTGTTTTAGTGATATTTGTTGCAGCACCTACAACTGGGTTTGTAATACTTAGAGTTAGAGATGTAGTACAAGTACTAGAACCTTGAGCTATTGTACAAGGTGAAGGACTAGCAGAAAGAGTTCCTGATACTGTGTTGTTGTTACAGTCAGGTGGGTTAGTTGCTCCGTTGGCACAAGAATCTTGTATAACAGTAACTGTGATGTTACCTGTAGCAGACTCTGCATTAACAAAAGTTATACCTAGTACGAAGAAAAAGACAAATATAAATGGGAGTGTTTTTATGAATTTCATTGTATTTATTAAATTAATAATTAAATTAAAAAGAAAACTACTAAAATAATTATAACATATAAAAATAATTCAATATAGTAGAAACAATAAAAAAAACCGTTTTAATTTGTATAAAACAAATAAAACGGTTTTTAAATTATTTACTCTTTAACTATTTAGGAATGTTGTGAGAATAGAATTCTATAACCTTAACGATAGTATCACCTTTAATAAAATCATGAGTAATATTTAGATGAGTTAGATTATTTAAAATCATAGCATTTTCATCTAATCTCTGTATCTCATTGTTATAACCATCAATCAAAGTATTAGGTTTTTTGGTTTCATCAAGAATCCAAGTACCCATACTACCACCAACACTACCACCAAGAGAACCATTCAATTTACCATTAGGCAAAAAAGTGTAAACAGATCTAGCTTGACGATTATCATAAGTAGTAACAGTACCATTTTTACTGTAAAACACCATTGAATCAATAATCCACGATTTCTGCGTCAAATACCAATTTAAACCCTTTTTAAAAATTATAACTGCTTTTGTATCAGAAGTAACATTTTTAATGGTGTAAGTAGTAGTAGAGGTTAAAGATACAACAGTACCATTAACTTTTAGTTCTTTTACTGTAAATCCAAAATCTGGAGTTATTGTAAGAGTGACATCGCTGCCACTATTTACAGTAACGGATGATGGAGTTATAGTACCGCCGATTGCGGAATCATTCTTTGCTTCTACAGTGTATTTAACTATAGCGGGTGGTTCAGGTGGGTTGTTTATAACTCCATCACCACAAGATACTAGGATTAATCCCAATATCAATGAGAAAATTAGATTTTTCATTATATACAATATTTAGAGGTTTTTTGAATTCTTTCAAAGAAGATTTCTTTTTATATATTACATACCTTTTAGAGGTGTTTGTCAAGGGGGATAATTTAAAACACTCTCACATATGAGAGTGTTTTAAATTTGAGTGAATAATTATATTATTGTACGCAATCATCTACCTTTTTACTTGTTCTTGGATCTATTCCCACAAAACAAGCTTTACCTGAAACACTATTTGCATATACCCAGCTACAACCTTGTGCACCAGTACAACTATTTTGTGATGAGAAAGTTGAGCAAGATAACCCTGTTTTTCTACTTCCATTTACATCTCCTTGATAAGTTCCAATACAAGAGTTCATAACAGGTGTCGCTGTCCATAGACATCCGCCAAATGATGTTATTCTATTGGGAATATTATTACAATCATTCTCTGTTTTAAGATTATAACAAGACAACGGTCCATCTGTTCTACTGTTAACTCCTTGATAATAAATACCAAGACAAGAAGGGGTACTAACAACATCATTATTACAAACAACACTATAGTCTTCAGTACTAGATGGTCCTGGACTAAGAGTTATAGTACCAAAAGCACCACCTTTTGAACCATTAGGTAACGTACAAGAAACAGTTCCTGTAAATCCAGTTGCAGTCCAAGATAACTTTATAGGAGTATTTGGCTTAATAGATTGAGTTGTTATATTACTAGAACTTTTAGGTATTAATGCACCATTTAAATCAGAAATATTTACATCTACCTTTGGAGTTGCTGGTGGAGTAGTTGTAGTTGTAGAAGGAAGATTAACAGTGTAATAAAGAGAAGATTTATAAACATTGTTTACACCCAATTGATTTGAGACTAACTTAACAAGAAAATCTACATGATCTACTCCCGGCTCACCTCTACCAAAGACAACTTGTGTAGCAGTACCACCATTACTATTTAACATAAGTATTGGAGTTGGATTAGATGAAGTAGAAACCCACATACCTGATTCACTACTTGCTCCAATATTACAGTATGTCCATAAATATCCATTGGCTCTAACTGGCTCACCTGGAACATAAGACGCTTTATCTAGACTAATAGTATAGTTACCAGTACAAGTATTTGATCCATTACCTCCACCTATAGAATAAGTATCAGCAGAAACTTTATCTGAAGGTATCACTGAAATTAGCGCCATTAGAAATATGACTGGTAGTATCATATTAAATTTATTTCCCTTTTTCTTTTTGTAAATAATAAAACCGATAATCAATAATATAATTATTAGTACAAAAATAATATAAACATAGAAACTTGCTGCTGTTTTATCTCCACCTGTTTCTGTCTTGAAAGTTTTTTCATCTAATGTATTTCCAGAAGCATCTTTTAGATTTACTAAAACAGTTGGATCATAACAATCTTTATTTATAGAAATTGGTATTTCTATTTTTGGAGATAGTGGATTTTTATTTAATGTTTGTGAATAAGGAACAGCACATTCTTCACCCTCTTTACCAGTTATAATTGTATTTAAAACAATATCACCTTTTGCGGAAGTATCATTGGACATATAAGTCCAAACGAATGATAGATTTGCAGTATCTCCACTCTTATAATAATCCTTATTTAAAGATACATTATCTATAGATACAATAGTTCCACGAACTACATATTCTATACTTACAGAATTTGAAGAAACATCACCAGACTTTAAACTCATAATAGTGTAGTAAAGATTTGGCTTAGTAGATTTTGGAATAATAACAGAGAATGTTTTAGATTCTTTTGCTTTTAATGTTACAGTTCCAGCCTTTATTTCATTTACGGAAACTTCTTTTCCGTAAGAAGTTTTTTCTGTTGTTACAAATGATGGAGTTGATTCTATTGTTTTATCAGAACCATTTACAGCTGTACATACTATATCTAGATTTTGATTAGGCAAGATACTTGCTTGTTGGCCTATCTTGTATTGAGTGTTTGATTTATCTCCCACGACAGAGATAGTACAGGACTCTGGAGAAACTTGTACACCTTCGATTAGATTTGGAATCTTTATATCACCCAAGAAAGCAACACCAAAAGGAAAACCACTTTGATTTTTACTTACTAAGAATAATTTATATTTTCCACTTAAGATAGAAGAAGCACTATAAGAGATTTCTTTTGTTATAGTAGAGTTTTCGGCAAGAGTAAGAGATTCATCATAAACTTTTTCATCCAAGATAAATTGACCCTTGTCTGATTGTTCTACTAATTGAACTCCGTACTTTACTCCATTTTGAACACCCGACTCATTGGAAATAGAAAAAGATAATTTAAAATTATTATTTTCTTGTGAAATAATTTTAGCATCTCTAATATTAACTTTTGCTAATAGAACTGGTTCTGCTTGTACAACCTTTGGAGTAGATACTAATGTCTCTGTTTTAGCTTGTGCGATGTTTCCTGCGTTCACAGAAAACAAGGAACAAAAAACAAAAAAACTTATTGCGGAAACTTTTAATAATTTCATATTTATAAAAATCGTGATTAATAATAAATCAAACTTTGTTACTAATATTATATCATAAAAATATTGTATATAGAGTGTAAAATAAAAATTATATAAAGAAATAATCAGTCTGATGACTAATTATTTTAAATATTGACCAAAAGACCTTCGTGTAGTAACATTTATATAGTATAAGTCCGTCCTCGAACCGGGCTTTTATTTTTACAAATAAATAAAGGGTTTCTTGATTTTGACTAGAAATTGAAATCTGAAGCCTAAAAATTAAATATGTTAGATTTAAAGACAATGAAGTCGGCACTAGAGCAACTCGAAACAGAGAGAAAAATCCCTCACGAGAAGATAGTAGATGCTATCGAGCAAGCACTTGCTGCTGCCTATAAAAAAGATTACGGGAAAAAGGGTCAAATAATCCGTGCAAAGATAGACTTAGAAAGTGGAGTTATGGAGTTCTATCAAGTAAAAATCGTTGTAGATGATTCTCTAGTAAGAATGACAACAGAAGAGAACGAAGACGATGAAATTGCAGAAGATGATGAAAGAGTAAGATTCAATGAAGAACATCACATTCTAATAGGAGATGCTAAAAAGATAAAAAGTGATGCAGTTATTGAAGAAGAGATAGTTTTCCCTCTTGAAAGTAAAGATGATTACGGACGCATTGCTGCTCAAACAGCAAAACAAGTTATTATCCAAAAGATTCGCGAAGCAGAAAGAGGAGCTATCGTTGATGAGTATGGAAGTAAAGAAGGAGAAATCATAAACGGTTTTGTTTCAAAAGTTGAAAGAGGCATAGTTTATATAGATTTTAATCGTGCTACTGGAATAATATTACCAGAAGAACAAATCCCAGGAGAATTCTATAAGAGAGGTGAACGCATTCGTGCATACCTATACTCTGTAGAAGAAACTCCACGCGGAGTAAACCTTAAACTTTCACGCACTCATCCACAACTAATAGAAGGACTATTTGCAATGGAAGCACCTGAAATAGCAAGTGGAGTAGTTGAAATCAAAGCTATAGCTCGTGAAGCAGGAAGTCGTTCAAAAATTGCAGTTTATTCAAATGATGAACATGTAGATCCAGTTGGATCTTGTGTAGGACAAAAAGGTGTTCGTGTTACTACAGTTATGAGTGAATTAAATGGTGAAAAAATTGATATTATTCCTTGGTCCTTTGACCCAGCAACATATATATCAAGTTCCCTATCACCTGCTCGTGTTCTCGATATTAAGGTAATAGAAGAAGAACATAAAGCAACAATCGAAGTAGCTGCTGACCAATTATCACTAGCTATCGGTAAGGGTGGACAAAATGTTCGTCTAGCCGCAAAACTTACTGGCTGGAGAATAGATATTAAGGGTGTTACAGGAGAAATCGTTGAAGGAGAAGATACTGATGCATTAGATGACGGTATCGTAGACGATGGAACTGAAGCGTAGTTTTAAAAGTTACGGTTTTAAATAGCTCTTCTCGTCGGGTACGAAAATTTCTTACTAGAAATTTTCTGAAATACTCGCGCCGTCGCGCTCGTAACCCCCTCTGATAAGACTATCTAAAACCATAACCAAATTTTATTATTAAAAATTAATTAAAAAATAAATATATGAATCCATTTATTATTTTCGCTCTCGTTTCTTCAATCGTAGCGATTGTCTACGGTTTGTTTCTAATTAAAGTTGTAATGAGTAAGGGTACTGGTGATCAAAAGATGCAAGATATCGCCAAGGCTATACAAGAAGGTGCAAAAGCTTACTTGAATCGTCAATATAAAACAATCGGAATAATTGCCGCTGTATTATTCTTTGTTATTGGATTTATTCCAATGCTTGGATGGATGATGGCTGTTAGTTTCCTTGTTGGAGCTATACTATCTGCTGTTGCTGGATATATTGGTATGAATGTTTCAGTTCGTGCAAATGTACGCACAACAGAAGAAGCTAAAAAAGGACTAAAAGAAGCTCTTGATATAGCTTTCAAGGGTGGTAGTGTTACTGGTCTACTTGTTGTAGGTCTTGCACTATTAGGAGTTACTGCATTTTATGTTATCGCAGAAAAAATAGTAGGAGCAGGTGCTGTTAAATCTCTAATAGGATTATCCTTTGGAGCAAGTTTGATTTCAGTTTTTGCTCGTCTTGGTGGAGGAATTTTTACAAAAGCTGCTGATGTAGGAGCTGACCTTGTAGGAAAAGTTGAAGCTGGTATTCCAGAAGATGATCCTCGTAACCCTGCTGTTATTGCTGACAATGTTGGAGATAATGTTGGAGACTGTGCAGGTATGGCCGCAGACTTATTCGAAACTTATGCTGTTACTTCTGTAGCAACAATGATATTGGGCTCACTAGTATTCGCAAGTTATGGAAATGCTGTTATCTACCCTCTTGCTATCGGTGCTGTTGCAATTATCGCTTCTATCGTAGGAACTTGGTTTGTTAAACTTGGAAAAAGTAACAATATAATGGGTGCTTTGTATAAAGGATTAATAGCATCAGCTGTTATTTCAGCTATTGGTTTTTATCCAATTACAAAACTATTAATGAGTGGTCAAAATATCTACTCTGTTAATGCTCTATATATGTGTGCATTAATCGGTATTGCAGTTACAGCTCTTATTGTTGTTATTACTGAATACTTTACTTCAACTAAATACAATCCTGTTAAATCAATTGCAGAAGCTTCTGTTTCAGGACATGGTACAAATGTAATCCAAGGATTAGCTGTATCAATGAAAGCTACTGGTTTACCATTACTTTCAATCGTTGCTGGTATATTATCTTCATATTACTTCGGAGGACTATACGGTATAGCAGTTGCTGCTATGTCTATGCTTTCTCTTACAGGTATTATCGTTGCTATTGATTCATTTGGACCTATTACAGACAATGCTGGTGGTATTGCAGAAATGGCTGAACTACCAGATAGTGTTCGTGATGTTACTGACCCTCTTGATGCTGTTGGAAATACAACAAAAGCAGTTACAAAAGGTTATGCTATTGGTTCAGCAGGACTTGCTGCTCTAGTATTGTTTGCTTCTTATACACAAGAATTTACAAACCTAGGACACACTCTAACTTTCGATCTTGGTAACCCTCTTGTTATTGCAGGATTACTAATCGGAGGACTTCTACCTTATTACTTCGGTGCTCTATGTATGGAAGCAGTAGGAAAAACAGCTGGAAAAGTTGTTGAAGAAGTAAGAAGACAATTCCGTGATATCAAAGGTATTATGGATGGTTCTGGAAAACCTGACTATGTAAAATGCGTAGATATCGTTACTACAGATGCTATTAAACAAATGATTCTCCCAGCTCTTATTCCAGTATTAGCTCCAATCTTGGTTGGATTTATACTTGGACCACAAGCACTTGGTGGATTACTAGTTGGATCAATCGTTACAGGAATATTCCTTGCTATATCTATGACTTCAGGAGGAGGTGCTTGGGATAATGCAAAGAAATATATTGAACTTGGAAACTTTGGTGGTAAAGGTAGTGATGCTCACAAAGCAGCAGTTACTGGAGACACTGTTGGTGACCCTTATAAAGACACTGCAGGTCCAGCTATCAACCCAATGATTAAAATCATAAACATTATTGCTTTGATAATAATTCCATTGTTGGTTGCATTCTGGTTCTAATAAAAAATAAAATAGCCCCGAAGACAAAGTCTTCGGGGCTATTTTATTTTTAACCATTGAAGTCTATTTATCAAATAGACTTCAGTAAAAATAAGACATTTTAGACTATTTTGACAAAAAGCTCTTTGCCATATAAACTAAGAGCACTATGGATATTAAAATAAAAAAATTAGATAAAAGTGAGGTAGAAATAGAAGGAGTATTAGAAGTTGCAGAGTTTGAAAAATATGAAGAAAAAGCCCTTTCTGCATTAGGAGAAAGAGTTGAATTACCAGGATTTAGAAAAGGAAAGGCTCCAATTTCTATGATCAAAGAGAATGTAAAAGAAATGGAACTCTTAGAAGAAATGGCTGAACTTGCTCTATATGATGCTTACCCAAAAATATTAACAGAAAATAAAATCGATGCTATTGGTCGCCCACAGATTGCTATAACAAAAATAGCAAAAGGTACAAATCTAGAATTCAAAATAATAACTGCAGTATTACCAGAAATGAAACTTCCAGATTATAAAAAAATCGCAAGTGATAATAATAAAAAAGAAGATTTCAAAAAAGAAATTGTTGTAGAAGAAAAAGATGTAGAAAAAGTTATCTTAGATCTTCGTAAAATGCGTGCAGAGCAAGCTCATAGTAGTCATGAAGGTCATGAGAATATGACAGAAGAAGAACATACAAAAGCTCACGCAGAAATTCCAGAAAGTGAATATCCAGAATTCAATGATGAATTCGCAAAAAGTTTTGGAGACTTTGCAAATGCTGAAGCATTTAAAACTAAAATTTCAGAAAATCTAAAAATAGAAAAAGTAACAGAACAAAAAGATAAACTTCGTCTTTCAATAGTAGAAGAATTGGTTAAACAAACAGAAGGAGAAATTCCAGAAATATTAATTGAAAACGAAACAGATAAAATTATGTATCGTTTACAAGCAGATGTTACAAATATGGGATTCAAATTCGAAGACTATTTAAAACAAATTGGTAAAACAGAAGAAGAAATGAGAAAAGAATGGAGAGAAGATGCAGAAAAACGCGCAAAACTTCAAATGATAATCCGCAACATTTCTGAAAAAGAAAATATAAAACCAACAGAAGAAGAAATAGTAAAAGATGTTACAAATATCACTACTATGTACAAAGATGCAGATCCAGCTCGTGCAAGAGCATATGTAGAACAAATGCTTGAAAATGAAAAAGTATTTGCATTCTTAGAACAACAATAGAAAATAGATAAAGTGTTAAAGAGGGTCAAGGCATAGCCTTGACCCTCTTTAAATATCCCTTCATTTTAAAACATTTTTCAATATGTTATTATGTAATTGTTATCAGTTAATCCTACTAGATGCTTATATTTAGCTACTAGTTACCAATAAAATGTTAATACCTACAGTTATAGAAAAATCACAATTTGGAGAAAGAGCTTATGATATATATTCTCGTCTTTTAAACGACCGCATAATATTCCTAGGTGGTCCAATAGATGACCATACCGCAAATCTAGTTATTGCTCAGCTTCTTTATCTTGATAATGCAGATTCAAAGAAAGATATTTATTTATATATCAACTCCCCAGGTGGATCAGTTACTGCTGGACTTGCTATCGTAGACACAATGAACTTTATTAAAAGTGATGTTTCTACAATCTGTGTAGGAATCGCTGCTTCTATGGGAGCTTTGATACTTTCTTGCGGACAAA
>Ga0302285_10000716_pt1 | contig 18139 bp, 16 predicted proteins | sample III_Fen_E2_2_FD_200455 | JGI IMG/M metagenome (GOLD analysis project Ga0302285, IMG submission 200455) | Peat permafrost microbial communities from Stordalen Mire near Abisko, Sweden - III_Fen_E2_2 | ecosystem: Environmental > Terrestrial > Soil > Wetlands > Permafrost | place: Sweden: Abisko... | reverse complement strand
TTAGCTATTTATGTCCATAAAATGTTGGATCGCCGCTCAGGAAATATAACGGAGATTTAGCATGCTGAGTAGGAACTTAGAATTTAGATGTTAAGTCCTTAAATAAACCACATTTTAAAGAAAAATCGGAAGCACTAATCATCTCTCTTTCTCTCTCGCAACAATAAATATCTGGTAATTGTTTTTCTTTTTTTCCTGATTGACTTTTTGATTATTTTTTCTTACAATAAGTAGTAATTTCTTCTTGCCTATAAAGATAATTTATTGGAATCTCTAGTTGTTACACCGCATTGACATCACAACAAGTCAATACCAGTTAATAATAGAAGCTTAGAGATGTAATTGCTTTTCTTTTATAAATTCTGATTGTTTGGTGCAAGTTGAATATTGATTTAAAAGCCAAAAAGAAAATTCCCTAAGGATATTAGGAAAATTTAGAAAATTACTTTTTTTTAGTTTTCAAATAATATGGACACTCTTTAATTAATTGAATAAGAATATCAGCAAACAACAAATAATCTATTTTAATTTCTTTTTTCAAATAAAAACAATCTTCTTAACTTGCTACTTCTCTCCTCCTCTGTCATCTATCACATCATTCTTATTTTTATTTCCCTTTTTTTGTTTTCGACTCCTTTTTTCTTCTTCCTGTTCTTTCTCGGAAAGTTTCATTCTTTCCAATTTAGAAACTATCTTTTTAATTGTATTCTCTTCGTTTCTCTTCGACTCTTCTGAGTCTTCTGCAAGACCATCATCGTCATCTTCAATATGACCCTTTAAATTATCTTATTCATCAAATTCTTTCTATTCTTTTCTTGAAAACTATTCTTTTTCTTCTTCATCATTTTATTCCTCATCTTCTTTATTTTTCTATTCATTTTTATGCTTCTTTTTGTTTCCTTTTTCTTTATCTCGTTTTGAAGATCCTGCTGCCTTTTTGTTGACTTTTTCTTCTTTATCTTTCTTATCTTCTTTGCCTTCAGCTTCTTTGAAATCCAAAATATCATCTTTATTAAGCTATTCCTCTAGTATTCTATATTTAGAATGTTAAATCTGCTAAGCTGGTGTGTCAACCTCATTATCTCCTAGATTTCTCACTGAACTGTAATGTTCCTCACCTTCATTTTCCTGATGAAACGCTATGTGAATGGTCTTCTTTTCAACATTTTTAACAGCCTTCCCTTTAACAACTAACTCAGCTTTCCCTTTCATATGGATAACAAAATTATGTCCTTAACTCTATGATATTGATTGGATTTCGAGGTTTCCACCCCAATTGCCTGATTTGGCCATTTCACTGAGATACTCATCAAAATCTTAATCGAACAAGAAATTCTTAAAAAAATCTCTTTTTTTATGTAACTATTCCACTGCTAACTTCCGATAATACATATGCATCTATTCGTTTCCTTCTAGTTGATCAGCAATCGCTCTAAATAGACAATTTCCATCTCCTTGTACATCTCGTATCTCCAATTCATAAGGTAATAATTCAAGATTGAATTCCTTCAAATGCTGCTAATATTCTTCATCACTTTTCTTTCCCTTCTCTTTGCGCTTTTTCTTCGATTTCTCTCTTTCATCTTCTTATTTAGGATTTTTGTTCTGAAACTTGCTGTTATTATCCTTTCTACTATCACTTTTCTTCCCTCCCATTGTTAAGACTTATTTGATTTTTTAGAAGAACAAAACAAAAACAAAAGATTATTTGATAATATTAATTATTTTTGAACTCCCCCCTCATCTATTTGGATAGCTGAAAATCCATTCTAATCTTTCTAAACACATTCACCAAATTAAGCCTACTTTATAGAAATCATCTTGAGCAATATTCTGATTAAATTAATTCTTGTTCTATTTCGTGTTGTTGATTATTTCTGTTGATTCATATATTAACCCCCTCATCTCAACTTGTAAATTAATTCTTTTTAGATTGTATTATGTTTCTTTAAAAGTTGTTCGACTGTTGCTATTCATTTTTTGTACAAAATATTAGAATAATAAAATTAATTTTTGTTTTAAAGCTGCGCTGTTGCAAAATGACAAAAAGACAATTTCAAAAATAAAGGAAATTCATAAATAATCAAACTTATTGTTCCCCCTCATTAATTAAAAGGACTCTGTGATTGTCTCTTTGTATTATTATGTAATTAGTTTTTCTTCTAAATGCAAATCTCAGAAAGTTGATGTAAAATGCAGTTTTGAGTTGATATGAATTAATGCGTGTAGTTTATGAATTGCGGCAAAAATATGAGAGAATTCTTGCGCCACTTATCGGGAATGGCGGGTAAATACAAAATATATTCATTTGGAACCAAAGAAATGAGATAAAAAAGGGTGAAAGAAGATATTACCAACGATAAAACACTGAAAAAATATCTTTTAATAAATAAAAATAGGTGATACCTAAACAAAAAAAAGAGGAAACATATCATCATCTGGGAAGGAATCTATCAACACAACTAATTATATCACAAGAAAAGAAGAAAACCATAAGTATTTGATCATGGCGGGTAGGAGACGCAGAGATATGATCCCTGAGGAAGTCAGCGAGTAAGAATAATATTTTCAAAAAATTGTGATGGTGTTTGTTTTCAATTCGATGGGATATTAGCTTGCCAATCACAGCATTATTGGTGATGTTTCGAACAATTATAAACTTTCATTTCTGCAGTTCTAAAAGTGAATCAGCTGAGGAAGCAATTGAGGAGAAAGAAATAGTCGAGGAGGATGAGAAATCTGCATCTAGTGAGGGTGAAGGTGATGATCTTCTCAATAACATCGAAGACGACTACAAAGCAGTGCCTGAACTTGACTAATATGAAGTTGATGGAATTGATGAGGAGGATGTTGACGATATAGACCCCGAAGCAAGAAGATTGGCTGACTAAGAAATCGAAGAAAGGAATTATCAAAGGTAAAGAAGGGGTTTTATGGCTGTAAAAATGCTCAAAATTAGATTATTTCAACAAAAAACGATTCCAATTTTTTGTTAGGTTTTTTTCTTATTTCATTTCTTCTTTATGCTAACAGACAGGCAAATAAGAAACGTATGCCAGCAGCTTTACGAGAATTCGATATGGAAGAAGATGACGATGAAGATATTAATTAGCGACTTCTCAGAAGGAGACAGTTCTTGGAGGATCATGGATTATTTGATTCTGATGGAGAGGAAGCAGAAAACAATGATAAAGATGAGAGAGAATATGATAAGTATCTCGATAAAGAGCAAGCAAAGGGCAAATTATCTCTATGGATCAAAGAAGAAAGAACAGTGAGATACATTAGACGTACTTTCAAGAAGTTCCTGACTTCTTTCAAAGACGAAGCAAGTAACGAAAAACAACAAACATATCATAAATAATTTGTAAAAGTTTGCTAATAATATGGTTATTTTTTTAAATGAAATTAGATAATTCGGTGTATGCTCAGAAAATAAACGAAATGTGCTCGAAAAACAAGAGCAGTCTCGAAGTCGATTTCAACCATTTAGACAGCAAACATCCAACACTCTCCATGTGGATCGTCACTGAGCCTAATGTTATCTTGCCATACCTTAACGATGTTGCTCTTGAATGCGCTAAAAAATATTTCCCTGATTACGGTGAAATCCACGCGGAGATCTTCATCCGAATCGATAATTACCCTGTGCAAGATAAAATTAGAGACCTCCGACATAAAGATCTAGGCTAGCTCATTCAAGTGAGAGCAGTGATTACATAGCGATCAGCTATTTTCTCGTAGCTCAAAAAAGTCTATTATGTCTGCAAATGCGGAGACAGAAAAGGTCCTGTGTATCTGTCATCGATTGAGAATCATAATTTAGGAACTTGCCCAGTCTGCGGGTCGTAAGGGCCGTTCACGTTGGATGCGGAATTCACAGTTTATAGAAATTTCTAGAGACTAACGATTCAAGAAACACCTGGAACTGTACCACCAGGCAGAGTTCCAAGATAAAAGGAAGTGATTGTTTTAGGTGACAATATAGATATTGCTAGACCAGGTGATGAAGTTGAAGTCACAGGGCTGTTCTTGCATCGATATGATTATGCATTAAATGTTAAGCATGGATTCCCTGTGTTTTCTACAATGATCGAAGCGAACTACATAAAACGAGTCAAAGAAGGTGACTAATCATCACTAGCTCCATAATTCATCGAAGAGATTAGAAGATTGTCTAAGAGAAGTGATATTTCCACACTCATAATGAATTCTGTTGCCCCATCAATCCACGAGCATTCTCATGTGAAAATGGCGCTTGCTCTTGCTATGTTCGGAGGTATGCACAAGGATATCCAAGGAAAGCATAAGATTAGAGGTGACATCAATGTCCTATTGCTTGGTGATCCTGGGTAAATAGATTTTTTACTTAAAATCCTTCCCTATGTTTTCTCTTGAATTCTTATTAATTAATTTAATATTTGGGCATATTTTAGTACTGCTAAATCTCAATTCTTAAAGAGTGTTGAGAAGACCTTCAGTCGCTGTGTCTTCACTACAGGCAAAGGAGCGTCTGCTGTTGGTCTCACAGCTTCAGTAAAGAAAGATACTGCTACTCGAGAATGGGTACTTCAAGGAGGTGCCTTGGTACTTGCCGATAAGGGAATTTGCTTAATCGATGAGTTTGATAAAATGAATGACCACGATCGAACTTCAATCCATGAGGCTATGGAACAATAAAGCATTTCGATCTCTAAAGTAGGTATTGTTGCTAACTTACAAGCGCGCTGTTCAGTTATTGCTGCAGCGAATCCTGTGAAAGGCAGATACGATTCTTAACTCTCCTTTATGGATAACGTCAATCTCACTGATCCAATCTTATCTAGATTTGACATTCTTTGTGTTGTCAAAGACGAAGTTGATCAAGATCTTGATTTCAAACTTGCTGGGTTTGTCCTGAATAGTCACATTAAAAGTCATCCAAATTGTCATAGAGACAAGAAGTAAAATCCTGCGAAGAACGCGCAGTTCTTGTAAAACACTCTCTTGGAAGATTCACATAGAGTATTAGCTGAAACACTCCCAACAGAGACATTGAGAAATTATATTTAATATGCAAGACAACATTGCACACCTTAACTCACGGATATTAAAAAAGAAAAAATAAAAAAATTCTACACAGATCTTCGTTAAGAATCTACTATCTCTGGTGGTATGGCTATTGCTGTCAGACACATTGAATCAGTGATCAGAATGGCTGAAGGTAATAAGATTTGAAGACAAATATAGTTTTTACTTGAATTAATTTGTTTTGATTTGATTTCAACCTTAGCGCATGCCAAGATGCATCTGAGAGAATCTGTAAGAGATGAAGACGTAGATGTAGCAATTAATGTGATGCTGGAGAGTTTCATTTAATCTTAGAAATTCTCTGTTGCAAGAATGATTCGAAACAAATTCAATAATTATCTCACTAAACCAACTGATAATAACTAGATTCTGTATAAGATCTTGAACAAAATCTAGAAATCACACGTAACAATAGTTGATTTAACTTATATATTTTCAGATTCAAGAAATATTCAAGAAATAATCTTCAAAAACAAGGCAAATGCTTAATTATTTTATTGGAAAAAACAAACAAACACAGGCAATTGTTCTTGAGAGCATACAAGAAGGCTAGAACACGAAGAAATAAATATAAACAAAGATATCCGTTACTGAATTAGAACAGAAAGCAAAGGAATATGGAATCACATCTTTAGAGTAAGAGAATTTATAAATTAAGATAACATTTGGTGAATTACAGTCCTTCATTTATCTAAACTGTTCTATTTAATTTTGTTCTAATAGCGAATTTTACAAGAGCTCGATCTTTAATCAGTACTTCACAAAGCAAGATAAGCAGATCATTGCCAATGATAAAGAATGATATTTATTTCAGAATAATAGGCCTTTTTTTCTGTAGAAGAGACTATTCTTTTTGGTTTAAAACATGTAATATTTCATATGTTTTCAGCATATCCTTTAATTTTTATATTCAACTACCCAATACATTTTGTCCTAGAAGAATAGTTTAAATAAGAAAAGTTAAATAAGAAAGAGCAAATATTTGATTGATAAATTAAGTGAGTTTGTGATTAAAATTCATTAATAGTTTAGAAGTTGCTTCTTGAAGATGGGTTTTATTTTTATCTTGTGAAATACTAGAAATTGATGTCAGATAAAGATATTCCGTTTGGAATTCGTGTTATTTGAATTAAATAAAAAAATAATGGGCTGAATTTTTTTCATGTTTTTTCTTCTCATGCAGCTGAGCGAAACAATAAGCTTAGGCAAATATAAATTCTCTGCTGAAACACACAAGAAATAATTAATGTGAGGGTAGTAGAAAAGATCGTTCAGAGACCAGAGACTTTCTGGACGTGGAGAGCGAGATCGAGGACTCTGTTGGAGTAGCCCCACTCGTTGTCGTACCAAGAAACAACCTTGTGGAAGTGATCGTTGAGACCAATTCCTGCCTTGGAGTCGAAAATGGAAGATCTTTGGTCGTGCATGAAATCTTGAGAGACAACCTCATCCTTGGTGAATCCGAGAACTCCCTGAAGAAAATGAAAAAGTTAAGAAGGGGGAATTTAGGAAATAATGTAAATTAGTAGTACCTTAAGTTCATTCTCAGAGGCTTCTCTGACGGCTTCAACGAGGTTAGCGTAAGTGGTGGGCTTCTCGAGCTTGACGGTGAGATCAACAACGGAGACGTTGATGGTGGGAACTCTGAAGGCCATACCAGTGAGCTTGCCCTTGAGGACGGGGAGGACGAGGCCGACAGCCTTGGCAGCACCAGTAGTAGAGGGGATGATGTTGGCACTGGCAGCTCTTCCAGCTCTCCAGTCCTTTCCACCCTTGGAAGGTCCATCGACAACGAGTTGAGTAGCGGTGGAGGCGTGGATGGTGGTCATGAGACCCTCAACGATTCCGAATTTGTCATTGAGAACCTTAGCAATAGGGGCAAGGCAGTTGGTAGTGCAAGAGGCATTAGAGATAATGTTCTCAGAAGCAGTGTACTTAAGGTGATTGACACCATAGACATAAGTGGGGGTGTTATCCTTAGCGGGGGCAGAGAGGATAACCTTCTTGGCACCACCCTTAAGATGGGCACCAGCCTTCTCCTAGGTAAGGAAAGCACCAGTAGATTCACAGACAACGGTAGCGTCGTGATCACCCCACTTAATGTTGGCGGGGTCTTTCTCAGCGAAGAGATGAATGGTGTTGCCATTGACCTTGATGGTCTTGTCATCAACCTGAATATGAATAAAACAAAGAAATGTATTTAGAACAAAAAGTTGATGTGTTTTGAGCTGATTTCTATGAGAGAATATCAATAATTGTAATTTTTGTAAATTCTTTACCTTCTCAATCTTTCCTGGGAATCTGAGGTGAGCAGAGTCGTACTTAAGTTAGTAAATGAGATAGTCGACGGTCATGAAGGGGTCGTTGATGGCGACAACCTAAGCTTGGCCGGCTTTGTTTTCAACTGAAGCTCTAAGGACGAGTCTTCCGATTCTTCCGAATCCATTAATACCTACTTTTAAGACCATTTTGACTGAGAGTTTTTTTATTTTTATTTGTTTGTTTGTTTTGAGATTTAATTTATGGTTTTTTATTTTCCCCACGACCTTCGTTTAAAGATTTTCGTTTCGTCTTATCGCTCGTATAGTCCATCTTATTCCTACGCTTTTTATTATTAATAACGAAGCAAATCTTATTTCGTATCCCCCCCCTCCTCTCCTCCCAATTCCCTTCCAGAATAGATCCATAGACAAATCCTCTTCGGTTGTTACCTGCTTTCTTCTCATATTTCCTAGAACATTTTGTTTTGGCATATTTGTTGATCTCCCTCTGTTCTACAAGGGAATTATCGATAGAGAAATCTATCTTAATTTAAAAAATACTTTTGTTTAGCTTTATAAACCCTTGAAACAGCATCATTTTCACTTAATATTTATGTAAAAATTACTCACTTTTACTCTTTTCTAACGAATAAAAAAATATGTGATTCCGAAACAAAGAAATCGGGAGAAAATAGTTGCATTGAGGATTCAAAACAGACATATAACTGATCTCCTCTGTTAGATCTTCAAATTTATCTATGAAAGGAGTTCAATTTATCAACACAATCCTAGTGTTTCATCATTTTCTTGAAGTAAAAATCCTTATTTTAGTGTCCATTAAATCTTCAATAAAATGTTCTTCCTTCACCAAATAATCAATCTTTTTAACCTTTCCCCTCCCCACTTATTTGCATTCTCAATTACTTAGATATCTATCTCCAAAATCCTTTTCTTTTTTACTACTTTCTAGCATTGCAAGTTTCCTGTTTTCAAGAAATAAAATTTTACTTCATATTTTTTATTCAGAGACTTGTTCGCTGGGGAGGGGGATGGATACATACAAAACATATTAAGAATTGTTGATATCCATAAAGAGATATCCTTTTGTTTTAATTATCTGAGTAATAGTGAATAATGAGATGAAAAATGGAAAAAGAGCATCAAATTTGAAATAATCCATTAAACTCTTTTTTTTTTAAGATATGTTTTGAATTCTATTGCTAAAAAATAAATGTCTTTTCAATTGAATCAATTTATGTTTGAAAAAGAGACTATTTTTCATCACAAAAGCAAAAGAATTACTCAGAGAATTGTTTCATTTTTTGAGTTGTTTTAATATTTAACACGAATACTTCAAATTTATTAGTCCAAGCAAAAGCTGCAAGGAGAATAAATAATTTGCTAATAACTTAATGCTCTCTCTATCTCTCTTTTAAGTGAGAAAACATCACAGACACAAGATGCTCAAGCAGCATATTAATCTTTTGGTATCACTCTTCAACTAAATTCTGTGATAAAAAGCAACGTATCAGTAATAATTAACAATTACAATTCACAATTATGAAAATCTTATTTTACTTGTCGGTTCTGAGGAGGGATCATCAATTTATTAATACTTGGTAGTTGCATTCATGTTTTTTTAAGGTGGATAACCTTGAGGGGGCAACGCTTAAGGATTCCCAAATGGACCTGTTTAAACTATTTTTGTTTATCATTTTAAAATAAAAAAAAAAGTTAAAAAACATTTAGAATTCAAAGCAGTCTATGAGAAGAGTTTTAGGAAAGAAAGAATGATTTTACATTAAAATTTCTGAGAATTTTGATTTGAAAATTATGCCTATTGCTGTTAAATCAGAAATTATTAAGTATACCCTAGTGGGTTTTGGTATGGAGGGGCTATATACTGCTGCTATTGAGTTTAAAAGTTTGATTGATTAATTTGCTAATTAGGAGGAAAACTTGGATTTCCCTAATTTGGAATAGTTGGAGGTTAGTTAAATTGCACATTTCCTGATAGTTATCCTTACTGTGGATTTTAAAACTAATATTGCTAGGTTTGACTAGGATGCTGATATTACTAACTTTATTACTATTGTTGCACGTATTAGGGCACTTAGTTTAGATATTGTTGGTTTTAGGTTTAACTAATATCCATCTTTGGAAATTATTGACTTTTTCCCTAATCCTAGGCTTATTGATTTATTCCCTAACTTTGCAGATTCATTCCAGGAGTCGTTTATTTTATTTATGGATTAAATCCTGCGCCTTGCTAATTCTTTCCTGAGACTGGAGGGTTAAGTCCTGCACCATGAGGGTTAAGTCCTGCGCCTTGAGGATTAAGTCCTGCACCTTGCTAATTCAATCCTGCGCCTTGAGGTTTAAGTCCTGCACCTTTCCATACCATTCCTGGGAGTTGAGGTTTAAGTCCTGCACCTTGCTGTACTATTGCAGGGGGTTAAGGGTTAAGTATTGGAGCCTACTAATTCATTTATGGGAGTTGAGGGTTGATTCTAGGAGCCATCTAATTCACTTATGGGAATTGAGGGTTAGGTATAGGAGCCTACTAATACATTTATGGGAATTGAGGGTTAAGTATCGGAGCTTACTAATTCACTTATGGGAATTGAGGGTTAGGTATAGGAGCTTACTAATACATTTATGGGAATTGAGGGTTAAGTATCGGAGCTTACTAATTCACTTATGGGAATTGAGGGTTAAGTCTTGGAGCCTACAATTAATTCATTCCTAGGCTCTAAGGTTGAACAGGTTGTTATTATGGCATTTTTTTTCCTAATTAAGAAAGGTAAGGTCTTTGAACTAAGCAAAAATAACTATTATTATTTTTGAGAAAAAAAAACGCAAAAAACTAAACAAATTCATACCTTAACTTTATTCTACATCGATTTCTGTTTCTGCTGAATAAGTCTAATATACGGTGGGATTTTGTTGTCCGAATTAATTCATATTAGCCTGGAATAACGGCTTGACATCAATTTAAGGAGACATTATATTTTCTGGTTTAGTAGGCAAAACAACAACATTTTACTGTTTTATTTGCTCTCCCCTTTACAAAAGCTCTGCCTTCCTTCTTGCGTGTTCCTGTAATTCTTTCTCTATCTATCTTTGTTAGTTTTCCTTTTCTTGATTTAAAGCTAAATCATCTAATCTTATCTTTTCATCTTTTATTTACTATTCTTGAATTTTCTTTTGTTAAAACGCTTTTTACTGCTATTTATATGCCTCATCATAGTCAAAATTAGCATTTTCAAGAAAAACTTTTTAGTATTAAAGAGCCAACTAATGCGTCTTGATGTTCGTAGGGGTTTAGCTTGCTTGTGGAACTGAAACCATTTCTTTAACGTTAATTTTATATCTTGATCCGAATTGCTGCAAAGCAATAAATGCTTAGACAGCTTTCTCGTTATCTCCATTTTGTATTGCAACACAGAGATTTCTAGCTTCCTAAGCCTGCTGACTTCCTTCAATGGAAGCGGAGGTAATTGTTTATTGCATCTAATTGAATTCACCTTATTTTTAATTATTTTTGCTATCTTTTGAATTATTATCACCCATTATGTTCTGCGTATTTTTCTCAATCTTATTTTTTTTCTTCTTCTTTTTTCTCTAAAAATCTTAATCTATTATGTATTCTTTCCCTCTATTTTCTTGTTTTTTCAATGAACAGTCAACCCCCCTCATATTCTAAGATTTTAAAAAAATATTTCTTTGCACTTCTAATTTCATTTTCTTAGATTTTCTTTTTCAAGAAATAAGTCTAAGGTTTTTTCTCTTTTCTTTAAAGAAAGCTTTGATATCAATCATTCTTGTGTTCTATCTATTGATTGCTTAAGTTCAAGAATACACCAATTCATCTTGTTGCGGGAAAAATAGCTTTTCTTTTTAATTCAGTTTAAAATCTTTGCTAATATGCTTCCCTATTATTCCCTCTTATTTTCCCTTCATCTCTATCTCTCTCTCTAAAATTATCTCAACCACTCTCATAAGATTATGATAGCAAACATACCCCTCCCCAATACTCTCATTTCTCTAAAATATGCAAGGCTTTGAAACACTACCATATTAATCATTGCAGTATTATCTTATCCTCGACAATATTAAAAATAGTTTATCTTTATCAAACAATCAATACAAAGAATTGCTTATTCATTTTGATATTGGGATTTTATGTAAATATTATTTATGTGAAATCGAATGTGCAGTTTAGAAGCAATTTTAGAAATAAATCTTGAATCAATTCTAAAAGGATCTACAGAGGGGAATAAGGAAAGACATACTCACAGGAATCACTTACCAAACGATGTCAGATGTAAGAGAATTGATTCTGATGTATTATCATGGTACAACTGTCTATGAATCATTACGGCATGTGTTCATATAATTCCATTTAATTTAGGACCCAGAATTGAAGCCGCTTAGATAATAAGCTAGAGAGAGAAATGAGCATTAAGAAAGGATGAAAGAAAGAGAAGAACAAAGATATAACAGTAATGGAGGAGCGAACAGAAGAATGGATTAGAAAAAAGATGATAAATAGAATAACCTCTATATGATGAGTAATTTCAGCTTGAAATACTGCAGAAATGAGTTTATTTAAAAACAAAATGTTTGCTTTTCTGTTTTTAGAGGATAGTTTCAAGGGCGAATTGTACAATGAAGAAGATTTTGATCATTTCAGTTACTTCAATTCCTTGAGGGAAAAATAGCTAGCAATCGAGAGGCAAGATACCAGTGATCTCTAAGCATTTAAGATAAGCGATTTCTTAGCATTTTTGTCGGCAATATTTACTAAAAAAAAAGCAATAAAAAGATTATTTTGAATGCCTTTTACTTTTATCTTAAACTTGTTTTGGCAAAAAAAAGGAGAAAGAGATTCTTAAGCATCCTTATTTTTAGCATTTCATATTTATTTTCTTTCTTTGCTATTTCTTCATGAAAACACACTTCTCGTGCGAAGACGGTGGTCACGATTGAAGAGAAAAATAAACCAGAAGTTAATCTTTCAAAGCAAACTGAAGCAGCGACAGCCATCAAGCTATCTCGAAAAGTAGGTTTTTCTTTTTTGAGATTTAACAGATTGTGATAATATGCAAAAAATAATGATCCAAAATAGCAGGAAATGAATTGAAAATATATTTGAAAATTGTTATTTAAGGTAGTAGTTAAACCAAAGTAGTTGATTGAAGCATCATAAGCTAAAGTAAATGTCGAATAACAGCAAAATCTGATTGACTTTAAATAAGAGTTATTATCTGGAAAAAGAGAAAGAACTCTTTCTTAAGAACTAGATGTAAATCTTGAAAAAGGTAATCAGCCTGAAAAGAAACTAAAAAAAGATGCAGAAACTCAAGGAATAGTTCCATCAACTGAGTCAGAGACATCAAAAGCTCCAAATGAAGTCCAACAAGATTAAGATAATTCTATTAAACAATCTGGCAATTCAAAAAACATTCACACAATAGATAACAATAGCAAGAATAGTTCTACGAAAGAATAAGCAAAAAACGGTAAGCTTGCAGCAGTGCTTGGATATTCATCATCTTCCGATTCTGAATGATAAATAACTGGAAAAAATAAGTTGAATCTTCTTTTTATATGTGTTTTTGCGAGCTCTCCCTCGCTTTCTCCTTGTAATTTTCCAGACTCAACTTCTAAACTTAACATTTTTCTTCTGATCAATTGCATTAGGATTATATTTTTTTTAAGGTTTCGGATATCCAACAGGCATTTTATCAGGATCATCACTTTCATCATCATTATCAGCATCATTTTTCCTTTATTTTTCATTCTCAACAGCACCTTCATATGTCATATTTTCTTCATAGAACTCAATTAAAAGGAGAGGGAACTATTGTTTAATATCTAATCGACTAACTCGACTATCTAAAGGTTGTCGATTATTGGGGCGTCTCTTCCAAGATAAATCGCATGCGAAATACTGATCATTTTTGTCACCTACAGATTTATCTATGATCATGTTCACTATTGAATTAGGTCTATCGATCCCTAAAATTCCATGTTTGGGAAGCTTATTATAATCTACAATCTTGTCATCCTCAGCACTTCCAGTTACCTGTCTCTTTGCTTTAACTATCCTTCTTGTTTATGGATCCTTCATTTTGTCCTCAGACTTTTATTTCTGCTATTTTTTGAGATCCTTTAGTACTTTAATAGTTTCCTTGCTTTCTTTTTCCACACAATCATTATCTTCTTCTTCTTCTTCAGATTCCCCTTCACTGCCACTATTATCGCCATCACTACTTCCTATGAAAATACCCTTTTCTTCATCATACTCTTTTTCCTCATGTCGTCGCTTCTGTACAAGACCATACTACCCTATTTCAAAAAAAGAACAATAAGAACTCCTGTTATTATTCATCTTTTTCATCGCATTTTGATTCTAAAAAAACTTATTAATAACTAATAATGTTACTCTCATATTCTTTAATCTTCTCACTGTGCTAGACAATGAGGTTTTTACGAAGTATCCAGGAATCAGGTTTACTACTATTTTCCCACTTTACCATGTATTCTACCCCATTCGGACTGTATTTTTTGTCAACAACTTTTTTCACTTACTTCAACTGATTCTGCATGTTTTTCTATTAGGTTTATTCCCATTTCTCAAACATTATGGAGCAATGTTTAATATTCTCTTCTGGTTCCTAGTAAATGAAGATGAATTATTCAAAAACATAGTCAAAAGATCAGGATGTTAGAATGTGAAAGTATCTATTTCTGTATGATTTTTTACCCAAGTCGATTCAGATTTATCATAGCCTTTCCATTAGACTAGAAATACCTTTTTGTCTCCATCTCCTTTTTCTTCTAGGATTTTTAAAGGCTCGTAAAGCTCTTATGCCTTTTTACCAGTAGTAGTTTATTGCTTTTTGTTCATGCTTGCTTGGTAAGTAGTTGTAGGAAGAATTGATTCTTTTTTGTTAAATATTTTTTTGTTTAATTGATCTTCAAAATTAGTGTGCCTATTTGATTTTAAAGCTGGAATCTTTCAAATTCAAGCTAAGCGCATTTCCAATAGAGCTAGCAGCCAGTTTATATAAAAAAAAGAAAGATCAGATATTGTTTATCTAAAAGTTTGAAATCTTGTTTTGAGTATTCTTAATAAAAAAGGCAATTATTAGAGATAATTTTCTTTTCATCTAGCCTAGTTAGTATGAATTATTATTATGACAAAATTTAATAAACAAATTAGGTATTAGTTTAGTTTTTCAAAATATCATACAATATTAGTAATTAAGTTGCTGAAAAGAAAAAGAAAATTACTTTTTATTTTTTGTATTTTTACTTTCTTTAACCCTATCCTAGCTTGTCTTTTAAACTAAATCAAAATCAAAATGAAATATGTTAATTTATGTCAAGATAAAAATTGAAAGGATGGGACAAATCACTGTGGGAAATCAGAAATTTTAAATTAAATTTTGCGCTCTTCTATTCTACCAATAAATTTTCATAAAGCTATTCTCTTTTGATGGCTGTTTCAAAAAAAAATAAGCCTTAATAATTTGGATTTTATTTGTATCATTTTATCTTAAAACTGTTGAGGCAAAAATATTTAAAAAAATAAAGTATTCTTTGCTAATTTTAAACAAATTACATATTTTAAACTTTATTTTTTCATTCAAAATAAACAACAAATTTAAAAATATCAGCTTTTCTATGTTCGGAAAGAAACAAGACTCTTTATCTGTGATAACAAAGGGAGGAAATGTGGATATAATGAAGAGAGGGGAGAAGTTATCTTTATCTGGTTCAAAAAAAAAAATATCATCGAAAGAAATTCAGCATTAAGAAAATACATAGAAAAATAATAAGGAAGTAAATAAAACCCCGATAAGATTAAGAAACGCCTTGTTTTCAGAAGAGCTAGGAAAGGTACAACTAACTCAAAGGGAAACTGAAGAAGAAAAAACAAAGAAGGCAAAATATACTCTGAAAAAGCTCTGATCTCAGAATGGCAGCACATCGAAGCAGTAGCATGAGTGCCCCTGGAAGTTCTAGGAAAAATCTTCCAAATAAAGGTCCTATCAAAATGGTAAAATTAATTGAAATTTTTTAAAATGAGGATAATTTGCAAGATTAAGTATTTTATTAACTATTGTGTGTGTGGATTGAATTTGTATTGTAGACCCCAAGCCAGCTTGTGTAGAGACAATTGAGTGGCAACATATTAGATGATTTCTAATAAAAGCCTCAGATCAAGAAATTTTTGAATCTAGCTGATTACTCAAATTACAAGGATACAAATGTTTCCATCGATGAGCCATTGTTTGAACCTATCCCTCCTTTGATTTAATTCACTGACTACGAGCCACTGCAGCTAAAAGAAAAAGTGTTCAGACTCAGAAATAAAGATAAAGTCGTCAGAAGAGTTAAGATTCTCCAACCTGATTCCAGGCTATTCCAGGTGTAGCCTGCACCTTCAAATTTAACTTCCAAAAAATCATCTGGATAAGACAACAAGAATTACCTTGGAAATAAGGTAAGAAGAAAACAAATTTATTTATTCTTTGGAAAAACTTATGTTGACAAACTAAGCACAGTTCCATAAAATGGAGGTTTGTATTTCAATACAAAATAATTTTATTTTTTATTATTTTTTCAAGATTGCACCAGGAATGGAAGCTTGCTTCACAATAAAGTTCTCCCCTGAAGCTAAAATCGACTATTAATATGAATTGGTTGTGGTGACTGAAAGAGAATAGTTCATTGTGCCTATTTACGCAATTGGAAAGAGGGCAATGATAGATTTCCCTGATATTCTCGATTTTGGTTAATGTCCTGTTAAATATGTCACAGAGAAGCCGATTATTATTAGAAACTTAGGTGAAAAGACAACGAAATGGTTTTTAACATTGCCATAGGATTTTGAAGCAGATAAAAAAGAAGGTGTGCTAGAATATGGCAAAAATGAACAAATCGTCATAAAGTAAATATTTTATTCATTTGCTTTGTTTATTGCAAATATTTATATTCCCCTTTCTCTCCCCCACTGCTTATCTCACTGATTTTATTATTGTCTGTTTGTAGATTCTATCCAAAAGAAGCAAAACCTTACAAAAGTGAAGCTGTGCTGATGTATGACAAATTATACGCTTATGTACCGATTCTGGGTTCAGCTTAGAATCACGTGGTTTATCTTTCTAAGAGTTTCGTTTAAATGGACGAAGCCTACATTGGATTATAAACGCAGTAAACATTGTAGATTATCAACAAATCTGCAGTGAAAGTAGACTTTGAGTGGAGAGCTTTTTCAACTGAAAAGGAAGAATCAGAGAAGAAAAATAGATTGAAACAGTAGCTCGAAGAAGAGGAAGCTGAAGAAAGAATGCTTCTTAAGGAAATCGTCAACAATGAAGCGATAAATGAAGATTTCGAAATTGAAAATGGAGAAGATTCAGATGAAGAAGACAGAGATGAAAAAGCGATTCTTTAAAAACGATAGAAAAAAGCTGAACTTATGCTAGCAAGAAAATACAAAGATATCAGAAAGGTAATAAAAAAGAATTTGAAAGGGACTAACAAAAGATGCCACTAAAATCTAAATATTATTTTTAATTTCATTTAATTTGTTTCTCATAGGCAATTGAAGACGACTTGCTTCTGTTTTAAGATGACATATTTTCGATTGAGCCAATTTAAGGATAAATCTGGCCAAATTCTGAGATGACAATCACATTAACTTTCTAACCAAAAGGAGCACACAGTTATACTTGTCCATCTTTTTGCAATATTTCGTGTAATCAAGATAGACTCGCATTGACACTGCAAGGTGATGGTATTGGTCCAAAGGCATTTTTGAATCAAAATGAAATTAATCTTGGAGATCCTTTCGTGAATGAAGAAGTCCGTCCAACAATTGTAATTGAAAATCAAGGAGAAATTGAATGTGAATTCTAGTTGCAGCCCAATGAACGACATTTCGGAAAAATGTTCAAATTCTATCCTGAAAGAGGTAACAAAATAACTATGATTTTTACAAATATTGAGTAAAAAAATGATTTTTGTTTAGGTGTACTCAAGGTCGGAGAAAGGAAAGAGATTAAAGTTGAGTTTAGTAGCTCTAAGCCAGGTGAGTTCAAAGAAACATTCCGATGGTAACTTTAAGGATCTTCTGATTTCCTGTCTGTTCTGTTTATCGGTCACATTCGTGCTCCTTAATTTGAATTTGAGAGAGAAGTTATTGATTTTGGAAAAGTCTCTTTTAACTTCCCACAAGAAGAAAAGCTCAAACTAACTAACAAATCCACTGTTCCATTTGACTATAATTTGAGAATCCCAGGTGATGGTAAAATGAAAGACAAAGAATTCGCGATTGACAGAGCAAATGGTACGATTTAAGCTGGTGAGACGATCGAAATCACTATTGAATTCACTCCTCGATACACGAAGAAATATGAAATGGTCTTGACTATTGATATTGAAGGCGTAGCTTAAGATATGAAGTGCTTAACAATCAAAGCTGAGTCAGAAGTACCTTAAGTTGAAATTAAGCCATCTGATAGACTTGATTTCAATGAGATATTCCTAAGACATAGAGATATCTAAGGGATTTAACTCATTAATAATTCCAAATTGCGAGCGAAATTTGAAGTGCAAGAATAAAAAAAAGAAAGTATGGTACTCGCGAAATATGAAGTGGAACCATAGACTGGTATTATCGAACCTGGAAATACCACGACTATCTAAGTCAAACTCTTCACAAATAAACTAGGAGATATCACACTACCATTAGGTGTAAGAGATTAATAAAATAACAATTTTAGAAAAGT